>ERZ1740059.1240-NODE-1240-length-12928-cov-8.830032_pt1 | contig 12928 bp, 6 predicted proteins | sample MGYA00581744_ERZ1740059 | MGnify/ENA primary metagenome ERZ1740059 (study PRJEB43018, sample SAMN04849738) | marine metagenome | isolation source: floating plastic debris | place: Pacific Ocean | collected 2008-08-28 | study: EMG produced TPA metagenomics... | reverse complement strand
GTGAAATCTTTCTTCAAGGTTATGAGCAGATAACATCCTGTTTACTGAAAGAATTTTCTCCTCCTCTAAGTCCCTGATGACTGTTTAAGACAAGAAGGCTGCAATAATATCTCATTACGCAATCCACATCCTTACCTTTTAAATTGATCAAATAATTGGTCGGATTTGTGTTATATTCTCTAGAGAAAAATCATCATTTGAAATAAAAATAAATCTTTTTACAAACTGAGACCAAGGCTCATTATATAACAAAGTACAACTGGCATTGAAATATATAGATTGGTTAGCTGGCTCCCGTAGAGTCATCAGGAAACTGGTATGCTGTCTTGCGATTCGTTGGATGATATTGATTGTATGGAATTTTTGTAGAGTTTTTACATCAGATGTACGAAGGATGGCGCTAAGCTTCGCTGTCAACAGGACCCGGCAGCTTGTAATGTTAACAAGGGACGATTTAAATGTCAGTCATGCAGATTTCAAGCTTGCCTTGCTGCCGGCATGCAGAGAAAGGAAGGTACGGGCTGTAACCATTATAGTGCAATATCTAACACCCTGTAATCAAGTGTGATTTCAAATACACGTATTTATTAAAAGTGTTTACCCCCACAGGCGCTCCTGCTGGTGGATGTAAGATGATTAGAAGTACCATACCTCTATTATATGTCAGTTAGATGAGTAATGTGCGTTTGCTGACAACGCTGAAATCCCAAATGAACAACAAAGGCAACAATACATTCGTTCTAGAAAAAAATATTTAGGCTTCGATTAACACAGACATGCTACTCTCAAAACTCAGTATTATAATGCAGTATCTAACACCCTGTTATTGAAGTGTGATTTCAAATATGCATCATCAAGAAAATATTTACCCCAATCGCGCTTCTGGTGGTGGATGAGAGATTAAGACTCGTATTAATAAATTTACACCCTTCTTTATCTGGTACCGTTCTCCTATGTCAATTTCTGATGCTACTTGTTTGATGCGGTGGCTATACATGCTGAAATCCCCGATGAAAATATTTGCAAGAAAATATTGAGGCTCTGATGGATGCAAACATGCTCCTCTTAAAATGCACTACCTGGTATTATAAATTATATGGCACCCCTGTCCCCTGCATATAAGGCACTCTTAGTTATAAGACTACTAAATTGTAAGGCATAGTTGCCTATAAGGCACCATGACCTATATAACACATGTGGTGCCAATTCTTCCTTGCAGAGAAGCCAGATGTGATTGATGCTCCAGCTGGTTCAGTGATGTGTAAGGTGTGCGATGACTACGCTAATGGTGTTCACTTTGGAGTGACCTCTTGTGAAGGCTGTAAGGTAAGCATAAGCAATAAGTATAGCAAGTTTCTACACATATGCACTGTACCTGAGAGAATCAAATTAGCGTACAAGACTAAAGGTGTATTAGATTATAGTAGACATTCTTAATTTTTATCGCAATATGACTTGATATGCATTGGTCCAATGCATTGGCCTTTCCAACCAAGAAGAGTCAAGATGTCGGATCTACTGTATGGGTTCAACTCATCTGTGACCTATTGTTGGATTCTATTTCACAGAAATTTTTCCGACGCGGACTCACAGAGTTTCAGAATTATGCCTGTAAAGAAGGAGGAAATTGTCCAATAACACCGAGGACAAGGAACCAATGTCGCTACTGTCGATACATGGCGTGTCTGAAAGCTGGCATGTCCAGAGAGGGTAAATATATATTTAGATCATTATAGCTATAGTTTCACGACTAAAGGGTTAGTGCGGAATTTATCTGCTGGCAGGGGCGTATTAACTCATTGTTTCAACCCCCGACTTCGATTACAAAAATTCGCAAAAAGACAAAATTTACACATAAAAGAGGTAAAATATTGAAAGAGTAGCAAAATCTAACCCCAGACAAGCCGAGATTCCATCCACCAACCCCAGATAAATCTGGGGATCTGCGGTGTTACATACGCCCCTGTCTGCTGGCTAAGTATTGTGAGTCGCCTCCTTTTGAGTTGGCAAAGGGACTTAAAAAAGCAAGACCAAGCAATTTTAATGGGCTTATTTCTTTAGCCACAGTGGGTTAATTCTGTAAGTAATGTGACTTAACAATAGAGAGGGTTAAATTGAAATAAGATTTTCAACCTAAACTGAAGGACTTTGCATATAATACGTACATGCAGTTGATATGTTTGTTTGTAGCAAAGACAATCTGTCTAGTCTGGTCATGGTGTGAGGAAATGAATTTTGTCATTGGCTCACTTTCACTTCCTTTCCTATTAGACCAAGGATTTTTAGGACCTACACTGTTGAGAATGTACTCTTAGCGACAGGAGGTCAACGAGCTACATTGTCATTAATCTTTTATTTTCATATTTGACAGCTATAAAAGTAGGAAGACCACCCAGTAAGAAGGAGAATAGTAGGCATCATCCCTACGGACAAATAACTCTCTCTACTTCGCATCATGAGACAAGCCCTAAACTCCCCTACACTAATGGAACTGGGTGAGCGATTGTCTCCTACAATGAGTTATTGGAGAAAATTATTTTCATATTGTTGTTTAAGTTTTTCATAGGCATATAATTATAGTTATTATATGCCTATGAAGTCTTTCTTACCTCTGCACTAATATAACTTGGTGAAAATCTCTTGGACAACAAAATAAAATTGAGCGTAGCGTACCTGTAGCAATTACCCATAAAATGTTTGATGAAAAATTTAATTGTATAGTTCAATTTCCTATGTGATGATGCTCGACAGATTGAACTTGGTTTGGATGAACAAATCGACCAAAGCGCATACATTTTCTTTTTGCACGATGTATTGTTCAAAATTTTAATCAGCCGGAAATGCGTCTGTAGTGATATATAGCTATTAGCTATATATAGTTGTGCATTTGCTGCAGATAAAGATGCAGATGTCATGGAATTTTCAGATGATCTTTATTTGGTAGTGATGATGGAAAAGTTTTCAACGTACATTGATTCATGTTCGCAGATTTGTTAAGCAAGAAATGTCGTGGAACCCAAACGAGCCGCCTAGCCTCTCAGCTCTACCTGCACTCATACACGGAGGCGGGGAGGGGTTTCGCAGGCCTCTACAGAGCAACATGAAAGGGCCAATGATGATACCAGGGGGGCACGATCACCGACAAACGTCTGCTGACCTGAACAGTAGCTGTACAAGCGCTGAAATCAATGAGATGCTACTGAACTGTATTGGTATGTGTTTTCATATGTACATTTATGTAATGTATATCTTGAGTGAATTTGGAAATACAATCTGTTGTTTTTACTGTGAATAGCTAGGAGAAAAATAATCTGTCTGCTCGGTGGGAGACACATTCACTAGGGTTTAATGCACAGAAATATCAGAAATTATTGATTGTGTCAAATGATCTTAACTTATAATTATTTATAAAAAAATATGGTGTTATTGTCACTCCCCTTATCCATACAAGGAAACTTAGCCATTGTCATTGTAAACTCTACTAGCTAATCCAGTAACAGTTACACAAAATTTTTTATTTTTCATATTTTATCATGGAATAGTAGTGGAGATCGCTATAAATTATGCCCAGATTTTTTGCCACTATCATATTCTAGAAAGAAAGAAAAATAAACCTAATAATGTAATTCTACAGGGCCACATGGTGAAATGCCGCCACTTCCTGCGCATTTCGATCTGGAGGAAGCGCTTGGACAAATAGACGGCCCAACTCCACCGCGTATCATGGCTGGAAAACCAGTGGGAAAACTACAAAGGATCGAAAATTTGCCGAAACACAATGAAGGATATAGCACACATCCCGGAGTTGGTAAGATGATTTTGCATCTATAATATAAATAGGTTTTATTGCGCAGAACAATAATAATTCAGAAATTCAGTCCAGCTCTGCTGATAATACGTACCTTTTTTCTTTGTTCCAACGCACTGTCAAACTTAATGCCTAGATTGCTGACTCAAGTGACAGTTATTGTATTGGCATGGCCAGCCAACCTAATTGAAACGTTGTTTACCGGTACTCGTTCTTAGGCAAAGCCAATTTCCAACTCCAGCCAATCAAAATGGAGAATCACGCCTACCGTGAGCCAAATCAGATGTATAGCCATCCATCCCCTCCATACGAAGCTAGCTACGAGGCGTACAACAGCCCACCCTCAATGTACCAGAACTATGCTGGTCACATGACCCAGCAGGCCGCGCCTCCACAGCAGCAGCCTCACGGTTCACCTTACAATCACCAGATAGCAGGCAGTCAGGGGTCACCAATGAGCACGCTCTCACATCAGAACCGAGTGATTAACCAGTCAATGAGTGGTGGTGCAGGATATCCAGCAGCCAATCAAGGCTCTCCTCTCCAGCACCCTGGAGGCAATGGAGGATATGATGCTATGGATCAGTCACACTCCAATCATCATATGATGGGAGGCGGAGGGGGTGACAGCTCGCCTCCGTATCACTCACCCCCTCATCATCACTCGTCAGCATTCTCACAGCCTCAGCAACAGCAGCAGGCTAGTCCAGGCTCTGTACACCAGGCCTTCGCTGATATGAGGCAGCATAGACCGAGCTGTGAGATTGTGGCTGCCGCTCAACAGCAGCAACAGATGACTCCTAATCATGACCCCAACAACCCTTACTCGCAGGTGTGTGGACGCATCAATATTACAAATGTTTATTGTTGTTTATTGCATAAATATATTTATGCTTCGCCAGAATAGTATGCTTTCTGAGTAATCCCTCATGAATTGGATTCTACAAAACATGTCAATGGTATAGAAATCTCTCTAACGGCATATACATGTACATCACATACATCTTGATCTTGCTCTCTATATGCCAGCCTTGAATTTTGTGTTGGATATTTAAACTCTATTATTTCTCAATAAATTACGAGAGGAAATGGGGGCAAGGCCAGATCTGTAAGTGATGACTAAGTGATTGGCGGCTTCCACAAAATACATAATATTACCGGCAACGACTAACACCATATAATACAGCTATTTTTCATCCTCTGAATAATGATTCACATACCGTATTTTCTAGCAACAACTATCACCGTACAGTAACGGGTCGTGTGCGTCCTCCCCTCACTCCGTGTCTAACACTACATCGTCAGGGTATGCCACTGACTCCCAGGACTTCCTTGATGAGTTTAGTATCTATGAGGTGGACATACGACAGGTTAATCATAAGTACATGCCCAGCTGTTCTCAGGAGCCGCTTGTGTTTAATGAGGAAGCGCTCACTGTCGAAGATATTTGGTAAGTTTGTGTTTTAGTTTTATCCCTCCGATGGGTAGTTTACTAAAGTTGTGTTACATGTCATTTGTATGTAGATAGTTTTCCATCAACAAGGGTGTATGATAGGGAAGTTTGTTGTTTGCACATTGTTGAGCGTGCTGATACGAATTTTGGACTAACTTATTGGCTTCAAGGTGTTTTGGAAACTTTATGGCCTGCTGAACGTTTTCCATAAAACACAGAATTCTTAGGTAAAAAAGACAAGGCATTCAATTTGTCAGATTTATCGCTTCAGTACTAACGTATTCAGAGAAAGCGCCGCTAAGATGATAAAATGTTACTCCTGCTCAAATGTTTCGCTACACATAGCAAAAGTCAATGCTAGCAAATAACACCCCTCATAGCAAAAGTCAACTCCCAGAGTACAGAAGTACATGTTCTCATCATTCGCCTTACATGTATTATTCTCTTGGTAATGAGAGAAAACAGCTTCATGTCAATTTCAAATAAAAAAATTTAATTTTGTTATGTAATAGTCATTGGAAAATTATAAGATAACTCTCCATTTGAATCTGAAGGCTTTGTAGGCTGACAGCTGTGTATATGTGTGATAACAATGGCCTTGGCTATATTGAGCTGCTATTTTACATGACTGTACATGCTTTACCACATCAACTAAGCTGAGTGACTCATGGAAAATTCTGTCATGGCGAGGCTCCAAGGTATCCTTGTGGGCTGGGGGCCGGTCAGTGTCATACGGTACTAGGCGCTAACTGAGAGAGCGGAATATTTTGTTTTTTAGTTCTTGCCTATTATCCTGGCTTAAGCAAGGAAAGCCCCGTACATTTATATGGCAGCATTGTTAGTAATAATTAGAGTATGGCTATGATGCTGTGGGCATGGACTGTAGAATGATGGGCGTGAACTGAGGATTATGACGAATGGCCATGAAGTAATCTCATTTCCGCTACTTTTCCAATCCCAGTGACCAGTTCCAACCTGTCCACAGCTCAGTGTCATGATAGCTTTATGGTAAAAAATATGGCGGAATAGCGTGTTCTAGATGTTTCGCTATGGTGTTATTAATTGGAGGGGCTTTTCATAAAATCCCTGCTTGCCATCTAACAGAACACGACCATCTTCAGACAGTTCATTGCGATTGGTGCTCCAACTTTCGACAGCCCTGAAATAAATAAAAGATGCTTAATGTTACACCTATAGCAGTATTTTGGACGTTTACTTGTGAATCAGAAACTTGTATTGTGTTGTAGAATGCTTGGTGCCATCAGTTTTGAGCATCATAATTTACTTTTATTTTGTGACATTGACAGGAGTAAGAACACAAAGTCAGCGGAAGATGATCAAAACGAGGAGAATCAGAGAAATAGTGAGCTCGGAGAAAACGCTGTCGGCAGTGGAATGTTTAAACACATGAAATCTATTGATGACAAGGTGAACCAGGTATGACAACACAAAGCTGCTGTACCCTTGAGGAGTAAAGTACCCTGGTGGAGGAAAGTTTTGGTGGGAGGAAATTTTAGCGTTTTCACCCCAACATTTCAAACATTGACGCATGTTATCATCAAAAAGATCTTATGTCTGTAAATTAACTCCTCAATGGTATTTGCTGTAGAAAAGAGGTAGCATTTGTGCCCTCTGACGCAGCTTATATTAATGACTGGCACTGGCAGGAATTTTAGCGCTTTCACTATTCCTATTTTGTGCTACCTAAAGGATGTAGCTTAAATATCTGCGGTGAAGTTTTAAACTAGTTGAAATTCACAAATTCACTAATGTTGTTTGGATGTTGGTGAGTCTCTACATCATATATCGCAATACTTTCAGGAATATTGGTTCAATCATGCCATGCCGATGGATGTGAAGTACACTGATGATATGAAGTCAGACATGGACGCTTTGATGAAGGGCTGGCTGAAGACTAAGGAATATGTGAACAGTAATATGAAGACATCGTCTAGTAACAGCGAAGATGGCAAGGTATGAGTTGGGCCTAAAATCTGCTGTTGAACGTAATAACTTTGAACCGTTTCGGTGGTGAAAATACAAAGATTACAAATTTTATGCTTTGGGTTAATTCTATGCTGACAATAGAGTAATTGATACACATGTGTTGGTATTTGCGTATTTTTAGGAGAGCTTGTGGCCTAATGTGAAGGAGAATGCTCCACTACAGCTCAAACTGATGGACTTTATCAAGAACAGACTAATACGTGAGACACAGGCTCAGGCTAGATTCTATCAGGAGATTAGAGGTAGGAGAGTTTACTTACATTGTCTTACTCTGGGGTGTGTGAGACTAAATTCTGAGAGTTCAAATCACGCCGAGTTAGTGGAGACCACTAACACCACCAACTTCGAAGTCTGAGAACTAGTGTTACCGCCCATGAGTACCAAATTTGAAGGATCCAGAAAATAGCCCACATAGGCGTAATTCTACCCTGATGATACCAACTGTGGCTTGAGTATTGAAAGAGGACCTCTTGTTCAAAACTTTGAAAATATTCGGAAAACCAGCGGATTGGATTCTCTGTGAAACACACCTTGACGAGGAAATCATAAAATGAGACGTTTTAAGAACAATTTATCTGGATATGGAAGTACTGTTCACCGCATGTTATTGGTTAGCCATTTCTGATGAATTTTTTGTATGCCATGTGATATAGCTAAGAGTTCAAATACGTAGCAGAGCGTACTCTTATTCTGATGTAGCATGCTGGTCGACTTTATATATTTATGCAACGCCACCCCCTTCCCCCCATTCAATGTGTTGAGCTAACATTCCGTGATCAGAAAAGTCACAATAAAGCTAGCTACTAAAGTCTACTTTTAGTGAAGATGTATTTTGTGGAGTTTGAATATACGAGATAAATTAAATGGATTATTGATTTTTCTCAATTAAAGAAGCTCAAAATTACCTTTACTAAGGTTCAGAATAACATTGATTATTCAATTGAACGCAGACATCTTTGAGTAAAACATCCCCAAGAAGCCACTGAAATTATGGACATTCTGACGTGCTTTGTAATAATTGTTAAACCAAGGCCATGTCCCTCCGGGTGGTATTTATTCATGTACAATGCACGGAATACTATGATGCATTTCATAAAATAACTATTGCTTTGGCAATGTGTTAAATTGTCAGATAGATGGGCCAGTAGTTTTATCACGATTTGGAGTGACAACAAAGTTAAAATATTGTAATATTTGATCGACCCCTACTGAACTCAAGACACAATAAATGTCTACTTTACTATGTTTTGAGACTAAAACTCATGAACCAAGATAAAAGTAAAATTACTGAAAGCCTATAGCGGAACGCTCCCAGAAGCCGGCCAAATAAATTATGTTTTGCCAAAAAGCCCCTTAGCCTAAATACACGTATATTTGATTAACTCTTGGATACGTAGAATGTATATTACAAAATTAAATCTTTGACGGAAAATTCCTTGGAATATTTAGTCAAAATTTCATGTGCAAGCACCAATTTGAATATTCAAATCAGTGCTTCCATGCCATTACCATATGCATATAATAAATCCATATGAATGATAATATCCCCATAGACACAAAATATTGACCTATTTTATGCCTGCCTATGGCCATCACTGAGGTATACCATTTATTAACATGTCCTGCTAATCATGTAGGTAGTGACAAGCTGCCCGAAAAGGATAAGAAGACTCTGGTATCAACAGCAAGTTTCTCAAATTGTCTCCTCATGCACGTACTGTACTGGTGGGACGAGGAGAGGGAGCAGTGTAAATACTTTTGGTAAGTCTCACAAAAAATGTTCTGAAGAGTTTTTTCGCGTCAACTGATTGCTGCTGTTGGAATGACAATGGTTTGATCCTTAGTTTTGGGGTTCATTATAATGTGTTTGGAGTTTCAGGGTTGGTGTTTGGGGTGTTGGGGTTTCAATTCTATTTTCGGGTTCAGGTTATGGGGTCAGGGTTTGGGAAATACACAAAAATTGGAAAAAAACAAATGGTAATCATTGATATTATGTTCAGCATTATGACAAGTACTGCGAAGGAATGCTGTTGGTTTGAGCATACATAAAGGTGGTGAAACCAACCAAGGATATTGTCGTATGTTTACACCCCAGTAATGCCAAACTACTTTTGGCGACATTGTAAAGATTTGATTTTTTACGATCAAAATATAGTCTACTTGAGAAATTAACGTATTTTAATTTTAAAAAAAACCTGTTTCAAAAGGATTTCAGCAATAATTTACCATCTACTGTATTTTTTAATGGTTTACAAGATCTGTGTTTATAGCGTTTTGTTTTGTGCTTTCCCAAAAAAAGACAAAAGCACATCTCTTGATAATTTGTAGGGCATGGAGGATACCAGAGAAAGACCCGTTTTATGTGTTCAGACAGACCGTGCTGAAATTTTCTCAGGCTATCAGGGATCTTAACTTCGACGAGAAGGAGATTATGCTTATTTCCGCTCTCACACTCTTCTCAACTGGTGAGTGAGATTTTATCTGATATTTTATTTAGAAATAACTGAAATCTGGATTAAAAGCACTGTATTAACATAATAGACATTTGAAAAAGCTGAATAAATAGCACTATAATTACATAATAGACATTTGGAAAAGCGCTGAGAGCCGTGTGTAAACGGGGAGCAAGCGCAGCAGTGTGCATCCATATCCAACCAAGGAGTAATAGACCAACCAACCAACCATCCGGCAGTGATAACAATGGATACAGGTTATTTGTGAGTTAGATACCAGTAATTTGAGGCAAAAATTTGTGTTGCTGCAAATAGAGTTCTTTTCATTGTATGGAGATAGATCCGAAATATTATGGTCTTCCTCAATTAGATCTGGTCGTGATGACAATGAATTTATATTTTGCATTATTGATACATGATGTGTTGCAAACACACAAATGTGACTTTCTGTGGGTCACAAGGTAGGGTGTGAGCTTGTTCTGTAGGTGTCATGTACATTTATATTGCTGTGTGAAGGTTAGTAAATGTCGACATTTTGTAATATTTATGGAAATTTCTATTGAATTTCTGGATGAATTATGCATCAGAAATTATTTCAAAATTGTTTGAGTAAAAAAGGGAGTTGTCTCATGTCACTGCTCACTAAACCCCTACCACTAGGGACCTGACCAATTTTGACTTAACCATTTTATTACACGCATGTTCATGCATCCCTGAGTTTTCTGCCATGTAAGAACCTGGTGCACAGCTTTGTAGTTCCCTGTTGCTGAAGCAAAAATAGCTCCTTCCCCATTTCCAACGTGGTGTGAATTTTCTCTGCCAGATCTCTATGACGATGAACTTAAGGCCATCAAAAACTGTAATGTTGTGCACAAACGGATATCCCTTCTTGCTGAAGCTCCCATCAAAATATTGTTCATCCGTGGCAAAAACATGACCGACTTATGCTTCTACAGTAGCTATGATTTGGCCTTTTCTGCACTCTGTTGATTCATGTCCATTGTTTTACTTGGCCTTGGATTTGAGTTGAGCAACAAATTCCAAAAGGATAATGACCACTCCTCAGCGTAAGTGTGTTTGTCATCGGAGTCTGGGATTAGTCCATAGATGAACCTACACCATTAGTTTAGTTTAACAAGTAATTTTTGAGCTCAACAAAACATGTAGATTTCAAGAAATAAAAAAACAGAATGACTAAAAAAATAATGTGATTTTGGAAAACACCCTGGTGCTGCTAGACAGATATAATACAAGCATCAAAGTATTGATGTGCTGTTTGCCTTTTTTATAACATCTAAATATACTCAGGACAAAATGTCAATACCAATGGCGATGCATAATGGCGTGCTGCTCACAGAAACGTCATAGTAAGGGAGCAGTGGCATTTCATTTAAAAATCAGATCACGACAGATATCATTCTACAAAATGTCAAATCAATGAATTGGTCTTTTTTTCCCGAGACTGGCACGTAAATCTAGCCAATTTGATGCATACATATGTAGGTTAGATTAGTACAGCAACGATGACGATAAGCTCAGATCAGCAGTTTGCCAAATTAATGACAACATACTATACCCTAGAGACCCGTAGACATGTAGCCATGTACTATACCTCGTGTAATAAAGATTATGCACTTCTTAGGTACTGCAGCAAATTATTTTGCTAAATTGCTTTGCTCAGTTAATCGTAAAGTTTTAAATGGTGTTCAGATATTATTTCTAAACTACATACGTCACATCTGATGATTGGAGATTTTTTATTTTGTTTCAGATATCATTAGAATTGAGAAGAAAGACATTATAGAACGAGAAAGAAAAGCGCTGACAGATTTGTGCGCTGCCTATATGAAAGGTGGGTGTCCGTAATAATATCTTAACAAGATTTTTCTAGACTTGGGAAGTTAGACAAGCAGTGGGAATCCCTACAGTGCTTGGAGCTTTGCATTAATACAGTCCATGTTCAGGCACACTCATAATTCGTGACAGTCAAGTTGTGACACCTGGGTGTGTGTTCAGGAAACCTTAGTTATTCAACATCACTTGTAAAAATTCATGGTCTCAGTGTTTCCATATCTACAATTACTGTATACGCTTCAAAATGGTAGGAGTTGACTGTTTTGAAAACTTAACTTTTTACTCATTACATATTTTACGATCATTTTTCAGAGAAATACAAGGAGAGATATTTGAAGAGATACAGAGATATGTTGAATATGGTGCCAGCTTTACGATATCTCTCCATATGGCACAATGACCTTATGGCCTTTGCCAAAACATTCGGACCAATATCCGACAGGGCTAAGCCTAAACCTTCAAGCAGCGAGAGCACGCACAATAGTGATTACGAACACAGTGTCAGAATGATAGGACAACTCCAAATATGAGCTTTGAAATTACTATAATTGACGAGATAGGTGAAATTACAAGTTTATGGTCGATGTGTTTCTTGATAGGCCAACAATGAGGACTTATTTTCATCATAATATGTATCATGGAAGTTACAGCCAATCATTACAATCCTAAATGGGATTCTAATAATGTTTTAAGTCAGGCTTGTTTATTGGAACAGGAGTTTATTTATTTAAGAATACCGTACAGCAGACCGTCGCTCGAAATTCATTGGCAAAACGTTTATCGGTATTCATGTAAACATATATATCACAATATTATTTATACAGCTGATAATCTAATAGGCTAAATAGCAAGATATCATCCAGTGTCAACTAGGGAAGCAGAACGGGACGATTTTGTAACAACTGAACCCTCCGTGACTGAACTATTTCCAAGTAGGGTTATATTTTATTTACATACAACATAAATACATTTCCATGTACATGTATTTGCATTATTGACTCCCAAGAACTTCAGTTCTTGCCAGAAAGGAAAGGTGATTCCGTTTTTGAAAATTTTGAACATTTAATCTATATCCTATATGTAGGTTGAGTGTTATAACATTGCCATTATTTATGATACCAGTAATGTATTTGGAATGATCAGCAAAAAGAAAAATTGGTGTCCTTAGTTGTTAGCAGGAAGACAATCAATTTTACACTTGTATTCATAAACATAAAGTACTTAAATTTTTGTCTATATATTTATGCTGGCTCTATTAATTTAATTCTCATAATTGCAAAGTCATAACAAGATGCTATAATTTTTGTGTGGTGGCAGTACAGTATTTTATTTACAGTAATATTGATATTAATC
>ERZ1740059.1239-NODE-1239-length-12939-cov-5.195747_pt1 | contig 12939 bp, 17 predicted proteins | sample MGYA00581744_ERZ1740059 | MGnify/ENA primary metagenome ERZ1740059 (study PRJEB43018, sample SAMN04849738) | marine metagenome | isolation source: floating plastic debris | place: Pacific Ocean | collected 2008-08-28 | study: EMG produced TPA metagenomics... | reverse complement strand
GGTCGGCATGCTGGTGATGCAGCAGCCGTTTTCGATCATCATGACCGGCACGGGGATCGTCGCCTTGGCCGGGATTGTGGTGAACAACAACATTGTTCTGATCGATACCTATCAGGAATACAGCAAATACATGCCGAGGATCGAGGCGATCACCCGCACCGCCGAGGCGCGGATCAGGCCGGTTCTGCTGACCACGATCACGACGATGGCGGGTCTCGCGCCGATGATGTTTGGCCTCAGCCTCAACTTTGCCGATGGCGGCTATACGGTCGACAGCCCGACGGCACTTTGGTGGAAGCAGCTGGCCACGGCGGTCGTGTTCGGTCTGGGCGTGGCGACGGGTCTCACATTGATCTTTACCCCGGCCATGCTGGCGATGCGGATCTGGGCCACGACCTATGTGCTGTGGTTCGCAAAACTGACAGAGCGGTTGTCGATGGGTCGCACCAGCGCTGCTGCACGGGATTGGGCGCTCAACCGCCAAGCACGGGCCTCGCGCGAGCACGAACTGATCTGGGATGATGGCAACGGTGTCGCTGAACCGGAATTGGCGCGTGCGCCGGAGGCCGAAGAGGGCGGTCAAGATGACATCAAGCGCGTGCTGGATGGGCGTCCTGAGGATGGTCCTTTGAGAGCCGCGGAGTAGGGCGCTCAGTACGGCACACAGACCGCGGCACACAGATTAAGCATATTGAGTGCGGCCTTCCGGCAGAGGCGCGGGGTCAGGTGAGGGCGCCAGAGGCGGCGTTCACGCCCACGTGACCACGCTGTGATCAGGGCCCGTGGTAGGCTTGCGCAAACTCGGTCACGGGAAAGGCGCGGCAGATGAAGAAAAAACGCAGCAAACCGCAAAAGAAAGCGAAACAGGCCGCACGCCCGCCACAGAGCAACGCCCCAGACAAACCAGAGCGCCGAGCGGTTCTGTCACGCACCGTTCAGATTGTGATCGGGCTGGCGGTGGGCGGAGGCGGATCTGTGTTTGCCGTCAGTGCGGTGCGTGCCACAGCGCGAGAGTAAGACATAAGCCGCATCGGTCAAGGCGTACACACCGTGGTGCAAATCCATGATCCGGGATGTTCTCTTTGCGCAGCGTTGCAAAAGGAAACGCGCAAGGCCCTCAAAGGCTTTGACCCGGCCGAGCTCGACTATGTCGTGGCCAATATCCAAACCGATGAAGGTGGTGCATTCGCTCTGGCGCATGGGCAACCCCATGTGACGCTCATGCTGATGGATCCTCAGGGTACGCCCGTGCAAATCCTCTCTGGTCCTCAGGATCGTGACGATCTGCGCCAGGTTTTTGCTGATTTCGCAGCGGCCTATCAGTGAGGTTTAAATCGCGTTCGCGGCCACAGGGAAGATGTCGCGCATCATCGTATAGGTGAAGAGCGCAGCGCCCAGCGGTGGCACGTAAAGGCACATCGACAGCGCGAAGGTGTGGATCGTCAAACGCATAGGCTGAGAACATTCCGATTGGCTGAGACGGAAGATCTGGTTTCGCTTGATCATCTCTTCTTCTGCCTTGTCGAAAATCTCTTTTGAAAAGGCGTCCGGTTCGTCTTTGTTGCTAACCCATGGGGGAACCATGGTGTCGACGATCTCGGCGTAGTTATGTTCCTTCTGCGAGCGGATCTCGTCCTCGGCCTCATCTGCATCATCCTGTGCATCGGCTTTGGCACTGGCTTTGGCACCACCGGAAGTATCGGCGTGCAGAAGTTCAAAGAGCGTGTCAATCAGAGCCGGCCCAACAGGCTGGCTGGCTTCGCCGCGCAGGACAGCGGTGGATGGCAGAAATTCGTGGGTCCGGTCCAAAATACGATCGGCGACGAATTCGTATGACGACATTTCGATTTTGCTCAAGTCTTCGCTCGGCGCGCAACCGACGGCGATCACCAAATGCCAAGGCTGCTTTCTGCCCTTTGACGGCAACCACCCCATGGCCACTCGGACATGGTCGCGATCGATGATCGCGATGTCTTCGCAATCCCATGTCAAAGACTTCGTGCGAGTGTCCACCATTTGAAAGGCCACGTCGAACTCGTCGACGATGTCCGCAAACGCAATGCTGGGACGCGCCTTAAATTCCATTGCGATGACAGATCCGTAGCTCTGGGGTGTCATATCTCTGACGCCTTTTTGGTTTCAGTCATCATAGAGTTAACGAGCGGATTGAGGATCTTCTGGGGATAAATTGCGGCAGTTTCGTGGAAAATTTTACCGAACACGCTCAAATGTAAATGCAGAATGCAGGGTCTTTTGCCGCGCGATTGGGGCGGTCTCACCCAAATCGCGGCGCTTCAGTTAAGAAATTTGTCGACGGCGTCCAGAGCGTTGGCCGTCGTGCCAAAGGTCTGAAACGCAACGAAGGTGCCGGTCAGTGCTGCGGTTTGGGAGGAGAGCCGCAGGTTTTCGCCCTTGGCCATGTTGACGATCAAAAGCGCCACGCCCACTGGGAGGGCGATCAAGATCACGGCAAATGCCATGAACCACGCAGAGAGCCGCAGGGGCGCGGCCTCTTCGATGTCTTCTATCTCTTTGGCATGGGCTTCTGCGGCTTCGAGAGCCGCTTCCAAGGAGGGATCCACCCAACCGTCAGAGAACATCTGTTTGATACGCTCCGACGCGCTTTCGGCATCAAAAATCGCAGGGTCGTGATTGCTGATGCGCTGTTGCAGGATGTCGTTTGTCACCTCAACGTCGGGCAGCGTCTTTCGGGTCACGCCTGAATGAGCTGCCGCGTTGACTGAGGACTGATTTTGGGTTGTACGGTTGGGGTTTGGCTGGGAAAACTGGTCGCTTGGCAAGAGGCAATCGGTTTCTTTCCATTGCACGAAATCGGGTTGCAACGCGGCGTTCAAGCCCTGCAGGAGACGTGTCAACAGGGCATCTACGGCAAATTGCGAAAGTGCGCTGGATCCGTTGGCATAGAGTGTCACGTTTAAAATTAGGTCTGCGGTCTCGGATAAGGCGGCAGGTTGGACGTCTGCGATCAGGTCCAACATCAAATCAAAGCTTTGGGTGCTGACCTGGGCGCGATCATCTGACAAGACATGCACGCCCGTGATCCGCTGTCCCATAGCTTCAAATCCACTGGCCGTGTGATTTGCGGCCGCGACGATGTCAAAATCGCGGTCCTTCAAAAAGACCAAGCCAGCCTGTCCTAAGGTCAGAGAATCGAGCATAACCAATCCCATTTTCGCCGTCACACGGAGCATTGTTGCACGTCAGATGCAGCGTCGATTTGTTTCAAGCTTGGAAAAAGTAAGGCGTTTTTTGCAGGTTTTGGTTTCAAATCGCGTTTGTTCGGGATCAGGGGGAGACCATGTTTTTCTGAGAAACCCGGCAATTACAGGCATTTGTGCCTGCCTTGGAAATGACATTTTTTAGACGAAGAAATTGCCAAAAGGTAAAGGGCGCCGAAACAGCGCCCTTTGGTCTTCGGTTTTTCGTCGAGTTAGCAGCTGTAGTAGAGCTGGAATTCCATTGGGTGCGGCGTGTGCTCATAGGCTTCGATCTCTTCCATCTTGAGCTCGATATAGCCTTCGATCTGGTCCTTATCGAACACGTCACCAGCCAGCAGGAACTCGTGATCGGCCTCAAGCTCTGTGATGGCTTCGCGCAAGGAGCCACAGACGGTTGGGATGCCTTCGAGCTCTTCGGCGGGCAGGTCGTAGAGGTTCTTGTCCATCGCCTCACCGGGATCGATCTTGTTGGTGATCCCGTCGAGACCCGCCATCAGCAGGGCTGCAAAGCAGAGGTATGGGTTTGCGGATGGATCCGGGAAACGGGCCTCAACGCGCTTGGCCTTGGGGCTTTCTGTCCACGGGATCCGGACGCAGCCGGAGCGGTTACGTGCGGAATACGCGCGCAGAACCGGGGCCTCAAAGCCCGGGATCAGACGCTTGTAGGAGTTGGTGGACGGGTTGGTGAAGGCGTTGAGCGCGTTGGCATGGGTGAGAACACCGCCGATGAAGTAGAGCGCTTCCTGGCTCAGATCGGCATACTTGTCACCTGCAAAGAGCGGCTTGCCGTCTTTCCAGATGGACATGTTCACGTGCATGCCGGTGCCGTTGTCGCCCGCGATGGGCTTGGGCATGAATGTCGCCGACTTGCCATAGGCTTGTGCCACATTGTGGATGACATACTTGTATTTTTGCAGCTCATCGCCCTGCTTGGTGAGGCTGTCAAAGATCAGGCCCAGCTCGTGCTGACAAGAGGCCACCTCGTGGTGGTGCTTGTCCACTTTCATGCCGAGGCGCTTCATGGTGGAGAGCATCTCAGAGCGAATATCCTGGCCGTCATCAATGGGGTTTACCGGGAAATAGCCGCCTTTAATGCCGGGGCGATGACCGGTGTTTCCCATCTCGTAGTCGGTATCGGTGTTCCAGGAGGCATCGAGCGCATCGACCTCGTAGCTCACCTTGTTGATGGAAGTTGAGAACTTCACATCGTCGAATAGGAAAAACTCTGCCTCGGGACCCATATAGGCCGCATCACCGATACCGGATGATTTGAGGTAGGCTTCGGCCTTCTGCGCAGTGCCACGGGGGTCACGATTATAGGCCTCGCCTGTGTCGGGTTCCAGGATGGAGCAGTGCACGCAGAGCGTTTTCTCAGCGTAGAACGGATCAATATAGCCGCTTTCGGTGTCGGGCATCAGCTTCATGTCGGAGGCTTCAATTGATTTCCAGCCAGCGATGGAAGAGCCGTCAAACATAAAGCCTTCTTCCAGGAAGTCCTCATCGACCTGGTCGGCCATTACAGTCACGTGCTGCAGTTTACCGCGCGGGTCCGTAAAGCGAATGTCAACATATTCGACGTCCTCGTCCGCGATCGTTTTGAGCAGATCTTTTGCGCTCATGATGTGTTCCCCTCAGTCTGTTGGTACGGGTTTTAAGTGAATGAAAGCGTTACAGCGCGCGTCAGAGTGCATCCGTCCCGGCCTCACCGGTGCGGATGCGGATGGCTTGTTCGACGGGGCTGACAAAAATTTTCCCGTCGCCGATTTTGTCTGTCTTGGCCGCTTTGGTGATGGCGTCGATGGCCGCGTCGACCTGATCGTCATCAAGCACAACGTCGATTTTCACCTTCGGCAGAAAATCAACCACGTATTCGGCGCCGCGGTAGAGCTCCGTGTGGCCTTTTTGACGTCCGAACCCCTTGACTTCAATGACAGAGAGACCCTGCACGCCGATCTCCTGCAGCGCTTCTTTGACTTCGTCGAGTTTGAAGGGCTTTATGATCGCCTCGATCTTTTTCACGTGCCATCCTCCTTGCGCGTAGTACTGCAGGGCGAGAGATCACTTCTGCCCAAGGTGTACAATCGTATAGGGTTTGGCCGTGAGCGATTGTCGCAGTGCATTTTTGGCTTGCTTAAATTTTATGCAAATCGCCCACCCAGTGGGCGAAAGTGAATCAATGAGGGTAAAGACGTGACAGAGCTTCTTACGGCGGCGCAGATGCGGGCCATTGAATTGGCGGCGATTGAGGCCGGTGAGGTGACCGGTCTGGAGCTGATGGAGCGCGCGGGTCGGGGCGTGGTGGAGGCGGTGTTTGAGGAGTGGCCAGAGTTGGCAACGACGTCGCACCGGGCGGTGGTTTTGTGCGGGCCGGGGAACAATGGCGGCGACGGGTTCGTGGTGGCGCGGCTTTTGAAAGAGTGGGGCTGGGAGGTGGAGGTGTTCCTCTATGGCGACCCTGAAAAGCTGCCGCCGGATGCGCGGGTGAATTATGAGCGGTGGGCGGCGTTGGGAGAGACCGCCGACTTATCCTCGGTTAAAGACATTCCTGAGCACCCCTGTGATCTAGTCATAGACGCCTTGTTCGGAACCGGTCTTAGACGTCCACTACTGGGAGCAGCCGAAAGCCAAGCCGATCATGCCACTCATCGCTTCGGTTTTTTTCGGAGTTCAAAGACAGTGGCGGTCGACATAGCAACAGGGCTTTGTTCCGACAGCGGCAGGCGATTGGGGTCAGAGGGATTTGTGTTACCGGCGGACCTCACTGTCGCATTTCATTGTCCGAAGGTTGGCCACTTTCTGGCAATTGGACCGGAGGCATCTCGCAATCTGAAGATAGTTCCAATAGGGCTCGAAAACGATAACAGACTGCCGGAGGTGCCCACTGCACGTACTGCATCGAGCGACACTGTCGTCGGTAAGGATTTTTTCGATCATAAGTATTCCAACGGCCATGCCCTCGTTCTCACCGGCAGTTCCGGCAAAACCGGCGCGGCGCGTTTGGCGGGGCGGGGGGCGCTGAGGATTGGGGCTGGTCTGGTGACACTGGGTGTGCCGGGGGCTGCTCAGATGGAGGTGGCGTCACAGGTTACAGCGATCATGCTGAAGCGGGCGGGGACGGAGGAGGAGGTTTCTGCTGTTCTGGAAGACACGCGGATCAATGCGGTGTGTTTGGGGCCGGGATCGGGGCTTGAGCGGGCGCGCGGTCTGGTGGATACGGTTCTTGGCGGGGTGGACCCTCGCGCGACAGTGCTCGATGCGGATGCACTTACGGCGTTTGAGGGGGAGCCTGAGACGCTATTCGGGATGCTACATGAGAAATGCGTGTTGACGCCCCATGGGGGCGAGTTTGCGCGCCTCTTTCCGGATATCGCGGAGCAGTTGAATGCCACGCCCACCCAAGGGCCGGCCTATTCCAAGGTGGATGCGACGCGGGCGGCGGCGAAGCGGGCGGGGTGTGTGGTGCTCTTTAAAGGGCCCGATACGGTGATTGCCGCCCCGGATGGGCGGTGTTCGATCAATTCGGCCCATTATGAAAGGTCTGCACCCTGGCTGGCCACGGCCGGGTCGGGCGATGTGCTGGCGGGGCTTATCTGCGGCTTGCTGGCGCGCGGGTTTTCCGCCGGGCAGGCGGCGGAAACGGCGGCCCATCTGCACGGGATGGCCGGGCGGTTGGGCCTGGATTGATTGCGGAGGATTTGCCGGAGGCGCTGCCAGGGGTGTTTCGGGAATTGGGGGTTTGACAGGGCGCTCTCCGCTCCCTTTCGGGCGCGGCTCGCCGGGAAGTTAGCTGGGGCGTTAGCTTTGGGCGCGTTCTTTGAGCAAGCGTTCGGCTTTTTTGCGCACCAATACGCCGCGCAGATCGTGCATCGCTAAGAGCAGCGCATCGGTCACCTGTTCCAACTGGTCCTCATCGGCTTTGGACTGCGCCCAATGGGTGGTCGTGTTGAGGTAGTCCACGGCGCGGTAGATGTCTTCGATGTCGCGCCGGGCGAGCGTCTCCACCCGGTCGGCCATCCAATCGCGGATGCGCTCTAGATCGGTCTCGGACAGGGCGCGATCGCCATGGGGTTTGATCTGTCCATTCTTGATGTTCACAACCGCGATCTGTTCCAATTCGATGCGCGCCTGACGGTTCGCCGTATCGACAAGGAATACAAAGGCGCCATTGTCGCGCACTCTGAAGTAATACTCTGGCAGGTCGTCACTCACGTCACTCTCCGCTTTCCATGACCCGCCAGAGCGACCCGCTTGGATCGTGGATGAAAAACATCCGCGGTGCGCCCTCCATTTGCACAATTGGATCAAGGCGCGGGCGGTTTGAACCGGTCTCAAACACCGACAGCGCGCGCCATTTTTCATAGGCTGCGTCAATGTTTTTGAGACGCATAGAGGCCGAAAACCAGCTTTCGTCGGGGTTGATGTCGGGATGGGGGAAAAAATCGAGCTCCATGCCGTCAAGACCCAGGATCATCCAGCCTTCGCCGCGGTAGAGCCGCTCAAAGCCGAGTTCTGCATAGAACGCCTCGGTCTCGTCAAAATCCCGGCTCGGCAAATTGGCTGTGATGCGGTCGGTCATCAGGACATCCCTTTGCAAAACCCGGTGATGCGCGCGCAGGCGTCGGTCAGGGCCTCGTCCGATATAGCGTAGCTGACGCGGAAGGCTGGAGAAAGGCCAAATGCCGCTCCGAAGACGACGGCCACGCCGGCCTCTTCCAGAAGTGCCGTGGCGAAGGCTTCGTCGTTTTCAATCAGCTTGCCGCCAGCCGAGGTTTTGCCGATCAGGCCGGAAATGAAGGGATAGACATAGAAGGCGCCTTCGGGCTTGGGGCAGGTGATGCCGGGGATGGCGTTGAGGGCCGCGACCACCAGATCGCGGCGACGGGCAAACATCACGTTGTTGGGCGCGATGAAATCCTGCGGCCCGTTCAGAGCTTCTACAGCGGCCCATTGGCTGATGGAGCAGGGGTTCGAGGTGGATTGCGACTGCACCTTGCGCATGGCGGCGATCACATGCTCTGGGCCGCCCGCGTAGCCGATGCGCCAGCCGGTCATGGCATAGGCTTTGGAGACGCCATTGACTGTCAGCGTGCGCTCGTAAAGCCGGGGTTCGACCTCGGCCGGCGTGCAGAATGTGAAATCATCATAGACCAGATGCTCATACATATCGTCGGTGAGCACGGCCACATGGGGATGGCGCATCAACACCTCTGTGAGTGCCTTGAGCTCATCCCATGTATAGCCCGCACCTGTGGGGTTTGAGGGCGAATTGAAGATGAACCACCGGGTTTTGGGCGTGATCGCCTGCACCAGCGCCTCGGGTGTCAGTTTGAAGGCGGTCTCCAGCGATGTTTCCGCGATGACGGGGGTGCCGCCTGCGAGCAGTACCATGTCGGGGTAGCTGACCCAGTAAGGGGCTGGGATCACCACCTCGTCGCCAGGGTTCAGCGTGGCCATGAACGCATTATAGAGGATTTGCTTGCCGCCGGTGCCCACGCTGATCTGCTTGGGTGTATACTCCAGACCATTGTCGCGTTTGAACTTGGCGCAGATGGCCTCTTTTAGCTCTGGGATGCCGTCGGGCGCGGTGTAGCGCGGCTTTCCATCGTCAATGGCACGCTTTCCGGCGGCTGCGATGTTGGAAGGAGTGGCAAAATCCGGCTCTCCGGCGCCGAGCGAGATCACATCTTGGCCCGATGCCTTCAATTCCATCGCCAAGGTTGATATGGCCACGGTCGGGGAAGGTTTCACGCGCGAAAGTGTCGTGGATAGGTCAATCATGTCGCGCTCCGGTTGGAAATGGCGTGAGACTCAATAGATACCGCTGTCAAAGCGGAGCACGTTCTGCTTGTAAAGTTTTTTGCGTCGAAAGGACGAAAAATGACCGCTCAGTTGAAAGACACCTGGTTTGATCCCGCTGCCACGACCTTTGGCGACCGACTTGCCGGAGCACGGGAACAGTCGGGGATGAGCCAATCGGACTTGGCAAAGCGCCTGGGTGTGAAGCTCGCGACCCTGAAATCCTGGGAAGATGATTTCAACGAGCCACGGGCCAACAAGCTGCAGATGCTGGCGGGGATCCTCAACGTGTCGCTGAGCTGGATTTTGACCGGCGAAGGGGAAGGCATCGATGCCCCCGATGACGTGCTGGATAGCCCCGGCGATGTCCAGGATCTGCTTTTGGAAATTCGCGACATTCGCACGCAGCTTGCACGGTCGTCCGACCGGCTGGGACGGCTGGAAAAGGCGTTGCGCGTCCGGCTTCAGGATGTGGCGGCGTGATGGTACGTTTTGCGGCATGAAACACGAAGAGCCAGAGCATCGCCTCAAGCGCCTTTACATGCGGTCCATGCGGCGCGGGATCAAGGAGATGGATATTGTCCTGACCCGCTTTGCTGATGTGCGGCTCGATCAATTGAGCCTTGATGATCTCGATCTCTACGACGGGCTTTTGTCGGAAAACGATCAGGATCTTTTGCAATGGGTGACCGGTCAGGTGGCTGTGCCGCCGATGTATACCGATCTTATCGCGCAAATTGCAGCTGTGGTTGAGGCCAACGCGCCAGCCAGACCAACGGTTTAAAGCGTTTCGCCTCAGAGTTAATGCATGCCTTTAGGCGAATGACGGGCGACGGCTGAGGTTTGGGCTGCGTTTCCCGAAGGCCGGTGAAACCGGTTTTTTGCAAAACACTTTAGTTCGACTTTTAGACGTCTCGCGCTCGTTTACGTATTCTTGGGCCTTTTGACCCTATGACAGCTCCGAGCAGATTTGTACGGAGTTTAAAATGAGTTTGCACAATCCCCCCGTCCTGTCGGCGGAGCAGCAGAGCTTTATGTCCGGTTATCTCGATTCTTTGGCATTGATGGAGCGGTTGCATCGACTGTAGCTGGATGTGCTCAAGGATGAGATTGAACGCCTCAACGTGCTTGAGATCAATGCGGTGCAAGCGCTGTTGTTGTTCAATATCGGCGACAATGAGGTGACCGCAGGCGAGCTGAAATCGCGCGGCTACTATCAGGGCAGCAATGTCAGCTACAACCTCAAGAAGCTCGTAGAGATGGGATACATGCACCACCAGCGATGTGAGATTGACCGCCGCTCGGTGCGCGTGCGCCTGACGGAAAAGGGCCGCAACATCCGCGATGTCGTGGGCACGCTCTTTGCCGGGCACGCAGAAGGGCTGCAAAACAAAGGCGTCCTTGGAACCGATGGCATCGATCAGATCAACGGATCTCTGCGCCGTGTTGAGCGTTACTGGACGGATCAGATCCGCTACATTTACTGACGCGATGCGCAAAAGACCTGAATCGCAGCTTTTGGTGTAACATACTGCAAGATATGAGCGTTGCGCGTGCCCCGACTTTATTTGATGTCTCAGGTTAAAGGCGCGACGCTTGAAGCCAAGCGCGCCGGGTCGGACAGGTTTTGCCGTTGAGCGGCGGCGGCGGCCAAAAGCGAAACCTGGCTCGCGTGAGCTTGGGGCCGCGTTTTGCGCCAATCTATCGGTCTGGTTTTGCGCAAAACCCTTTAGCCGGGGTTTAGGCCACTTGGGTCAAGGTAGGACACGGTCGGGGGCTGCAATTCCCTGATCAGTTTGCGCTGCATCGCCCGTTGAAAATCGGTGAAATCTTCGGCGGGTTCTCCGAAGGCACCAAAACCTCTGAGCACATAGGCCTCGTAGTATTCCATCAAGGTCTTGAGGTTGTGACGGTTTTTGTTCACGTTGGCGGGCCCATCAGGACCGATGACCAGCCCGTTGATCACAACCTGACCGGTTGCCTCTTCGGTTATGTCCTGAGGGTGACGTCCGATATTGGCTGGTCCATCGCCGGAAATGTCCAAGGTTTTTTGCCAGCATTCGGCTTGTGCCTCGAGCTCTTTCACGCCGTATAGCATGGCCGCACCGATGGCGGTGGAGGGGTTATCCACTGGATTGGCGCGCGTGGCGAAGAGCTGCTCGGCCACCTGAGCCAAGTCTTGCCTGGTTCGAATTTCTGTCCATCCGACAATCTGTCGCTGGTGGAGGCGCGCGCTCCACTCAAAAACCATCAGGCGCACATGGATGTCCGGCATCATCAGGAAAGCATCCGCCACGGCATCGTCCAAAAGCGCCCGGGCCACGCCGTCCATTTGAAGGCGGTACTCTGAGGCATCAACGGAGCCTGAGACATCTAGGCCCAAAGCCAGGGCCTGTCGGCATTGCGCGACTGCAGGAAATGAGAGCGCCGAAAGTGCGACACTCAAGAGGCATGCACGCGCCAGGCTCATCCGCCGTTCGCCCGGGGCTGTGATATGGCGCGGCTGACCACCAGATCGCTGACCTCGCGATAGAGCTTGCGTGTCATGGCCGCGCGGAAATCTTCATACCCTGCTGCCGTGATCATGAAAGCTTGGCTGCCGTGTAAAACTTCGGTGAGGTAATACTCTGCCACGTCCGGATCATCGCCCAGCACAACCAAGCCGTTGACCGTCACGCCCGCGAGGTTGAAGTGCCGATAGGCTTCACGTGGTCCGTAGCGGTCATTGTTGACCCCGTCGCCGGAGACATCGATCACTTGACGCGCACAAAAGGGCGCGCGGGCCAAAAGCTGCGCACCGAAACCCAGGGCAGGGCCGATGGATGTCGGGAAATCATCGTGGCTCCGCTCCATCTGCGAGATGGCGACAGCGGCGCGGTTGATATCGCCGTGCGATTCCAGGATCGCCCAATCGAGCTGCAAGACCTGCTGGCCAAACCCGCTCCACTCATAAACGGCGAGGACGACATATCCCTGGCCGCCATAGAGAATGGCATCGCGCACCTCACTGGCATCCAAAGCGGCGGCTAGGCCATTTTTCTGAAGAGCATATTCATCTTCGTCGACCGAGGACGACACATCGATCGCCAAGGCCAACGCGAGGCGGCATGCGTCTTGGGCTGCGGCGGCCGCACCCCATACCCAAGCCACAAAGAAGATCGCAGCTTTTACCAATGGCCAGTGTTTTCCATGCTTGACCATGGTTCTGCTTGCGGCAGTGGATCGCCGGCCTGCAACAGCTCGACCGAGATGTTGTCGGGGCTGCGCACGAATGCCATGCGGCCATCGCGGGGAGGGCGGTTTATCGTGATCCCGTTGTCCATCAAATGCTGGCACATCTCGTAGATATTGCCAACGCTGTACGCCAGATGCCCGAAATGCCGGCTGTCACTGGGCAGCTCGTCATCGCCGTCCCAATTGTACGTCAACTCGACCGGGCAATCCTCCTGCCCCTCAGGTGCCATGAAAATAAGGGAAAAGCGGCCGCCTTCGTAATCGTTGCGACGGGTTTGTTTGAGCCCGAGCAATTCATAAAAGCGCATTGACGCGTCCAGATCCTTCACCCGGACCATTGTGTGCAAGTATTTGATATCCATCAGGCGCCTCCGCTGTCTTTGCCTCATGCAAGGATAAGCCACAGCAGGCGCGTGTCGAGGCCGAAAGATGTGTGCCTAAGGCGTTTCGAGAAAACGTGAATCACAGCTTTTCTCGAAACGCTGTTCACTGCTCCCAAGAAGCAGGCGTTTCGAGTGCCAACGATGTCACAAGATAAAGTCGAACCGCTTTAGAATTCGGAACGGATGCCCACCGACACACCCGTCTGATCCACGTCAAAGCGGCTGACATTGGATCGGCTGCTTTCGGATCTGAGCGTGACCACCGGGACAAAGCCCATGTAGCTGAT
>ERZ1740059.1237-NODE-1237-length-12968-cov-9.061798_pt1 | contig 12968 bp, 9 predicted proteins | sample MGYA00581744_ERZ1740059 | MGnify/ENA primary metagenome ERZ1740059 (study PRJEB43018, sample SAMN04849738) | marine metagenome | isolation source: floating plastic debris | place: Pacific Ocean | collected 2008-08-28 | study: EMG produced TPA metagenomics... | reverse complement strand
GACGGGTTCGTTTTCTTTCAAACGTCGGGAGACGTAGCATTGCTACGTCTCTACACTCATAATAATTAATGGGACAGACTACTAGTACAATAGGGCATAAATAAAGTTTTCATCTAACTGTGTTTCTTTCTGCTTCAACTTGCCTTTGAAAAAGAAATTCAGGATTCAATTTTCGATGTTTTTTAATTATTTCCGTAAATTCTCCTGGAGCAAACGTTTTATGATAATCCTCTGGAAAACGTAATGGATCTGTTTCATCATGAGTTGGTAATCGCCAAAAACAATACTGACAACTAATAATATCGAATTTACTTTTATTTGATATTTTTAAATTTTGAATATAAGCGCCAGTTAAACAAGCACCAGTTAAATCTGTGGCTTCTAAATAAATATCGATGAGTCTTGCTCGCGATAAATTAGCACCTCGTAAGTTAGCTTGGCTTAAGTTTGCTCCAATAAAACTGACATCTACAAGATTAGCTTCCCGTAAGTTAATACCTTGTAAATTCAAATTATCGAAATTTTGATTTTGTATTTCTCCTGTAATTGCCAACTTTTGCACTTCGGGATACTGAAGATAACTATTTTCAACACAAGCACAACTGAGTTTTTGCGCTTTCAACCAAGATGTGTGAGTCAGGTTTGCTTCTCTAAAATCAGCGCTTTTCAAAATAGCTCCATCGAAATTAGCTTTACTTAAATCGGCATTACGAAAACTTGTACCACCTCTAGCAGCGAAAGAAATCGCAAAATCTCGGATAAAAGCAAACTTTGTATCTTTTTGAATCAGAGCCAACCAAGCAATATAAATACTTTGTCCAGTTACTGAAATAAATACAGTAGCTGCACCTATATTTGATAAAATCAAATAATTATCATTACCATCAACAAGGCTTAGAGTCAAGATTATACCCGCACAGCTAGCGATCGCAACAACCCAAATTACAGCAATTGCAAAATTTTGAGCATCAACCCAAACAAATGCGATCGCAAATGCCATCGTTATAATCATTGCCCAAGCCAAAGCCACAAATAAAAATATAGCAAATACACCCGTCAAACCCTCAGCCCAAATAGCGGGTAGAAGTGCTTCTCTTGAAGCCACTGGTGCTAGATATAAAGCCCAAGTAATATACATCGCAACAGTAGTAATCATGGAGCTACGTAAAGCAGCTATTCCTGATAAAATTGAAACTACATTCCCGGGTATAGTAAAAACAGCAACTACCAATAGCCAAGCAAACCTACCACTAGATGGAATACCGATCAACAATAAGAAACCACCTGTAATTAGTGAAATAAATAAAATAAAAGCTACTGAGACAATTAAGGCTTGCTTTAAAGTTTTAGTTTTAGCAGCAAAGCTAATTGATGCTAATGTGGAAACTAATGCGATCGCACTCCAAGATATAGCTATTACTCCCATAGCTCCACCCAAAGTTTGACCAATATTTGGGACGGTTACCAGAGCAATACTTATACTTGTTATCAGTATAAAACGTCGCTGGCTGTTTCGATTTGCAAAACTAATAAACGTTATTACTGCAACTAAAATTACAGCAAGTGCAGCTATCCAAAAGCTATATGTTTGTGCAAATGTTTGTTGAGTGCTTGAGAAATTAGATAAGCTGGTGGATACAGTAAAACCCCAGTAATAAGTGCTACCGATAGCCAGTGCAGCAGTACCCCAAAATGCTCTAATACCTCTACCAAGAGTCAGAAAACATATAACAGCAAATATAATACAACCGATATAACTACTCGCAAAAATGATTAATTCGGTACTAATTCCACTTACAAACAATGACTTTCTTTCCGAATAACTAATAACTATAGGTGCTGTAGCTACACAAGTAGGAGCTAAACACAAGAATGAAGTTATAGATATTAATATTGCCCTTTTTCTTTTACGAATATGAACTAGATATGCAGCAATAAATACAAATAATCCTAAGAAGCATGTGATTAAGGTAAAATAATAAATTCCAAATCGATTATTTGATAATGTAGGTAAACCTGATACTGAAGTAGTAAATAAACCTAAAAATGAACCGATTAGCGAAGAACCAACACCAGCCAATAAAGACAACAAAAAAGCATATAATATCAATACTATTGCCCAGCGACGTTGTAAACCCATCACAGCATTGCTAAAATTAGCTCCAATAAGTTTGGCATCGGAAAAATCTGTACTGCGAATATCCGTATAACTAAAATCAGCCCCAGTTAAATCTTGCCCTTTAAATGACTTTCCTCGTAACTTTTTGCCGCTAAAATATTGTCCTTTGGGAATACTGGAAATATCCGCGTTTTCTTGAACTGATTCCGGAATAGCTAAATCAACACCAGCTATATGAACTTTGCCATTTTCTGTAACTTTAGCCAATTGCTCCGTAGCATCCTCTAAATCACCACGAGCAAAACTCGCCATACCACGAGCATAAACTAATAGCGGCTCTAATTGCGCTTCTACAAGAGGTTCAACAAATGTTTCTAATAATGAAGCCATACGAATAAATTCGGCTTCATCTGCTGGTGTGGAAGCAACTATTTGTAGGCTTTGAAAATGTTGAGCTATTTGATGAGCAACTTCACTTGGTTGAGTATATGCTAAAGCCGTCCATTTTTGAACTTTGGCGAATTCTCGAATATCGATATCATCGCTTTTAAGTTGTTGCTGTACGTATTGGAGGAGAAAATCCGAGAGTTGAATAATTCTTTCTTGACCAAATTTTGGATCTTGTTTTAATCTTTGTAGTAATTCACCGCGTATTTCTACATCCATTTCATAAAGTTCATTTCCAACCTCTTCACATAAGTTAGAAAGTAAGATATCCCCGACAGCTACCCAGGGAATATCGATCGCTTCACCGTCAATATCTTGTTGAAAATTAGCCCACAAATGATATAAAAGTTCCGGTGTTAGTGCTAGAGGAAAAGCAGCATGATAAGCCAAATATAAATGTGACTTACCAAAACTTTTTTCAAATGAATTTATACGTCGAATCGCAAATCTGTTTCCCATAGGAATATAAGTAAATAGGTTGGCATTGAAAATAGTAATTAGGATAAGAGAATAGGGAATAGGGAATAGGGAATAGTGAGTGGTAATAAGGCTTTAAACTCTGCTTGTAGGGTGCTTGTACAGTGAATATGAACGCAATAATAAGTGAGTGTAGGGCACCAACCAGGATTTTGTAACATAGCCCTTGTTTACTTGTGCCGACTTACTTAGTTATAAAATTCTTTAAATACTTACACCATTTCTTTATAAAAATGCGCCGAATTTAGCCAACGAAGGTTGGCTTCGTAACTGTAGCTCCAGCCTTCTAGGCTGAGAGCGATTAACCGCTTCCCTTTGTCAACAATGACACAAATAATTTGATCCACTTACTTATAATACGAGTAAAAAAACCTCCAAATCGACTTTAAACTTGCTGCATTAACTGCCCCCGTAATACTCCAATTGCCCCATCTAACCCCCTGCGATTCAATTCAAACATCGGCACTAAATTGGCTATTTCGCCAGCGCTTGTACTCCTCCAGCGCGAATTTGGTAAAGGGTTTAGCCAAGCAATATCCCGCACCTTCTGACTGAGATAATTCAAAAAAGCCGCAGTGATTTCCACACGCTCGGGATTCAACGCACCACGAGCAGCACCAGCATCGCTAATAATTAATACTTTGGTATTTTTTGAATTTACTTTTGCAAAAATATCCCGAATCGGTATCGCTTGTTGGTGATTAGGATCCTTATAAAGATATTGACTGGGGCAATTGTGAAAATAGTAAACCCTTGATTTTCCCAAACGCCCTCCATTTAAAGCTGTTTCCGCCAAACGTTGAGATAAAGCATGATATGGAACCATTGAGCCATCGCAATCGATAAGAATTATTAACTCAGTTCGATTTACCCGTCGCGGTACAAATACCGGTTTAAGCAATACACCTTGCCGGGAAATTTCTCTAACAGTTGCATCAATATCAAGTTCAGTTGGTATTCCTTCCCTGACGAATCTCCGCAAATAACGCCAGCTTTGTTTCATTTGCCGACGTGTAAGGGGGAAATACTCGTTACTGGTGCGGAAAGGGCTGAGATAATTATCATTTTCTCTATTAACTTCCTCTCGTACAGCTTTAGCAACTTGCATCTCATCTTTTAATTGGTTAGTTGCTTCGGGAGGTAGTTGTAAATCTGTAGGATTTTCTGTTGCTTTTTGGTTCTTTTCTTTAGCAATCTCTCTATCTTCTTGACGCGAAACGGTATTTCTAAACGTAATATAACCCCCAGATACCACAATTAAAATTACCAATCCTGCAATTGTGAGATAGACAATATTTATTCTCGAAGAAGGGGGTGGCTCTTCCCCTCTGGAAAGACTAATATTAAATTCTTGAGTGCGTTTTTCTCCAGTTGCACTATTGGTGACTTGCAAAACTACATTTTGTGTCGAGCTATTTGATTCAATCGCGATTAGTTGACCATTTGAGCTAAAATAAATTAAATTAGGATAAAATTCAAAGTTTGCAAATTTATCATGTTTAGATAGATCGAATTCTGTTAACTGCTTTTCAGTGAGAATATCCCATAAAATAACTTTATCGGGTGAAGTAGAAGTGGCAAAAATTTTTCTCTCTGGATTCAAAGTGACACTGTGTCCATAAATTTTTCCTTTCTGCAATTTATCTAAATCTAATTTCTTGACTAATTTGCCATTAATGTTCCATAATATAATTTTTTTATTCTGATAATTTCTATCTGTTTCATAAGTAGAAATATACTTACCATCAGAACTCAATCTGAAGCTTCTAACAACCTCATCATGATTTAATTTGGCGATTTGCTTGCCAGAATCAATATTCCATATACTGACAGTTTGTTCATTTGATTTATTAATTAAAAGCTTTCCATCGGCGCTAAAAATAATATTAGACCAATAGTCTTCAGTATTGATAAATATCCGAAGCTTTTGTCTCGTGGAAATATCCCATACAGTTAACTTTTCGTCACTAGATTCAGTAGCAAGATATCGTCCATCTGGACTGAATTTAGCATCTAAAACTCTAGCTTTATTCCATAAAACTGCTTGCTCAACTCCTTGCAAATTCCACAAACGAACCGTACCATCACCAGAAGCAGTGGCAATCAACTGACCATCTGGGCTAAAACTAACGCTTTCAACTATTCCTTGATGAGCTAAAAATACTGGTTTATCTTTACCTGAAATATCCCTTACAATCACAGTTTTATTATCTAGTATTGCAGCAATATACTGACTATCAGGACTAAAATAAATCTTCTTAACGCGAGCTTGATATTCAAATTTTTGGAGTTGTTTTTGCAAAGAAATATCCCATATCTGAACTATATCCGTAGGTTTGTTTACATAATATGAAGTAGTAGCTAAAAACTTTCTATCTGGACTAAAAGTTGTATTACCAATACCTCCTTTCTGTGAAAAAGTTGCGAGGTATTTACCAGAGGTGTTCCATAAACTGACAATGCCATAACCATAAAATTTTGGCGTACCACCCAATATTGCAGTTCCATCGCCGTTATCTTTTAAATTCAACCAGTCGGGTTTTTTCAAAGACGTGATTTTTATCTTGTCGCGATCGCTATCTCTACAAGTAGCAATATTATATTTATATTCTTGATTGACTTTTGCATATTCAATCGGCTGACTTATGAAATTAGGACATCTTCTATCCATCCACGAATTCACCAAGAATACAATTATTCCCGTAGCTAAAGTGAGACTACTACCTAACACCAAATAGCTAGTCAAATCGGGGATTTTAAATAATTTTTGAGTCCATTTATCAGTTATTATTTTTTCAGAGCTTTGATTAGTTTCTTCTGTATTCGAGGACTTTGCTGCAAAAACAAAAGCACCTTCAGCGATCATCCGCTCAAAATGATAGTCAAATAACAGCTTTTCTTCCGATGTTTTAACCCATAAAGTACAACATAAATTTGCTAAAGCTACTTTATTTTCTATCCCGAAACCTGCTTGTAACGCACGTAAAACTAACTTATACTCATCTACACCAAGAGGTAAGCCAGCCTCCCGCAGCCGATTAAAAAGTTCTAAAAGTGGTAATTCATATTCCATCACTTAGCATTTGTACCTTGTGTAAGTAACTTAGTATAATAAAATACAATATACGACCTCACCCTCAATCCCTCTCCTTAATAAGGAGAGGGAAGCCGGAGGTAGGGTGAGGTTTGATATTTCATTTACTCAAATAACGACGATGATCGTCCCAGCTTTTAAGTAATACACTGACAAAGGGAAGTTTTCCATTAAGTTGTGCTAACACTTCATCTTCAGGATGACGACGTAAAACTTTAAACCAATCAATTAATTCACTTGTACTTACCTTTTTACGCGCTCCTCCTCTATCCATTTCTTCCCGCAATTGCTGAAAACGCTCTACTGCTGTCTCAACTAAAACTGATGATGGTTCCGATTCGGGGTTAGAAAATATAGCATGAATAATACTTTTTAAACGTTCCGGTTCGGGAAACTTAACATAGTGAAATAAACACCGACGCAAAAATGCATCCGGTAAATCTTTCTCATCATTACTAGTAATAAAAATAATTGGTGGGGCTTTAGCTTGTATCTCCTGCCTCGTTTCCTCAACAGTAAATCGTAATTCGTCTAATTCCTGTAATAAATCGTTGGGAAAATCAATATCAGCTTTATCAATTTCGTCAATCAGTACTACAGTTCGCTTATCCTTCTGAAATGCTCGCCCTAATGGTCCCCATTGTACATAACTAGCTGCATTATTAATACGTTCAATATCATTATCCTTTATCAAACGCCCAGCCGCAGCCAACTGAGCATCCCGCAATCGACTTACAGTGTCGTAAATATATAATCCATCTCTAGCTCTACTAGTGGACTTTACGCACCAATTTTCAAAGGGTAAATTTAACTCATATGCCACAGCATGGGCTAACTGTGTTTTACCACAACCTGGTTCCCCCTTAAGTAATAAAGGCCTTTCTAAAAATATTGCCAGATTAACCGCTTCAATTAAATCTTTATCCGGGAGATAAGGATATAGTAAACGTCCATTGCGCCTTTCTCCCGGTTTTGGTTGAACTTCACCCGTGTATTCCAAAGGCTTTTGAGGCTCCTTGATTACAGCTTCAACCATTTTTTTGTCTCCTCCTGCCAATCGCGATCGCAAAGACTACAAATTTCCTCAAAAACATATTCTGGTGTACCACCTTCACAATTTTCCAAAATACTTTCAACCGTAAGATCGATTTCGTTAATAACCTCCAGTGGCAGTACATCAACCGCATTGAAAAACCAGCCACTAAGTATAGTCTCAGTAAATTTATTTAACATTGGTAATTTTATCGGCTTTTGAGGATTCCAATCTACGGTATAGGCTTCGGTAAAATCAATATTTTTAGTGCACATACGCCCTGTGCGATCGATCAGAAACATTAACAGTTGCGAATCCCTCCGACAATTAGTAGTTTTTCTCACTAACGGCTGCCAAAATTCATCAATTAACCTAGCTAAATAACCCGGAGGCATGTATTCAATATCGTTGAAAATGAGAATAACATTCTGGGTTTGCAACCAATTACACACATAGTCAGCAATTTCAACCCCCGATAGAGATAAATCCTTTCTATCTAAGCCAACACGCTCGCCAACTTCGCGCCACAAGGCACTAATGTCATTACTACGCCCTAATCGTTTGAGAGGAAAACGGATTATTTTGTCAGTAACAAGATTACATGTTTTCTGTGCCAATCGGTTGAGCAACCATCGCTGCCCGTGATGGCGGGAGCCTTGAATAACAAAAGCTGCGGTTGCTCCACTTTCAGAGAATTGTCGAAAAAAAATAGATTGTTTTTGGTAATCTAATTTGAGTAATGTACGATACAACTCATCATCAATTGTAACTTCATCGAAACCTGGCGATACCTGTAAACTTTGGCATTCATTCCCAACCCCAGCGCTTTGAACACCCGAAATTGCTATAGCTTTGTCAACTTCAGCTAAATCTTTCTTTGCCTCCTCTAGCCGTTGATATTCATCTTCAATTGACATATCGATGATTGCAAGGGCATTAGGATCGATTGCCGTTACCCTTGAAGTTCTTAAATTGAGGATTTTACGGTCTAATAAATTAATAAGTGTATTTAGTTGCTTATGATGATTGTATAATTGTTCGCCCGAAGACATCAGTAAGTTCCTTATGACCTAAATATTCGGCTGATTGGTGGTTATTTTAGGCAATTACGCCATAACATATGTATATTTCCTTAAGCTACAATCCGAACATCAGCTTTTCAGAACAGTTTTCTGTTACAAACGTAACTAGAACCTAAAATCAGCCGCAGTAAATATAGCGCTTTTCGGTTGGGGACACTCCTCTCCTGGCGGAAGGAGAGGGGAAGGGGGTGAGGTTTATTGTGAATCCAACTAAAATCCGCTATGCAGGCGATACAATGGAGCTCAGTATTTTCTGAGTCAAATTTTTATCCGCTTGTAAACGCTGAATATTACTTTTTGGTATTAAATACAATAAGTAGTAACTTTTCATTAGCATAAATGTAATTAATACTAACTTTTAAAATTGTTTCTTTGATAATCAGGACTTACGCAATTGTCACACAACTCGGGTGGTGCGTGACACTAAAACCCTTATTATTACGTTAAAAATCAAATTAAGTGTCACAGCACCCTACAGCAGAAATGTGCCAGTTGCGTAAGTCCTAATAATGTTTTCATTTTTATACTTCCCATGTCAAACCAAAATTCATCCAACCAAAAACCTCAAACCCCCGATAAATTTGAATTAGAATTACTCAAACAAGAATATTTTTTTATACAAAATACCATAGAAGACTATAACAAACAAATATGGGCAATTAAAGCCTTGGGAATAGCAGGAACAGGAGCAGTGTTATCCCTAATAATCAATCAAAAAACAACTACAACCGGAAGCGCGATCGCACTCATTGGTTGTGTCATACCATTATTCTTCTGGATACTTGAGAGTCAGTGGAAACACTTCCAGCGTGGTTTCTATCCCCGTGCCGCCGAAATCGAATCTATGCTTGCAGAAATAGGAATGCGAGGGCCAGCTATTTTCGGGGGATGGACGCGTGTATTCAAACGTACACCAATATCCAAACGCAATGGTTATTTATGGGATGGTTTATTTAACCCCAGCGTGTTTATCAGCTACATCTTGGAAATTGGATTTTTGATCGTAATGGCTGCGATCGCACCACAATTAGGCAAATAAATTGAACATGGTTAGAATGTCTTAATTTATATTAATTAAATAGGAATCCCCATAAAGAAATAGTTAAAAACTCATACCAACAGCGTTAAGCTGATGTGCAGCTAAATTGGATAATACGAAAATCTGAAAAGATGGTAGTGCGAGTATCTTGCTCGCTAGCATTATATAAATTAAGTGCGTAACAGCGTTACCAAGGAAACAACCTTTTCTCACAAGAATCAGCTACGCTACTAAATAACCAATATCAAAAAAATTTCCCCGAAAACGGCATACATGAATTTACGCTTAGTTGAAGTTTATCTACCACAAGAAAATGGTGGCCTAAGCAGTAGCCACTATCTTAGGAGATTTAACTTTAATTGTACGAACTATAAGAATTGGGTTAATTGGAATTTTGTTACCGATTGGTTTTTCGATTTTAATCGGTTTGCTCTATCCTATCAGTCCAGATATACCAGAAATCGCCATCCGAACCAAATTAACTTTAGCTGATATTGTTGTTGCTCTTGCTTCTGGTGCTGCTGCTGCAATTTCCCTGACTGCTGGTGAAATCAGTTCAATTGTAGGAGTAATGGTTTGAGTTGCTCTGCTACCACCTTTAGTAACCTGGGGAATGTTAATGGGTAGCGGCGAATGGGAACCCGCTTTTGGTGCAATGCTACTAGTTACAGCCAATATTGCCAGCTTAAACTTAGCAGCGATCGCAACTCTCTTACTTCAAAATGTACGCCCTACAAGTTGGTGGGAAAACATCAAAGCGAAAAAGCTCACTAAAATCGTAACTCGAGCATGGGTACTACTTCTAGCAGGATTGATAAGTGTAATATTTATTAAATTTAGAGGCGCTTAATCCATTTTGGATTGAAGTAATAAGTAATGAGGAATGAGTAATGAGTAGAAACGAGAACTACGGCAATAACCGCGTTCTTTTCAATCGGGTAATATAGTAATTAATCAAACTGACTTGATATAACCACTCACCACTCACCACTCACCACTCACCACCAACCACCAACCACCAACCACTAACCACCAACCACTAACTAATATTCATCTTACAGAAAATGCTTCGCTAAACCGTCGCGTAACTGGCTCAACTAAGAATGTTAAAATAGATTTTTTACGAGTCACAATTTCAGCATCAGCAGTCATCCCAGGAGTAAAACCTATTTCTTCTCCGCGCACCATAACTGATTTCTTATTTAACTTAATAGTAGTAGGAAATATCAACCCTAATTTTTCATCTATTATTGCATTAGGGCTAACACGCACCACTTCCCCCGAAATAGTTCCAAATTCTTGAAAAGGGAATGTAGCCATCTTCACTTTTGCTTTCATTCCCTTACCAATAAAACCAATATCGCGGTTTAGAACTTTAACTTCTAATAATAATTCTTCCCCTTGAGGTAAAATTGAAAGCAACTTTTCCCCAGCTTGTACTGGTCCTTTAGTTGCTTTAACATCATAAACTGTTCCAGAAACCGGAGACTTAATAGTTTCTAATTGTTGCTGTTTTCTAGCTTGCTCTAATTGACCTGTAATACTTGTCAATTCTTCATTACGCCCATTAATTTGAGTTAAAATTTCACTTTGACGTTCCGAAGCCAAACCTTCCGCTTGGCTGCTTGCTGCTTCAAGGGCTGCTCGTGCTTGGCTAATTTCTTGTTTTTGTGCAGCTATATCTTTAGATAAAGATGTAACTTTATCTTCGGCTTCAGTTACTCTATTTCTAGCATTAATAATTTGATCTTTAGCCCTAGTAATTTCAGCTTCTGCACGATTTAGTCTATCTTTGGCATCTAAATAATCGAGTCGCCGTACTGCACCTGTATTATTTAAATCCCGTAAACTTTCTTCCCTTTTTTCTGCTAACTCTACATTATTTCCGACTTTCTGGCGAAGTTCTTTAGCATTCTTCAGATTTGTTTGAGCATTCTTCAAACTAGTTTTGGCATTTGCAAGATTTTCTTCTAAACGAGTTAAACGAACCTTCGCTTGCTCAACACGCGCCGTTTGACGATTTGCTTCTGCTTTTGCGCTAACTAAACGTGTTTGGTAATCTTGGAAACGAGATTGTAAAAGTTCATCCTGTAATTTAGTTCCCACTCTTGTAGCGCCAGTACGTTCAGCATTCAAGCGTCGCAGATCTTCTCGAATTAATTTAGCACTTTCCGCCAAACGAACAACATCTGCTAGCTGCAAATCGGGATCCCGTTGAATTAAAACATCGCCTTTTTTTACTGTATCACCTTCCCGGGCATTCACCGAAATAATCGACCCATTACCTAAAGATGTTATTGGTCTAATTTGTGTCGAAGCAATGATTTTTCCTTGGGCTTTCGCCACTTCATCTACTTTCGAGAAATGCGCCCAAGTAATTGAACCAAATACAATTGCACTAATAGTTCCTGCTAACAATCTAGTATAAAGCGGTGGTAGCTCCTGTACAGCTTTACCCAATTCATAAGATAATTGTTCTTCAGGTTTGGCAAACTCTTGTTTTGTTCTGCGTGCTTGGGATGGATTCGCTACTAAAGAATACTTCATAAAATATTAAAGGTAAAAGGTAACAATTAAGGAGTAAAACTGCCTAACTCCTAAGACAAGACTCCCAACTAATAACAACTATCAACTATCAAATAACAACTTACTCTTAAACTGCTAAATAGCGCCTTAAAAAATTCTCCAGTGTCTCCAATTTAAAACCGAAGATTTCTTCTAAACTTTTCACCTCATCAGTCGTACAGAAAAATTCATTCGCTAACAAAGTACGGAAAGTACCCAATTCTTTTTGTGTTTGGGAATTTACTAAACCCAATGCACCCCGCAAGGTATCGACTAAAAATAATGGTGGATTAATTATTACCGGTTCTTTATTAAAAATACGACCGAGAATATGTGGTATATCTTCTCGATATAAAACCTCCGGGCCTCCGACAGATAAAGTTTGATTGCGAGCACTTGCCAAAGTTACAGAATCAACTACCATTTTTGCTAAATCATCTGTACTAACAATGGAAGTGCGGTTTTTCGAGTCGCCAATGAGTAAATAAATTCCCGTCTGGCGAAATCTTTCAGCTAGTGTCAGTAAATTAGATGCTAGCCCAGCAGGTCGTAAAATTGTGTAGTTTAAACCGCTGTTTTGTAGATATTGTTCTACAGCAAGCTTTGCTTTAAAAGTAGGAGCATCTTCATATCCCCTATCTGCACCCAACACGGAAATAAAGACAAAGTGTTGAACTCCGTTAGCCAATGCTATATCAATCAACTCTATATTGGCGCGATAATCCAAGGATAGCGCATCACCATCAGAACCGTGAGCGCTAATAATATAATCAACACCTTGACAAGCTTTACGAATATCCTTCTCAAAACGCAAGTCACCAATAAAGATATCGGCGCTTCGATGTTCTAACTCACGATAATGGGAAGTCAGCCGCACAAACGCCTTGACTGGCATTCCTCGTTCCCGCAAAAGTCGCACTACTCTGCGGCCAATATCGCCAGTTGCACCAGTGACTAAAAACATATTCTTTCAATTATCAGTGAACAGTGAACAGTTATCAATTATCAATTATCAATTCAGCATTGGGCAGAGTCATCCCTCTCCCCCTTCGGGTTGCGCCACCCTTCGGGTTCAGCAGTCGCTCATGGGGGAGACCCCCAAGACCGCGCTG
>ERZ1740059.1236-NODE-1236-length-12974-cov-10.296076_pt1 | contig 12974 bp, 10 predicted proteins | sample MGYA00581744_ERZ1740059 | MGnify/ENA primary metagenome ERZ1740059 (study PRJEB43018, sample SAMN04849738) | marine metagenome | isolation source: floating plastic debris | place: Pacific Ocean | collected 2008-08-28 | study: EMG produced TPA metagenomics... | reverse complement strand
CCTGGATTGAATTATTTTTACTGGGAAATCCATACACACTCGATTGAAAACGTGTTTTTGAGCAATCCCTAATTATTCTCTTTATCTGTATGATCAACAATCAAATGGATTACCCTCAAGATTATAATTGCCAATCAGAAGAGAATAAATGCTGTTTGTGTGAGGACCTTCATCTGTCTTTTCTGGGAGGATAAAACAATATACCTGGTAGTCAATTTTGGAAGAAAGTTGAATGATGTTTAACTTTGCTCCAATTTTAAATCTCCACATGGAAAACAGGGCTGTCTCCAGCCGGGGTGGAGGGACGGAGAACCCCGAAGGAATGGTTGAAAATAAGATTTCATCCAAATTTTTTCCATTTTCTCCTTTATAGCATTTATGAGTTTTTAGGTTCTACCCTAAAAAACAACCCATGAGGTCAAGTCCTGGTGACAGCCATGCTGGAAGAATATTGATAATTTCTTGTGATGCACATCTAGATAGAGCCTCGGATTATTGACCCAGAGCCAGAGCCCAGTCTAGATTTCTAGTTCATATGATTATAATGAAAAACTGTTTTGTCCTGTACTTTTGTTGAAACTGGTATCAAAGGGTATCTGCTACTATACAGATAAATAAGTATGAGTCATCAAAAGGCGTCTAAATTTTGAACCTTTCTGGATGAATGAGTTGCTGGCGTTTCCTTCCTTCAAATCGCTGATGTTGTACTTTGAGTTACATTGATAATGCAAATGATAATGCAAGGATAATGTCACCATACACTTCAAAATATTGGGAATCAAATAATGTAATCACAGCTGGGGAAAAGTGAAATCATGTTTGAAACCAAACACCATGAGGTCCACAGAATGCTTCTTTTGATAGTCGTTATTTCTCAATTAATATTCATGAAAAACCACGGATCTACATTTATATTAGCTAGCCACATGATATTTCATTTTTTATGGTATTGTTTTTGCCGGTATGTTGTTATAATCTAGTTTGGCAATTTCGAGCTGTGTCTGTATTTGAAAATATTTTGGATGGGGAACTCAGGAGTGATTGCGTAAGAGGAAAGGGAAATTGTCTCTAAGGCAACTACTGCTGGGTCAGGGCCTCTCTGTTCGAGTGCTGAATAATAGAAATTGATCAATGTGAAGATATGACAGCTATGTTTTTTAGACAGATAAATAACACTTACGCACTGTAAGTTTGTATCGGAATGGAAGCTTGATATTAGGAATGGAAAATTGAATAAGCAATATTGAGAATCACAGTATCAGATCAATTTCAGGAATAGTGAGTCATGAACTCCAGTCGTACATTATCCGTTATACAGTATTATTGGTCACTGCGCCAAACATGGTATACTCCTACTTACACTCCCATATTAGCCCTACTGCGGAGGGGTTATGACCTGTTCTAATATCCAGGTAGTGTTAAACGAGCTGACAACTCTAAGTTTAAGAACTTGAAATTTGTCGATATTCTTTAAGTTAATATTTATCGGTTACTGGGTGTACTGATAATAAATCTGGCGTCTGCCACAAGCTGCATCTTATTAATGGTCAAATCCTGCACAGGTTCAGGAGTTTCAATGCTAGGGCAATCTTGTCTGTCAAGTGCTCCTTGTCTATCTCTTCTAATAAGTAGACTATGAAAGTGGAAGTAATGACCTCAGTTCAAACTGGTCATTTGTCGGGAAAATAGCTGTCCTGTTGGAAAACGACCTCTGGCTTTTCAGCTCCAGGCCAGTTTCGGACACAAATCAATTAAGTTTCTCAGATAATTGGTTAGGTTCTTGAAAATGAGGAACCAGGAAATCGTGCTCGGATATTGATTTAATACCAAAGATCCTGGTATTTTGAAGTGGCTTTACTGTGTTATACGCAAATTTGTGATTTTACATGGTCTGCTGAATACCAGCATCTGGTCATTTCAAAGGGGGAGGGGGGCTTTGGCCACTTTTTTGTTTTGTTTTTGTTTACCTCAGACACAACAGCAGCAAATATCAAGGTAACGAAAATCAGCTAATTTTGGCTCTTTAATTATGATCCGTGTGAACTGCACAAAAATATGCATACATTTATACATGCAGTGTCCAATTAAAATAATTTGACAGTCTCCTGTACTCCATAGTGTAGTTTATACCTGTGCACAGCTGCATCTAGTCTGAGGCCTCAACCTGTGGCGAGCAGAGCAAGCATCATACTTTTTTTTGATGGATTGCTACATCAGTTATCTTAAATTTTATGGCGATATCTAGATGACAAGCCTTCCAAGTAGTTAATGGACTATAAAATGAAACTTACGCCAACAATAAGCAAAGTTTTGAACTAAAAAATAAATAATATGATGTCTCCTCTCCCAAATCGCTAATAAAATGGTGCTTGTACTCCCAAATTGCCAATGGAATGGTGCGTCCTCTATAAAAATGGTGCGAGCTGTAAAAGCCATAAGACACATCACATACAGCCAGTCCCCCAGCTTGAGAGTTGACCACTTGTGTCATCTCCACCGATTCATTTTATTGGTGTAGCCTCATGCTAATGGAATGAGATTTCAGCATAAAGGCCAATCAGATTGTCTGAGACCATATGAGACGGAGTGGAAAGATTGCATGCTTGGCAGTGTGAAAGGGGTTTTCCTCATCATCATGTATGTATGGCATGTAGGTGTGGCATGAAGATTGATGATAAAATGAAATTTCAACTGAGCAAATACAGCGTATAAAACTCCCTGTTGGTTGCAATTTGCATGCTTATACAACTTGCCGCTGTAAGAGGATTGGCATGGTGGCGCGAGACATGAACAATACAATACAGACTGAGTACATCTCGGCGCTGCCTCCAGAACTCTCCGTGGTTCCGGCAGCAGTTTTTATTTTCATACTAGTCAGCAACATTCTGGTGTTGGTGGTATTCAGTCGAATGAAAAAACTTCAGCTTCAGCATTACTTTATGATTGGACTGGCTATGGCTGATGTTTTGTCACTTGTTCCCGTTGGATGCATGGTTATGACCATAGTCAATGGCAGGGTAACTCTAGACCCAGCAGGATTTGCTGTGTTGGGGTTTATATTTGCTTTACCTATCGGCACCACATCATGGATTCACTCAGCTATGAGTATTGAGCGATGTATATCCATTCATATGCCTATGCGTCACAGGAGCTGTACTCTATATGCTGCCAAACAAATCGCTGCCGCTGTTATTTCTCTCTGCTTTCTGCTGCCTGTTGTCCTGGATATAACCTTTTACTACACAGGAGTACTGAGACTTTTCTTTAATCCCTATATTGCTCATGTGGTTTTTGCAAAAGCTCCGCTGTTTTACGCAACCCGAGGTCTTCTCTTTATACTTCTACCCTTGGCGATACAGCTTATCACACATATCTTCATCATACGAAAAATTCTTACTCTACGAAGCAGCAACAGAAAAAAGATAATTCGAGCCGTCAAAACTGTAGCTACAACTGTAGGATTGTATTATTTATGTTGGTCACCTGTCATTGTTGAAGCTATCTGGTCAGCATTGCCGTATGCTGCCCCACCTCCAAAGTGGATAGCGTTTCTTATATATACCGTTCTATTCTCAAACAGTGGAATGAGTTTTGTCATCTATTTCTTGCACCTGCCAAAATTCAAAACTCACTTAGTGTCGTCTTCTGGTGGAAGAGTAACGGCAATAGAACATTCTAGTACGGGTACCGTTAATGCATTAGGTAGTGGATGAAGAGAAATAATTGGGACTGTGCATGGTAGATACAGGAGCAGTGTAGAAGAAAAATACAGGTACCGGTTACAAGATATACTAAGGAACTACAATATTGACATGAAAAGGCTTCTTCACCTTGATATATGGGTATCAAAGCAGATAGAGCCTATGCATTCCATACAAAAAGACTGATTAATTACACTGTACCCAATCCCTGATGTCGTTTGTTTGTTAATTAGTTTTTGATTGTTTTGTATTAAATCACATCTCAAAGAGTTTTGGGTAACAGTTATACAATTGATAAATGGTGATATAGCATAACAGTGCTGCAAATTAATTTGTTGTCGAAATTGAATTGAAGTCAGCTAAGAACAAAGTTTACTAGCCGTTCTGCACTTTTTGCATATGATCGCAATCTTTTGAACTGGCCTTTAATGATTATTGTTGTGATGTTTGCCGGTTTCCGAAGCCCTGGCAATCATTCTTGTGCATTATTCTGTTTATTGGCTAAATACATGTGAATGGTGACTTGCTGCAACCAAGGAGTCTAACTTCTTGCTACAACTGAGAATACAATACACCCATAATACCCTCAGAAACCAAAACTGTACCAAACTCATTACCATGACGCCCACTTTGACAAGAGCTAAAATAATGAAAAATGACTTCTGTATCCTTGCTTTTTGATAATTAGTTTTCCACAGTCAGTAATTCCTAACCTGGTGAATTATTTGCTTTGTCACTTTAGGATCAAAGCAACTGATAGTAGGCCAATTTTTTTAAGGATATGTGATCTGACTCATACTAAAGCTATGATCAATGAAAACATTTCGATTACTGGAGGGAAACTTCCACTATTTTGCTTTTCAAACGTAGATTTTTGGTGGTCACAGTCACAGAAAACATTAACCAAAGAATTTTCATGATCCACCTATAAACAACACTGGCAAAAAATAGTTGAATATCCCAATAATTCGATGCTAAAAATTAGCCAAGTACACCTTTTACTAACATTCATATCTAAGGGTATATACACTTAAAACTCTTTCCGTCACTTGGATATGAGAAATAATATGGTTATAAAATGCAAACGTAGTAATAGTACCTGTCCCTCAAAATAATAATAATAAATTGCCAATTCTCAGAGTTGTCTTCCTTTGTTCCATGTCCACACAACTCCCGAGCTAGAATAAAAAAATTGCTGAGTTGGTTGCAGGAAATCATGTGACCATATATAGCAATGAGAATTATGGGAAACTTGAACGGGCCTTTCCTTTTATCTCTGCCACCGGTTAAGACAAGAACAGATTCGTACAAGAATAATTAACTCTGTTTGCACTGGCATGCTCTGGTGATTTATGAACCAACAAAGTTTAAACTTATCCTATGTTATTGATCAATTGACTGAGAAAAGATTTTTTCCACTGATATATCGGGTGGTCCAAAAAATGACCCACACTATTTTGAGAAGCATAATTTTGAATCTCTGCAAATAATTTTTATTGAACTTCACATGACATTTCTCCAACATGTTGTCAATCAATATGTGAATTTTCAATGATAGGACAATAATTGTAGCAAAAACAGTTGCCTGAACATTTCATGTCTGAAAATCCAATATCTGCGCGGCACACCCATGGGTTCTATTATGATAAAAAAGGTGTGTGATGTTAATAATCTCTATTATGACTTCATAAATATTTTCAGCTGTTACACTGCTCACTATAGTACCCACATTGAGTATTAAATTCAACAACCAAGGTTTGCCAAAGGGATGACACTCGGCTGTTTTTGGTGAGAGAGACGATTATTGCCACATAATTATTTATAGTGCACTCAAAACAGGATGGGAGTTTTCAGCTAATGCTGACTCATAAATCAAGAAATTGAAACTCAAAAACCAAAGGGTAGATACATTTATACCATAATTATAATCAGGGTAAATACTCTTGGCTCCACTCTCTCAAAGAACGCTACAGTAAATCAGGAAATTCTGACGAGGCTCGGTAAAGCTTCATGCTCCTTTGGATGGCTGACTAAGCGTGTGTGGAGGAACGGACACCTCAGCATTCACACTTAAGTGCGAGTGTGCAAAGCTTGCGTTTTAAGTATTTTCCTTTACGGTGCTGAGAGCTGGGCTACATACCAACCCCAGGAATCCAAGCTCAGTGCTTTTCACACATCATGCCTCTGGTTCATCTTCGGCAAAACCGGGAGGATAAGATGATAAACAAAGAGGCGTTTCAGATCATAATCCGCTTGCGCGGGCCGGGTATGTCAACTGTATGCCAAATCACAGAATCTCTCAACTGCTGATGAATGGTGTTCTTGAAAAGGGTAGCCGCCAAACTGGACAACCACGACTACGTTTTAAAGACATCATGAAACGAGATCTAGAAGACCTCAGTATCACCCCTGAATCCAGGACGCTCTTATCTGAAGATCGTCCTAACTGGAGATCCAGACTACATGTGGTCGTCGTATCGACACTGCAGCAAATCTGAAGAAACTTTATGAGAAGTACCTTCGGCGCCACAGATGATCAACTTGAAGCCTTGACAAATGCATGCCCACACACTTTTTGAGTGGTGTCTATCAACCAGCTGTGGGCTCATAGGCCATTGACAGTTAGGTATTTAGCATCAATCGCTGTACAATATCGAATTTTCCAACACTCTTTTAAAATATTCACCATTTCCGGTTTTTTTTTCGTCAGATTGAGTTGAACTCATTTTAGTCTTGAAAACATAATGAGATTGTATTGTGTGAAGTCTTATGTGGCTACGGAATCCTGACTCAAATCAATGACTTCATTTTCTTGGACCATCGATACACGCATAATGACAAAGTTTGTGATGTAGAATGCACCTTATATTCCAGGTCCAGGGGTATGGTTACAAAATTTTACTTATTCAGCAACATTCTAGATCTATATAAATTGTACTCATATGAACCATTACTGTCTGACATTTTTTAAAGCCCGCCATTAGACGCTATAGTCAGTCAGCCCCAAATTTCATGTGGAGATAACTTTTGTAAATTGTACTCGCGATCATTATATTGCTGTATATCGATGACTCTCGCACACAAGGTTTGGGATTGGCGGTTTGGGGTTTATGGTTTGGTTGTAAGTGAGTACATTAAATTAGAAATTCCTTATGCTGCTATTTTTAGTAGCGATTTGATGCTGTTTGCCTTCTTGCACAAAAGGCTTTTGACAGCTTGAACTGCCCATCATTTCTCTGGTTAATTCTGAAGTGTGTTATAATTTAGAAAGATGCTATGTCTGGTTTTTTGAAATTTTGGACACCCAGATACAAACAGTTAAGGGAAACTTGTCGCATTTTATACTCAGTAATGACAAAAGTGTGTTTGTTTTGTTGCAGGCAGTATTTATCAGACCTGTACAAACAGATAAATCTTCTTCATCAACTTATTACAGATAACACAAAGTCAGTTGTACATGGTAAGAGAGTTGATCATCTAGCTCTGTTGGTAAGAGCGCCTGCCCGAGGCACACAAGTGTTGACGCGGTACACAAGGGTGAACAGTCTTGGGTTCGCGTCCTGCTGCAGTCTATTGACTACTGGGCCTCTGTGCCACTGTGCAAACTAGAGCAGTAATTGCAGCCTCGCCTTTAAGGCACCACTAGTTCACCACCCAATCGCTGGGCCAGTTGAGTGACTTAATCAAAACCTTTTAGTCTAAAACTATTTGATGGTCAATTTGATAGTATTGACGGAAGATTTTTCTGGAGGTTTTTACTAGCTGTTATTGTGAAGCAACTACGCTTGTTTCGAAATTGCTTGCGTGCAGACTTTGTAATTGCTAGGGGGCTGGATAACCCTTTGAAGAAACCATAGACATGGAAGCTTCAATGCTTCAAGGGCTGTGGGCATTAATAATAGCAGTGGTTAATTCTTGCTATTTTATGCTAAACTAGAAATATTTTAGCGATTTAATATTGTGTTTGTTTGAATGTAGGATCGACTGCCAGCCCGTTTGCTGTATTACAAGAAGGTCCAGCTATGATAATGGGACGTCTGATGTTTGATAATAAAGTTGAGCCCGCCAAGTAAGTTATTAAATTTTATAAACGTTCTGTGAAACCTCTACTGAACATAAAAGTTCTCTAGTTATAGTAATGATTGGTAAATTTGATTTTGTCCCACTGTTTCCATTGAATTCATAGGTATATTTTAAAAAAAATCCTAATGTGTGGTCATAAGTTCAGTTTTGAGATTAATGTCGGCTCAGCTCAGTGCAGAGTGCTTTGCGGTCCAAAGAATTTTAAATTTCTTGTTACTCGACGTTCAAACAGCCTCTCTGTTTGATTTTATTTCCTTTATTCATAGCACAGGCTCTTCGAAAAGTCTTATATACATGTACTTCTCCCATTGCCCCTGAAGTAACGGACTGTCTTTGAAGCGCCTTAGATACACAAAGACTGCTGAATGTTATTAATGTCATCATTCCATGTAAATCAATAGCGCTGCTCTCTGCTTATAAGACTAATTATGACACATTAATCAAGGTCTTTTGTTCAAAATGTACTTCAATCAGCAAAAAAATGATGACTTTAATTTCCGAAAATATAAAATTTATGTCTAAATCATCGGATGTTTAATAATTCATTTTATTTCATTTCTATACATAATATCAAAAATTGTGATGAAATAAGCAATTTCGCTACCATTGTCTTTTGGCAGGCAGACAATCAAAAATAATAATCAACAGTTTTGGTGGTTTGAAACTTTAATTTCCTTACTAGTAAGTGATAAATAAAATATATTTTTTCCCAGGGTTATTCTTTATGATTTTTTCTTATTTTGGCTCATTTTTGGTGGTCTGGGGTTTGGGGTTTTGGGGTTGAGGTCTTATATTGGGTTTTTGGGGTTGGGGTTTTCAGTTGATGGGTTTTGGGGCCTGTGGTGTGGGGCCTTCTTTTTTGGGTTGGAGCTCTCTATATAAACATGAAAGAATAACCCTGGGAAAAGAAATGGTGCGATTAATAAGATGGCAGATGCCATAATGTTGCAATTTTAGGATATTGAGCGTTGATGCTTTCACAATCATGTAGATTCAAAATTTTCCCTATATGTTTCAATCAACTGTATTTTAGATACCAGACTTCATTGTTTTTCTTTGCAGCTTCATAACGGCACTTTTTTATTCGTAACATAAGGCAATTTCGGATTATACATGTAGATCAAGATATATTTTGGCTATGTTGTAGACTTGAGTCAGTGGCTAGCCAGGTTAGGCTTGACCTAACACATGTTATAGTTCGGAGTTGTTGTCTCCCTGTGAGATGTAAACCTCTTCCACAGTTAAACTTACACCCTAAAGGTAAATCATGCCTATGTCAAGTGGCACAAGCCTACCATATCTGAAAATTGTATCAATATGATATCAGGGTGTTTGGCATTTGTGCTCCAAATCAACTGAAGTGACACTTTTATGGTTTTAAGTCTGTTCAGTGCCTTATGCTCAACATTTAGTAATAAATCTGTAGTGAGCTAGAAATCTTCTATTGATTAGCACCCAACTTCATGTATGCATTTAGAGGCGACATGCATGTGCCTATGGTTTCTTTTCTTGTGTATTATTTCCTCATGAGGCTATGGGTTTCATTCCTCATCTCATGTTGAAAGACTGGATATGAGGCATTAAACTTTGTCAGTTCAGGATGAGTCAGTGAGGTTGTTAATTTAATTCATGGCCTTCAATATATGACTTGCAACCTCAAATTTCCACTTTCGTTGAAAAACCCACTAACATCTGCGATAATATTGTTTTGTATTGTTCGAGAAGGTGTACACAATTATGGATATCGATTACTATTGAATGGAGCTGTCGATGATGCACCTCGAGAGTACACATTATCTCCCCTTGAAGTTGTACAAAGTTGTCTTATCATGCTCCTCGGTATAGTAAAAGGTATTCAATATAATATATCGTACATGATTTGTAGTTCTAAAACCATTTTTTTATCCTGCATTACTGTCATGGTCCGATTATGTCATCTAAATGCCAAGAAAGAGGGTTGACACAAATTATAACTTACAGTTTAGGTAATATCAGAGTCTCATTATTTTATTGCTTAGACTGTGGAGCTATCAATAGATTGCCTGGCTGCCATGTCATCTAAAACTTTATATTCGAGTGAATGGTTCTTTGATATGCAGTATGTGAGTGGAGCTCCGGTCAGGTTATTGACATGCAAATACATGTACCTTGTAAATCATAAAAAGTAACGTCTTTATAATATAATCAATGAATAACTGTTAAATACCTGTAAACTATAACCAGTAAAGCCCTCATTCCATATCAAATTTCAGATAGCCTCAGCTCAAACCCTAGCAAGGTACTCAGTAAAGAGACAGTGGAAGAGGTTAGAAGCGTCCCTCAGTATGCTGAGTTTTGTAAGGAGTGTCTAAGGCTACAGGAAGTGAATCTGTGTAGTCTGAAGACAGATCAGGAAAAGAGAGCATTTTTTGTCAATCTACACAATCTAGTCAGCCTACACGGAATCATAGAAAACTTATCATCAAATTCTGCTAAACAGGTACATGTATAACTCATCGCTCTAAATACAAACACAGATGTTCTGCTTGGGATATACCTTCCAACTGTTTTAAAGCAGTGTGGCATACAGGTACATGTAAGATGAAAAGACTACTTTTAGGATTAATATCAGTGGTTGACAGATTTTGTTGCTTTTTTTTCATCAGACCTGCGCTTGAGATGGGCCTATCCAACTGTCGGAAAGACTAATTCAACTATATCAAAAGTTATCAAAACTCCCTGTCTGGAGAAAATATAGACTTACTTTTGAGCTCTTATTGTGACGCTGGGTAATACTGCCCCCTTCATCCAAACTAATAAAAAGTTTTTTGGGATCAGTAAATATGAGTAGAGCCTCTCATTTAAGCGCTGACATGTGTTTATGTTCTGTTAATGTTACAGGCAGCTGAGGACAGTGTATCTAACCTGCTGTCATTCCATCTGCGTACGTGCTACTCAGTCGGAGAACTCGGCATATGCAGCATCTTTGAACTGCAACAATTTTTGCTCAAAGTCAGCAACAAAGTGAAACAGTTGGGTAAGTCACTGTTGCGATTCCAGAAAATAGAGACCTTCGCTACTTTCTACATGACTTTGTTGGGGAAATCTACTCAACTCTTATTGGGATGTATGGTGGTCATTGTTTGCAAAATGCCCATGTTTGTCACTGTTTTTGCCCATATTAACATTATAATTTATGTACTTGTACTAGTAAATGCTAGCCTATGCTTGTAGGCTGCATGTCTATTTTTAGACACAGCCTATAAACATAGGTGAAGTAAATGCGTACACGCAAACATGTGTGTAAGTGGGAGTTGTTCCATTTTAAGAAATAAAGAACAACTCAAAATTTTACCAAGGAAGCTTTTTCTTTGCACAGTAAGCCACCCTAATCTGATTTGAGTTTATTGATCAATTGATATTTCATTTGCTCACGAAAATGATGTTCAGTATCATTGCAGACGAGTTGGACATATTGAGACAAATGTTTCTTATTCCTCAGATAATTTCTGAAAAGTGTATTTATTTGTCACACTGTTAATTAAGCATATTTGCATTTTTTGGTTGCGTTTAGATCTGGGGCAAGCATCAGGTATTAGCATACATGACGTGTACAACTCGGTATTGTATTGTATAATTTTGCTTGCGTGTTTTGATTGCTTCATATAATACTTTGTTCTTGCCTGCTTCCATAGGACAAATCCTATAGGAATCTTTTATTATAGTGCCTAAAACAGCCGTTAGGCTGCTAAAAGCCTCTAATCCACAATCTCCCTTCTATTTGCCTAGAGATTATTGTGCTTATTGCTATACATATTCTATGCGCTATTAAATGACTTAGCAAAAATGTTGTGAAGCTGTAAATTTGTCGTCGGGTTTAATCTTTGGGGTGTTTATGGTGTACGATCCTAAGTGGTTTTTTACGCTCCTCACACTTGGCCGCAAAGTAACCCAAACCTCCAGTTACGCATATATCCTGGCTAGGTGTCAATATTCCGAGTTAATTCCCTCTACACTCCATGATCGTAGTCTAACTAATGATTGCAGTATTAATGAAATTATTATGGAATGGTTGGAGACCGAGTACTTAAGACATTTGCAGCTGTAATTTTTATACCACTTTTACGCAATTACCTTTCTGTTGTTTATAGATCTTTCCATGGAGCACCCCTGGTTTCGCTACGCCCCTGACTTTGATCCACGAACAGTATTTGTGCTGTATGATGGGAGTATGAACTTACTTCCTGTGAAATGTGTAACAACTGAGTCTGTGGATAGAGACATCCAGCAGGCTCTGAACGCTTACATGAAACATGCAGTCTGCGTATATCCTAAAGAACAATTGGTATGTTTAGGCTGCTGCTCAACTCTAGTCACAAATGTGTTGTCCAAAATATGTTTATTAACATGGTATGCATATGTATGGCTTTCTTTAGTATATCGTAAATAATCATCATAAATCACATCATTGATAAAACTTGGAAAAAGTTTGAATTTTATGGCATGGTTATGCTATGTGATATCCATGCATTATACATGTACCTACCTTATATTTGTGCTATACGTGTTTGTAGATAGAGATTCCGGAATTATTGGTGAGAACCCGAGCTGACTTAGTCATAGAGAGTCAGGGACAGATTCCGACATACGAACATGCACAGCTACTCACATGGATACTAGAATACCAGCCAGCTACTCGATGGAGTGAAATTAAAGTCATCATGGATAAATTAGAACATCAAAATGATCCGGAGACAGCTACTTTGGGTAACTGAAAATGCTTTTCTCTCTTGACAAGACAACCATCATTATAATATAAACATCTGAAATTGACTTATTACTATCTAGCATTCATTCTTCGTGTTTAAATGCTTCATCTTAAAAGTTAATCTTTGTTCTGGGTTTCTCAATCAAGTCCTCTCATCATCTAACGTTGTTCAAAATGTTTTATCCAGTTTATCTGCACCTGATATTGTGTTATTAGTTATAATTTGATGTGATATCTTTCCACTTATAGATGAGGGGCCGAGCAGCCTGAACTCTGCTTATACTGATATACAAGCCGCCGTTAAAGTCCTTCCAGCCAATCACAGACCTGGACTGTGTCTCGATGTGAAGGTAGCTCTGCTTGCCTCACAAGTGAGTAATGGCAGTAATGGCAGAGCTGGGTCCAAGTCACAATGTATTCGAATACTCTACTTGAAAGTCAAG
>ERZ1740059.1235-NODE-1235-length-12978-cov-3.996518_pt1 | contig 12978 bp, 14 predicted proteins | sample MGYA00581744_ERZ1740059 | MGnify/ENA primary metagenome ERZ1740059 (study PRJEB43018, sample SAMN04849738) | marine metagenome | isolation source: floating plastic debris | place: Pacific Ocean | collected 2008-08-28 | study: EMG produced TPA metagenomics... | reverse complement strand
GATCAAATTCTTTGAGAGATAAAAGGTTTTTAGAAACAAGTGGTACCACGTGTAACGGGGATTGCATGACGCCGTACGTTCAAGATGGCATGGAGAATTCTAAAAATTCCCCACTTAGTTACTGTTGAAATTGGTCGGTTTTCGCTAGAGTATGGGGACTGTTTCCCTTTCGCATCTAAGCTGGGGGATAAGGCATAATATTTAGAAGCCTGTTTAACCAACGCTCAATACGCTTTCCAGTGTCTCATCTTTATCGCAGTACAAAGGTATCAATCATGTCTGGTCATAAGTTATCTGCTGGAGCTGATATAGCAACTAATATGTTGCCAGTCGTTCTGGAGCAGTCCGGCCGAGGTGAACGGGCTTTCGATATCTACTCACGATTGCTTAGAGAACGTATTGTGTTTCTTGGCAGCGGTGTAGATGATACTCTGGCTGACTCGATTGTGGCCCAGCTTCTATATCTAGATGCTGAAGACCCTGAGAAAGATGTCCAAATCTATATCAATTCCCCTGGGGGATCGATCACAGCGGGCATGGCTATCTACGATACAATGCAGCAAATCCGTCCAGACGTAGTAACCATATGCTTTGGTTTGGCTGCTAGTATGGGGGCATTTTTACTCTCTGGCGGGGCTAAGGGAAAGCGTATGGCTTTGCCAAGTTCTCGAATTATGATTCATCAACCTCTTGGTGGCGCCCAAGGTCAAGCAGTTGATATTGAAATTCAGGCTCGAGAAATTCTTTATTTGAAACAACGGTTGAATGAGCTACTGGCTGGTCATACTGGGCAGCCTTTAGACAGGATCGCAGAAGATACCGAACGTGATTTCTTTATGTCTGCTGCTGAAGCTGCCGACTATGGTTTGATTGACACTGTGATTTCCCGTGATGTTGCTGCCAATTTGATGTCAACGCACTAGGTTAGGGCTGATATGTCTAAGTATGACTCCCATCTCAAATGTTCCTTTTGCGGTAAATCTCAGGAGCAAGTGCGAAAGCTGATTGCTGGTCCAGGAGTTTATATCTGTGACGAGTGTGTTGATCTTTGTAACGAAATTTTGGATGAAGAGCTATTTGATTCTAGCTCTGCCGTTACTCCTCCAGCTCCTCGAAGAGAGCAGCAGCCTGAACGTAGTCGGAAATCTCCATCACATATTTCCCTCAATCAAATTCCAAAACCTCGAGACATTAAAGCCTACTTAGATGAACACGTCATTGGTCAAAATGAAGCCAAGAAAGTCCTGTCGGTGGCAGTCTATAACCATTACAAACGGTTGAGCTACATCCAGTCAGGTGGAGATCACGGTGAGGACAATGTAGAGCTTCAAAAGTCAAACATTTTACTAATTGGCCCGACCGGCTCAGGAAAAACTTTGCTGGCTCAAACATTAGCAAGGATTTTGGATGTACCTTTTGCTGTGGCCGATGCAACCACCCTTACCGAAGCTGGGTATGTCGGTGAGGATGTAGAAAATATTCTGCTCCGACTTCTACAGGTTGCAGATCTTGATGTTGAAGAAGCCCAGAGAGGCATCATATACATTGATGAGATTGACAAAATCGCGCGCAAAAGCGAAAACCCATCTATTACGCGTGATGTTTCTGGAGAAGGGGTCCAGCAGGCTCTACTAAAAATGCTTGAAGGGACGGTTGCTAATGTTCCTCCTCAAGGAGGTCGTAAGCATCCTTATCAAGATTGTATTCAAATTGATACTAGTAATATATTGTTTATTTGCGGTGGTGCATTTGTAGGGCTAGAAAAGATTATTGAGCAGCGTACTGGGAAAAAGTCGATGGGGTTTGTTCAAGGATCGGGAGAACCTCAGACTCAGTTCAATCGAGATAAACGAACGGCAGACGTGCTCAGAAATCTAGAGGCTGACGATATTGTTAAATTTGGCATGATCCCTGAATTTATTGGTCGAATTCCAGCAATATCAGTGCTTAGTCCATTAGATGAAGAAACTTTGATGGCGATCCTGACAGAGCCTAAAAATGCGCTGGTTAAGCAGTTTCAGAAACTAATGCTTATGGATAATGTAAGTCTGGAATTTAAACCGGACGCAATCCGTGCCATAGCTCAAGAAGGATATCGTCGGAAGACTGGTGCGCGGGCATTGCGCAGCATTATTGAGGAAATTATGCTGGATGTCATGTACGAGTTGCCATCACGGAAAGATATGAAACGTTTCCAAATCACTCGAGATATGGTCGAGAAACGATCTACCGCCGAGCTTCTACTGCATCCTTCATCATTACCTAAGCCAGAATCTGCTTAATTAAAACGGTTAATTACATTGAATGTTTACTCCTAGGTGTCACTCTGTACAGATGATGACTGCTTAAGAGGATATGGCCTACATAAGCGTAAATGGTGTTGACCACTACTATGAGTGGGTTTGTGATGGACCGCAAGGACAGCGTCCGACTCTAGTTTTTCTGCATGGCTGGGGAGGCTCGGCTCGCTATTGGGAGAGTACGGCTCAGTCGATGAAGCATAACTTTGATTGTCTGTTGTATGATCTGCGAGGATTTGGAAGATCTGCCGCTTCGCCGAACACAACAGCTGAGCTAGGTATGCTCGAAAGTTTTTCTGACGATCTTGAGTGTTTATTGAGTGGTTTGAATCTGGAACGAGTGTTTATTAATGCTCATTCTATGGGAGCTTCAGTTGCGCTGTATTTTCTTGACCGTTTTTCTAATCGGGTTGACAAAGCAATTCTCACATGCAATGGCTTATTTGAATATGATGAGCTTGCCTTTAAGGCGTTTCATAAGTTTGGTGGCTATGTGGTGCTGTTTCGACCATCATGGTTAGCCCATGTTCCTTTAGCGCCTCAAATGTTTATGTCGCGGTTTTTAAAGGGACACATTCCCTATTCTGACAAGAAAAAATTTCTCAATGATTTTCTTCATGCCGACACTGCGACTGCCATGGAAACCTTGAAGGCTTCAGTGAGTAAGCATGCTACAGAAACGATGCCTCAATCATTTTCAGCTGTTGATGTGCCCACTTTGCTCATATCCGGACAATACGACAAAATTACTCCTGCTGAGTTAGGTCGACAGGCGGCATCCTTGAACAAAAGAATTGAGTATGTTGAAGTGCCAGAAACTGGTCACTTCCCTATGCTGGAAGATGCCACAACGTATCTATCAGTTATCAAGGATTTCCTCTGTGGATGATCCGTTAATCTTCAAGTGTTGAGGGCAGTGCCTGACATCTTTACTAAGAGGTGACACGGTATCCACCCAACCAATTCGGCTGGTGATAAAACACTCTCTGAAGCTGAAAAACCGGTGGGTTTGTAAAAACGAGATGTGTTGTACCTTGATGGAGGATGCCAGGCAAAACAGGCTATCTCAAACTTGGCTATTTGTCTTATTCCAAACGTTAGAACGTGTGTCCGAAACGAGCTGCATTCTTTTTTAAGAAAAAGTTATATGTGCAGACTTTGATGGGAATTCTCTAATTGGGCTTGCGATGCTTTTACGTCTCAGCTGAAGCTAAGGGGACATTGAGGCTATGGGAGCAAAAAAATATCCAACAATATTTTTGTGGAATACATCATTATCGAGAGAATTACTGATTGCATGTCTCCAACGTACTCTGCCATATGTGTTGAAAAAATCTAGGTCGAAGTGCCGCTTTAAACAGCCAGGGTGAATATACGGAGACTCTCAGGAAGTTTATAGACTGAGTCCCGTAATCCAACGATGGTGAGCTTAAGTCAACATCCCGACAATGTACTTAAATCACGATTTAACTCCCTGATACAGGATATTTAGCACACTATGGCTACTCAAACCTCATCGCTTCGCTCTCGTGGGATGGAGATGCTGATGGCATACAAACAACAGCCATCAATCAAGTTGCGTAATGACTTGGTCCGATTAAATGCAGGCTTAGTACGGAAAATAGCACACCGTGTAAGTCATCAGTGTGCTGAACCTTATGAAGATCTAGAGCAGATTGGTTATCTCGGTTTAATTCGAGCGATTGAGCGGTTTGATCCGAGCCAAGGCTGTGCGTTTAGTTCTTTTGCAGTTCCTTACATTCGTGGTGAAATGCTTCACTTTTTAAGGGACCGAGGTTCTACAGTTAAAATTCCCCGCCGTTGGCAAGATTTACAGAAAGCTAGCCAAAAATTGCAGGCTGACTTATTGCGGCGTTATGGTCGTCAACCTTCTGATCATGAAATGGCTGAAGCGCTCTGTATTTCAGTCAAGGAGTGGCGGCAGGTAAAAATGGCCAATAAGAATCGGATGCCTCTGAGTTTGGATGCTACTGTTTGTCATCAAACAGACTCAACGATTACTTTGGGAGATACGCTTCCTGATATGCACTATCAGTTTTTGCAAGCTTTAGAGGAAGATCGCCAGCAGGTACAAAGGGCGTTAAGTCAGTTGGAGGATAAAACACGTTCTGCTATAGAGTTTGTCTTCTTTAAAGGGCTTTCCCGTAAGGAAGTAGCCGAGCGGATAGGGGTTAGTCCGATGACTGTGACGCGTCGAATTCAGCGGGGGGTCGATCAAATGGTTACTTATTTACAACCTCAGACATTGCAAACGGATCCATGAAAATTGGGCTGATCTTTGCGGTTCTTTGGGTCTATAGACCTTTCAAGTATGTATGCCCCGCTTTAGTACTATGGCTTTTCGTACATAATCCACACCATTAGCGGGCATAGAAGCGTCACATAAAAATTGCATATGAGGAGCAACCGGCTGAATATATTCAGTCGGTTGCTATAGTTTTTGATGCGGATAAAAGGCGGTGATGCGGCACAGGGCCCACATCGTTATCTTTTGCGTGAAATACAGTTTGTTGCACCAGCTCGCGACATCAGTGGTTGCCAGATTCTTTTGATACGAGTTGATATGTACAAAACTATGTGTGGGTGCAACCTGCAAAATACATTCCACGGGTAGATTGCTATGAGAAGGCATTTTGATTGAGTAAGTGTAATAGAATCATTAGCCAGCTGTGTTGGTGAAGGAGTAGTTGTGGGATCTGAATCAGCCAACTGGATAAGTGAGAATGAATCAAGGTTTTGTCAGCTACAGACCCAGCTGCCCCGCTGCTGGCAACCAGTCAATTGTTTTGACCGTGCTCCTCGGCAAATTTTAGTGGTTCCTTCCCTAAGCCTCGATCAAGAGGAATTGAGAAAAGTAGAAGGTGTACATCATTATGAAGAGCGGTTGTTGTTTTCACTATTACATTTGCGTAATCCCAACACATCGCTGATCTATGTGACGTCGCAACCTTTACATCCCAGCATTGTGGACTATTACTTAGAGCTACTACCCGGTATTCCTAGCTCTCATGCTCAGAATCGGCTGCGATTGTTTTCTACTTATGATGCGGCACAACAACCGTTGACAAAAAAAATTCTGGCTCGTCCACGGCTAATTGAGCGTATTCGTCATTGTTTATCGCCTAAGGAGGCTTATATGGTGTGCTATAACTCTACGGTTTGGGAAGAGCAGTTGGCACTCAGATTAAATATTCCGCTTATGGCGGTTCCTCCAGCATTGTTGAATTTGGGCACTAAGGCTGGCAGCCGAGAGATTTTTTCTGTTTGTGATGTTCCCCATCCGGATGGTAATAGTCTAAGTCACTGTGTTGATGATCTTGCTGTAGCTACTGCTGAACTGTGGGAGCGGCAACCTGAGCTAAAACGTATTGTTATTAAGCTTAATGAAGGATTTTCAGGAGAAGGTAATGCGCTACTTTCGTTGGATGAATTGAGTACTGCGGCACCTGGCAAAGTCATGCATAAAAATCGAGTTCCTGTGGTGCTGGAAGCTCTAAAGCACATGCGCTTTCAATATGTGCATGAGACATGGGAGCATTTTAGACGCAAAATTGAAGAGCTGGGTGCGATCGCAGAAGCCTTTATCGAAGGTGATGTCAAACGCTCCCCTAGCGTTCAAGGCCATATCACCCCATTAGGTGAAGTAGAAATCCTATCAACCCACGATCAGATTTTAGGTGGACCAGATGGGCAGATCTTTTTGGGATGTCGGTTTCCTGCTGATCGGGCCTATCGCATGGAACTTCAGGAAATAGGGCGTCGAGTAGGGGAAGTTTTGGCTGAGCGCGGTGCCTTGGAGCGGTATAGCGTTGATTTTATTGCTGTGCAAAAAGGTAACCAGCAGTGGGAATTAAATGCAATTGAAATCAATTTGCGTAAAGGAGGCACCACCCACCCATTTATGGCTCTGCAGCTCTTGACCAATGGCAGCTACAACTTAAAAGATGGGCAGTTTTACACCCCTCAGGGACAGCCCAAGTATTATCGAGCCTCCGACAACCTACAAAAAGAGCGCTATAAAGGGCTGTTGCCTAATGATTTGATGGACATCATCATGGTGGAGCAGCTGCATTTTAATTCGATTGCTGGTACAGGGGCTGCGTTTCATTTGATGGGCTGCTTATCAGAGTATGGCAAACTTGGGCTGACCTGTATTGGCAATACACCTGAAGAAGCCGAGCAGATTTATGAGCAGGTGGTGACTGCTCTAGATAGAGAAACGAGCTAACGATTCTTCATCATCCGGGCGATGTCACGTTTTTCCTGCTTTTGTTTGAGGGATTCCCGTTTATCATGGAGCTTTTTACCGCGCCCAATGGCAATGTTGACCTTCACTCGTCCCTTTTTTAAGTAAAGCTTCATCGGCACTAAAGTAAGGCCCTTTTCTTCTACTTTTCCGATGAGTTTGCGGATTTCAGCTTTGTGTAAAAGCAGACGTCGTGGACGGCGTGGTTCATGGTTATAGGCCTGGTTGGTCATATCGTGGGGGGAAATGTGGACATTGAGCAACCACACCTCTCCGTTTTTGACCTGAGCATAGCCGTCTCGCAAATTAACTTTGCCTGCCCTGATGGATTTTACCTCGGTGCCCTGGAGGGCAATACCGGCTTCATAACTGTCTAAAATTTCGTAGGTAAACCGGGCTTGGCGATTGTCAGCCATGACTTTAAAGCCGTCGCTAGGCTGGGATTTTTTATTTGTTTTTGCCATGGACTTCGATTCCCACCCTTATCCAGAACACCGGGTCTGCCATTATACGAATTATTCCACTACGACACACCATTCATGTAATTCGTAGTCTACACACCCATTTTGAATCAGTGGGTCGGATTGAACGATAGCTTGGGCCTCTGTTAGGGACGTTGCCTGAAACAGCAGCATGCCACCACCGCGCTCAGCCCAATAACCGGTTTTTGCTTGGTGTCCATTGGCAATTAAGTTTTTTACATAGTCCACATGGGCCGGTACAAACTGGTCAAACCTAGATTTATTGACGATGCCTCGCTCAATTTTGACAAACCAGACCATAAGCAAATTTGGGTATTGCGACTTTATCAGTGAATCAACGCCTTACAAAATATATTGTAGGGAGATTAATCACTAAACTATGAATTCGCAGCGATTCTTTATCGCTCTGGTGCCACCACCGGAGATTCAGGCTCTGGTCAATCAGGTCAAACGGTATTTTCAATCCCATTATGGTGCGCAAAAGGCGCTTAACTCTCCGCCCCACATTACGCTGCAGGCTCCGTTTGAGTGGTCTAGCGAGCGTAATATTGAGGCGCTGACCGATGGGTTGAAAAAATTTGCTGAAGAGAAAGAGGGAGGTGCGATCTCACTTCGTAATTTTGGTGCTTTTCCACCCAAAGTTATTTACATTGACGTTGTTCAGACTCCAAATCTTATGGATCTACAGCAGGACTTGGCACAATTTGTGGAGCGCACCTACGGATTTGTAAACCGTCGCTATCAAAACTTTTGTCCCCATATGACTGTTGCGTTTCGTGACCTAACCAAAACAGCATTTGATCAAGCATGGCCTGAGTTTAGCCAAAAACCATTTGAACTCGATTTCGTCGCCAAGGAATTAACATTGCTACGGCATAACGGTCAGCAATGGCAAATTTATCAAAACTATTCCTTTAGATAACGGTTGCTTAAACCAATCGTGGGGAATGGCTATAAATACTTCACCGTTCCCAGTGTCGCTCCCAGTCTGGTTACTAGGAGCATAGGGTAGTCCCTATACCTGATAGTGCCATGCCGCTTGAAAAAAGTCCCGCTCACACACCATGGCATAGCGATAGGTCGATCGAATTAGCTCACTATCCTCGGTGTATTCATCCACAATGGCTTCTAATTGAGCAGCTAATGGTTCAAACTCGTCACTGCTGTAGGTCGCAATCCAATCCTTATAGGTGTGTTCTGGGATGCCGTCTTGAGCTAACTGCTGCCCTAAATAAGCATATAGCCGCATACAGGGTGACATGGCCACAGCCGTTACCCCAACAGGCTGACTCCAGGCGGTGGCTAATAAAAAGTCCGTATATTGGCGTGTCGCTGTGCCTGGTTTCACTTGGGCCAGGTCTACATTCCAGGTTTGAGCATAGCCCTGATGCAGCTTTAACTCCGTCAGTACCCCAGCTGCCAAATCATGAAATACATTGAATCCTTGCCAGGTGTGTGCCTTGGCCGCAGCGATACTGTAGGCACGAGCAAACGCTTCTAGAAAGAAAGCATCCTGCCCTATGTAGTAGGCGAATGTTTGCTTTGGCAACGTGCCATCGGCAATACCTTGAACAAAAGGATGGGCCAGGCTCTCATTGGCGAGATCTATATGCTGTTGCCAAAGCTTAGACGAAAGGACCATAGGAAAATTCAAGAAACTCATCTTAAGACTCAGCAATGCTGAAAAATTAGCTCAGCGGTTAGTCTGCGGGTGACATTATAGAATTAATAGACTAAGACCACCTCACTGGCACCCACTGCCCAATGTTAGATCTGTCCGACCTAAAACGAGAAAGCGAATTGCTGACCAATCGCCTGGGCAAAGCTCAGGAGTATCTTTGACTTGCCTGCCATTCAAGCAAAGATTGATGATCTAGAGCAGGTAGCGGCTCAACCGGACTTTTGGGACAATCAGGAACAAGCGCAAAAAACGCTGCAAACCCTCAATGAATATAAGTCATATCTAGAACAGATAAGTACCTGGACCACTCAGCTGGGCGATATTCAAACGATTGCGGAACTGTTGGAAGTAGACTCAGACCCAGCCCTGTTGATCGAAGCTCAGGAAACGGCGCAGACGTTGACTAAAGCGCTTGATCAGTGGGAGCTACAGCAGCTGCTATCTGGTCCTTATGACAAAAATAGTGCGGTGGTCACGATCAACGCTGGTGCTGGAGGCACCGATGCTCAGGATTGGGCAGAAATGTTGCTACGGATGTACACCCGTTGGTGTGAGCAGCATGACTATGGTGTCAAGCTGGTAGAGGAATCTAAGGGAGATGAAGCTGGTTTAAAGTCAGCCACCCTCGAAATTGAAGGTCGCTACGCCTATGGCTATCTCAAAGCAGAAAAAGGCACCCATCGCCTGGTGCGAATTTCTCCGTTCAATGCCAATGGCAAACGACAGACTAGTTTTGCTGGCATTGAGGTGATGCCGGTGCTCGATGACACCATCGAACTAGATATTCCAGATAAAGAGTTGGAAATTAAAACATCTCGCTCGGGCGGTGCGGGTGGTCAGAATGTAAACAAGGTGGAAACGGCTGTGCGTATTACCCACTTGCCGACAGGACTGTCGGTGCGGTGTACCCAAGAGCGATCGCAGCTACAAAACCGTGAAAAAGCTATGGCCTTACTCAAGGCAAAACTACTAGTCATTGCCCAGGAACAGCAGGCCCAAGCCGTCGCTGATATTCGAGGCGATATGGTGGAGGCTGCCTGGGGCAATCAAATCCGTAACTATGTCTTTCACCCCTATCAGATGGTGAAAGATCTGCGAACTAATGTTGAAACCACGGCAGTTGATGATGTCATGAATGGTGACCTCGATCTATTTATCGAGGCGCTACTACAGCAAGACAATCAAATTACTCAGGAAGCGACTGTGTAGTCAGTCATAGTCTAGTAAGACCTGATACATTACTTAATATTCGAAGATAACCCGGTTTGTCAGTGCTGGCTGGCGGTGAGCTGGCTGAGAGTTAGAAACATTCTCTAAGTAATAACGAACGCTATTAACACAATCCCATGACTCAAACTCCTCCACCTTCCCTTGAAACACCTGCTGCTGAGCCTACGCCTAGCTATGTCAAACTGGCCATGCGTAACATGGTGAAAAAAGGCGGCAAGTCCTTATTCCATTTTTTTCTTACTGCTACAGGCTTACTCGGTCTGCTGGTTGGTTTAGCCTATCTGACCCGGTGATTAATGCCTGAGTTAGACCTTTGGATAGAAACCACAGAGCTATTGGAAATTGCTAAACCAGCAGAGTTGCCAACGACAGCAAGCTGGCAAGCCTGGTTTAGCACTTGGTTGGACGATCTAAAACCCACAGCGTCGCCAATTGACCAATATGAAGTTAGCCTTATGCTCACTAACGACGCGACCATTCAGCGGTTGAACGCTACCTATCGTTACCAGGATAAGGCTACCGACGTCTTAGCCTTTGCTGCTCAAGAAATAGATATCCCTGGTACTCAGGTTATTTATCAAACATCACCACTCCCCCTAGGCGATATCGTTATTTCTGTAGAAACCGCACAGCGACAGCGGCACCATGACGAGTATTCTCTGTCTCAGGAGTTAGCCTGGTTAGCTGCCCATGGCCTCTTGCATCTATTAGGTTGGGACCATCCTGATGATGCCGCTCTAAAAATCATGCTAGAGAAGCAGCATGGTCTTTTAAGACGACTCAACTCGACGTTTTAGGTCAAGTGGATGTTAATTCTCAAATCTGAATAGGTAATATACGACTACAGATTTTGACGAAGGTTAACATAGTGTTCAGAATGGTAATTTTTTCGGGAACCTATTTAGTGGTTTCAGGTTTCGATTAACTAGGTCTGAAGAACAGAGAAGTCTGATCAGCAGGCTATTTAGCAATTTAAGATATTTTCTGTTTTGGTTGCTGTCACTTAAACTGACCGGTTTTGTACTGGCTGACTCATATCACCTCTAGGGTTTGTGCATGTCTATTTCCTCCAATCTTCCAACGGCGGCTAAGAGCAAAAAGGAAAGCAAAACTGCTTGGCAGGTTGCTCCTAATCTACTGACTAGTTTTCGCTATGCATGGGCAGGTATTGTCTACGCTGTTAAAACTCAGCGCAACTTTCGTATTCATCTAGTGATTGGGGTAGTAGCGTTGTTTCTGGGCGTTCTCCTGCACATCAAAGCGCTTGAAGCCGCTGTTGTGGCTGTAACCATTAGCGCTGTTCTGGTTATGGAACTTATGAATACAGCCTTGGAGTCTGTTGTTGATCTAACGGTTGGGCAGACCTACCATGAGTTGGCCAAGATTGCAAAAGATTGTGCTGCTGGAGCCGTGCTTATTTCTGCTATTTCAGCGCTTTTGGTTGCCGGGTTTATTTACTTACCCCCTCTGCTTACGCTAATAAATACTGGGATCGCTTAAGCTAGGCTAACTGAGCTTTAAACAAGCAATGATCTTAGTCATTGATAATTACGATAGTTTTACCTATAACCTGGTGCAGTATTTAGGGGAGTTGGGACAAAGGCTTCCTGTGGCAGCTGATATTCAGGTGTTTCGCAACGATCAAATTACTCTAGAAGAGGTTGATTCTTTAGCACCAGATGGAATCTTGATCTCGCCAGGGCCTGGAACTCCAGATGATGCGGGTGTTTCTTTAGCAATTATCCGAGAGCTAGGGCCTACCATGCCAATTCTAGGCGTTTGTCTGGGACACCAAAGCATTGGGCAGGTATTTGGCGGGACTGTGACAGCTGCTACTGAACTGATGCATGGGAAGACCTCGCCTGTTTTTCATACTAATAAAGGAGTGTTTACAGGTCTCGATAACCCACTGACAGCCACTCGATATCACAGCCTGATTGTAGAACGGGAGAGCTGCCCTGAGTGTCTGGAGGTTACGGCTTGGGTGGATGATGGCACGATTATGGGGCTACGCCATCGCCAATATCCTCATATTCAAGGCGTGCAATTTCATCCAGAAAGTGTGTTAACCCAGTCTGGCAAACAACTGCTACATAACTTTTTGGTGGGTATTTCTCCACGAATCCCGGCGACTGTCTAGAATTTCTTACTTTTTGAGCACAGCCTTGGCGTATGGTTCTCGATACGGTGTAATCCAGAAAACTGTCTGTCCGATTTAGCGAGTGTTCCAAGGCTGTGGCACTATAACAAGTCATGGACAGTTGATCTCGATGGGATGTAAGGACACTATGAAACGGCGGCAATTGCTTCGGAATGCCAGTGCGGCATTCGTCGGTACTCTAGGCTTAGGAATTGCATCTAACTGGCAAGCTTACCAGGCTCAAACGGGTACTTTAACAATCACCTCCCTAGGCCACATGTGCTTCGAGTTTTCTGGCGGTGGCAAAACTATTTTGACCAATCCCTTTACTCCTCTGGGGTGTACTGACGGCTATGCAGCCCCTAACTTGATAGGTTCAGATTTAGTTCTGGTGAGTAGTCGGTTATTTGATGAGGGATTTATTCCTGAAGGTATAACAGTTGACTATCTCGATGAGCCTGGAGCTTATGAAATTAACGGCCTCAGTGTTCAAGGTGTTGGTATGCCCCACGATCGCGAAGGGGGTAGACGGTTTGGTACCAACACAGCTTGGCTGTGGTCACAAGCTGGGGTCAAGGTGGTTCATCTTGGTGGGGCAGCTGCGCCGATTGATCTAGAAGACAAAATCTTAATTGGACGTCCTGATGTATTGCTTGTACCTGTAGGGGGTGGGCCAAAAGCTTACACGCCCGAAGAAGCTGTCGAGACTGTGCAATCGCTCAACCCCAAAATCGTCATCCCCACCCACTACCGAACCCAAGCCGCAGATGCAGACACCTGCGACATCGTCGGCGTCGATGAGTTCGTTGCACTTATGGCAGGCACACCCATCACCCAGGGCGACAATACCCTTACCGTTGGGGCCAGCAACCTATCAG
>ERZ1740059.1234-NODE-1234-length-12979-cov-3.421541_pt1 | contig 12979 bp, 12 predicted proteins | sample MGYA00581744_ERZ1740059 | MGnify/ENA primary metagenome ERZ1740059 (study PRJEB43018, sample SAMN04849738) | marine metagenome | isolation source: floating plastic debris | place: Pacific Ocean | collected 2008-08-28 | study: EMG produced TPA metagenomics... | reverse complement strand
ATACGCAGCCCCTTAGTTTACTATTGAAGGCTAACTTTAAAGACCTCTTCGAGGTCTATGTAGTAGAAGGCGGTATGCGCTTGCCTACCAGTTTTAACGGAACAGAATACTTCCTGATTTTCCATAACCGCAAACGGAGATTAGATCGTTTTTATGCGGTCTATCGCCGAAACCAGCGATTTAGTGAAGAGGGGGAATCTTTTGTGCCTTGGCGACGAGAAAACAATGTTGTGCTAGGTCAATACGGTGTACGTTACCCGCTTGATATTTTCCAGAGCTTGCGTGCTACAGCTACCCTACGACGTGATCGTGTACAGTACCTGGCTACTGACCAAACGGCGTTGGACGATGCTCCGGCACCAGACCGTACCCAAAGGATTGGTGCTCGCTTTGAGTACGTTTTTGATAATACGCTCGACTTAGCGCTGAATCTGCGGCAAGGTACAAGGCTTAAAGTCTACACAGAATATTACAAGACCTTCAGTGCTACCTTAGACCCTAGTTTTAGCTTTGACTTTGCGCGTGGTTTCATGGGGGTAGCTGGAATTGATGCTCGGCATTACCTGAAAATTGACAAGCGCTCCATCTTAGCATTCCGACTTGCTGGCGCAGTATCCTTTGGGCAAGACCGCATCCTTTATTATCTGGGCGGTACAGATAACTGGCTATTGCCAGAATTCAATAATACGATTCCGCTACCACCAGAAGAACCCGGCTTCGTGACGTTGGCTAATAACCTTCGTGGTTTTAACCTAAATATCCGAAACGGTAACTCCTATGTATTGACCAATGTCGAAGCGCGTATACCGATATTCCGGTATTTTTCTGAGCGTATTCGCTCGCCTTTCTTCCGCAACTTCCAGTTGATAGGCTTCTTCGATGCCGGTACGGCTTGGAGTGGCCCGGATCCGTACGGTGATGAGAATCCACTTAATACCACCACTTTTCCTGAGAACCCAACGGTATTTACCCCTGTTTCAGCGCGTGTAGTATACTTCCGCGACCCATTGGTATTTAGCTACGGCGTAGGTGCACGAGCACTGCTGTTCGGCTACATGGTACGTCTGGACTATGGTTGGGGATACGAAACACGACGGGTACAAGAACCTAAGCTGCATATCTCATTGGGGATGGATTTCTGATCTGGGAGGAAGTTGAATTGTGCGGTTTGGATGCATAGCAGCCCAACGCTTTTACCACTTTTAAGTAACCCGCACAATTCAACTTGTTAGAGTATAAGGCAAAGTGGAGCCGGACTTGGATGGAGAGGTGCCGAGGCGAAAAAAATTATGGCAGGAAAAGAAAAAACTGTTACAAGGTATAAACACGTTAACGTATTAACACCTATTTTTACGCACGGATTTTCGCCCAAGTCCAACACTTACTCATTAGCAATAGCGACTTTTCTACTTCTGGCCCAATTTTGTTGCAAAACCAGAAATGCCATGCATAAGAAAAATCGCATCATCTTACTCTTCCCACTGCTTTTTATTCTCATTACCTTTCAGGTTGTTTTTGCTTATTGGAATGGAGAACAGCGTCTGCCACCGCGTGATGTTATCGTTACGGTCGTAGACAATCAGCTATAAATTCGGCTACGTCGGTTTTAAATTTTACTAAGGAGGGTTGGTGAGTATACATCATGTGCCCTGCCTCATAGTACTTCATAATGATATTATCCTTAATGTGTGGTGGTAGCCCCAGGTGGTCAATACTGTACTCTACTCCATAAAATACGGTGGCAATATCATAGTAACCGTTTAGGATCAATACTTTCATGTTTGGATCATGTGTCAGGGCTTTGGCCATATCGGGGCCAGTGTTGATGGCTGCATTAGCATTCCAGCGGATATTGCCCTGGTGCGTCCAATCCCATTTAAAGCCCTCACGACGCCCGGCGGTAATGGTATACTGTAAGTCTTTTCGTACACCTAGTTCTCTATGAAAATAATCAAGGAAAGCAGTGATATAGGCTGGGGAAATAGCTCTACTCTGTGGGTCATAATCTGCTGTCTGGCTTAACAAGTCTTGATTAATACCGGTAAAGCGGGAATCTAATCGCCCTACGGTTTCTCCTCCATCTCTTAGCAATTCCTGGAAGAACTCACTTGCAGTTACCCTAAGGTTAGCTCTTAGCCAGAATTCCTTACTACAGCCGCTATATGCGCTCAGTTGTTCTGCGATAGCATCCTTTCCTTCCTCCGTAAGTTGATCACCTTTAAATAAGGCGGCGACATATTCGTTTGCGGTGAACTGCCGGACCTCGTCTAGGAAGAGTTCCAGCTTAGCATGACGAGTGCGGGACTTCTTGTGGTACCAGGCCGTAGCGGCATAGGTAGGGAAGTGTACAATGTAGGGCAGGTCAACATCAGGTGGGACAAGTAGGGTCCGTAGATCAAAAACGGCACTTACCATAATGACGCCATTCATGGCAATACCCTGAGAGAGTAGGCGATTCATAAGTCCAGCATTGCGGAAGGTACCGTAGCTTTCACCTAGTAGGAATTTTGGTGAGTTCATCCGATCATTCGCAATCAAGTACTGCGTAATGAAAAGACTAATACTGCGAATATCCTGGTCTACACCCCAGAAATCTTTAAACTCGGCCTTTCCAGTAGGTACACTAAGCCCTGTTCCCACTGGATCAATCATGACTAGGTCAGCCACATCTAAAATAGAATACTCATTATTCACCAATTCATAAGGTGAGGCAGGGGTGAAATTGGGATCATCGACCACAATCCGTTTTGGACCCAACACTCCCATGTGCAACCAAAAGGAAGAAGAACCTGGCCCACCATTGAAGGCAAAAACGATAGGACGATCGGTTCCACCATTCTTATGGGTATAACTGGTAAATCCGAATAGTGCAATAGGTTCATTGTATTCATCGCGTAGTAGTGTCGTGCCGGCTTTTGTAACTAAGGGAAAGGTTTTTCCGTCAATTGAGACTATTTGGTCCGTTAAACTCACTTCCGGATCAGCTACCTCTACTGCCTTCTGTTCTTCTTGAGCAGATAATGGTAAGAGAATTAGGATAAGTAATAAACTTAGGATGTTTTTCATAACTAGTCTTTTAGTGTTAGTGATTAAGGTACTCAATAATAAGCTTGCGCATCAACGAATGCTCACACTCGGCCTACAGATACTGGTCTGATCTGGCGAATGGCAGTCTTAGAGCAGCATATTGGTGTAAAACTACTAGACATGAAAACACCAATAGTAAACCAAACTCAATTATCACCGATCTACTGGTGCGGTGCCTTATTATTCTTCCTGCTCCTTCTCTTTTCTGCGTGCGAGCAAAAAACAGAGTCAGTAGCTGAGTTGTCGGATAGAGAATGTACCGTACTACTCAACGGTGACCACTTCCTCGTTGAGGCCCCTTCTGGATTACGAGTGCGCGCCTCTCCAGATTTGGAAGCACCTATCCTAGGCAAAATACCAGATGGTGAAGAGGTGGTCGTACAGCAAGTTGTGGCCTATTATTCGGATGAAATTGAAGGGGTGAACGATAATTGGGTTCACCTCAGATACCAACAACAGGATACGGTCTTAGAAGGCTATTCTTTCGGTGGCTATTTGAGGCGAACACCATTGGATTTAGAGCTCTTAGTCTCTGATTATGTCGACTATACCGAAGCACATTCAGACCAGCAGATACGGACGGAATCCAGAGTGTGCGCCCTCACGGGAACCCGTTCTCGGTGGATGCTTATCCATAATGGAAAGGATTATGTCAATGGTTTTCAGTTGCCAGATTCTGTTTTTCTCGTCCCTATGCAGAGCGTGCTACCAAGTGCTTATCATCTATTGACTTTGCAAAACGTCCAGCAACAAACGAGTGCACTAATAATTGTATATCCAAATAATGAAATTCAGCAATTCACAGGCGAACGCTTCTACATCAATAGCCAGGAACGTATCCCCCAAATTGCTGCTGTACGCGCTGATCTGCCTAGCAGTTTGACGAAGATCAATGTCTTCACTCGAGAAGCAGTAATAGAATTCGAACCTAAGGATCTTAATCATGTAGGGGAGGGGTCTTGGGAGCCAATCCTGGTAAAATAAAGCAGTTCTTTGACTTTTTCGTGGGGGCTCCACTGTGTGGCGCTACGTTACGCAGCTCTCTATTACCTGCAGTGCTGCTTCGCGGTCGCTCGGCCCTAGCGAACCTGGGTCTGCCGGCTAAAGCAGGCACTGCTCCACATCGCTAGCCCAGCTTAACTACTATACTCGCTACGAAATGGTTTGGGACTTTCCAAAAGCGCTTCGGCGAGTATATGCTGATATGGAGTTGGTTTGGACCTGTGCTGACCGTTAGCGTCAGTATTGCCCAAAGTACTTCGTCGTCAGTATAGATGTTGGGCTTAAGAGAGGGGGGGTAAAAGCCCGCAGGGCGGGTCCCACCCTTATTGTCCGGTTCACCAGTGATCCCCAATTCTCCTCGAATCAGAGACACGCCGATCCTACTCCGTTACTGACTATCGCCAGCGCAGACCAAAATCGTTCTATCTACTCCGCTCTTATGTTCGCTCAACGAACCGGCGGAGTCCAACAATGCGTTAATGAGCTATCTTTGATAACTCGGATGGACAGTTTACTTAAACAACTGTTTTTACTGTCCCCAAGAAATCCTGAGCAGACTACTACAGGATCAGAAGTGCATACTGGCTTTGGTAATTGTACTCACTCCAAAGCGCTATATGCACCTGCTTATGACGGTAAAGGCAAACTAAACATTGATTGTTTAAGCATTGCCGCAGCAATGAAAAACGGAGTTTACCGGCCAGAAGCATTGGCTTCGATTTGCTTACTTAGTCTTGGCCTTGCGACCGGGGCGTTACTGTGAGCTTCTTGCCCCTAGGTAAGCACAACAAAATTAGCGTCCCCAAAAGTGATGAGAGAATATTTCGGTGTCAATTTTTGGCACCGACTCTGGTCATTGGTTTAACTTGCAGGAAGTATTGAGTTGTCAGGGGGGGGGATTTAAGTTAGCTTAACTCATCCCCTCCTCCATCTTGGCGGTGTTCTCCGCCATCTGGAGTGCTTCAATGATACCACCGACCTGACCTTCTACAATCTGATCCAGGTTGTAGAGGGTCAGATTGATACGATGGTCAGTGACGCGGTTCTGCGGATAGTTGTAAGTGCGAATTTTATCGGAGCGGTCACCAGAGCCTACCAGGCTACGACGCTTGGAGGTCTGTTCTGCTTGGTGCGCTAGGCGTTGTTGTTCCTGAATACGACGCAAAAGCTGAGCCATCGCAATCTCCTTGTTCTTGTGCTGTGAGCGACCATCTTGGCTTTCAGATACAATACCCGTAGGTAAGTGGGTAATCCGGATAGCCGATTCTGTCTTGTTTACGTGCTGCCCACCCGCGCCACTAGAGCGAAAGGTATCAATTTTTAGATCAGATTTTTTGATCTCTACATCCTCCATTTCCAGTTTTGGCATTACTGCTACGGTAGCAGCAGAGGTATGTACCCGACCTTGTGATTCTGTTTTGGGAACACGCTGTACCCGGTGAGCACCAGACTCAAACTTTAAGCGGCCAAATACGTCTTCTCCTTTTACTTCCACCACTACTTTATTGTAGCCACCTACACTACCTTCGTTTTCGTACAGCACTTCGTGTTTCCAGTTCATACTGTCGAAGAACCGGATGTACATGCGCAGTAAATCACCTGCAAAAATACTAGCCTCATCGCCGCCAGTACCAGAGCGGATTTCTAAAATCACATCGCGCTCATCCTCGGGATCACGGGGAATTAGCATGATTTTGATTTCCTCTTCCATTTCAGTGCGCTGGGGCTTCAATTCTTCGAGCTCCATGTTGGCCATCTCTTTCATCTCGGGGTCACGCAGCATTTCCTCGGCGGTTTCAATATTACCAAGGAGCTCTTTGTATGCTTTGTAGGCCGCTACAATAGGCTGTAACTGCTTGTATTCCTTATTGGTCTTCTGGAAGCGGTCCATATCGCTGATCACCGAAGGGTCAGCCAGTTGTTCTTCCAGGTTACGGAAGCGATCGTGAAGGGCGGCTAATTTATCGAGCATAATTGTGGAGAATTGGAGGGTAAATGATGATGTAATACAGGGCCAGCTGCCGGCGAGCGACATTAAAAAGCAGAATAGCTAGTGGAACCAAAGTGCTGGAATGGACATCATTTACATTTTGCGAGCGCAAAGGTAGGGAAAAGCAAGTGGAATAGATATTATTTCAAACGTATGTTTGTATCCTTTTCTTAGTATTTATGCTTTGCCAAAAACCTTCCCTATCGACTACTTAGCTTTCTCCAAACACTGATGTCTAGTCCAAGAGAATGCCGACGTTCCAAGACTTTAGCTGTGTTTTGGTAGCTGTTGTTGAGTTGTATAAAGGCTCTGTGATAGCGCTGGTACAAGGTTTTTTGAATGGTGGTTATCGTTTGTGCATCTACCGTTCCATAGGTGTATTCCTCAGTGCCATCTGCTCGAATCACGACTGTTGTAACCTGATTTTCCAATGGTACAACGGCTTCGTATTGCTCCTAATCTTTGAAGCGATCAGTGATAGCAATATAGCCAATATCCGTTGATAAGAACCAATTTGAGCTTAAATATCGGCATATCCCAAGACTAAATTCCCACTGGTCTAATGCTGTTTCTTGTTCATTGCGTTGGCTAACTAGTGAAGTTTGTTCCAGCTCCAGCGCTTGTAATGATCTTGACTGTAGCAGGTTGACTAATTTGTAAGGCATTACCATTTTCGTCTTCCAACTCGACATTGATCATGCCAAAGCTTTTGAGCGTTTGTAGTTCATCTTGACTATCAATAGCTAGTAAATTACCGGGCATCACTTCGGCAATATCTTGCCGAGTGGGATCCAGATAATAGGTGTAGACCTGTACGGACCCTTGATAATCGTTGTAGCTTTGGTCTTTAAACGCATTGGCTGAAAACGTTACACTTCCGCCACCTTCTATAACTACATTACCCCCTTCGTTGGCGTTGATAGTATTGACAATCCTTTTTATAGATTGGTTAATCCAGACTTGATTACTAGACTGAAAACCGGCCGTGATCGCCTTGGTCGGTACTAAGAAGGGGGGGACTTGCGTCAATTCTATAGAAGATTACCTAAGCGGGAAGTGGGAAACCCGTACCTATATTGTCATATTAGTTACTGAGCGGTAGCTAATAGTCCAGTAGTGTTTTTGATAAGCATATTTTACCCCACAATCGAATCACAAACATAATCGGGAATAATCCCCGTTGAACGAATTTGAATATCCGCATTTTCCGCTCGGGTGTTACCGGATAGGACCAGTACTGTACGCACCCCGAATTTATTACCTCCCAGAATGTCCGTGTGGAGTGTATCTCCTACCATTAGAATATCTTCTCTGGTAAAGTTGCCCTGTGTGTTGATGTCTTCAAAGGCGTAGTTAAACATCTGGGTATCCGGCTTGCCGAAGTGGATAAACTTACGGTTGAGAATGCTTTCCACCAATTTAGCGATACCACCGGTGGCAATGGATACATCGTTTTTTGCTACTGGATAAAGCTTGTCACTGTTAGCCACAATAGCGGGAATATTACGTTTGCGAAGAAGGTTGACCGTTGTGTTTATATCTCGGTTCCAGTCAAATCCCTCATCATCTAGAAAGACCATGGCGGTGATATCGCTACAATCGGCTAGGTCGATTTTACTGACGGCAATACTATTCAAATTAGCGGCTAAAATATAATGCGCGGCGTTTTCCGTTCCCAGATAAGCCACCTTTCCTCCTTTAACCTTTTGCTCTAGAAATAATTTAGCCATCATCCCCGAGGTGATGATTTCTGCCGGAGCTAAACCAGTTAAGCCTTGTTTTTCAAAGCGGGCGGCTTGTTGCTCAGGACTGCGGGAGGCATCATTCGTGAGTATACGTATCGTTTTACCGGCTTCCCGTAAAGCTTTGATCGTTTCCGACCCCCCTGGTATCAGACCTCGGTGATTTTTGACTACTCCGTAAGAATCTAAAAATATAGCCCGGTAAGATTGAGCAATCTCCAAAAAATCCAGCGTTTCCAACATAGTATCCGTCAATTAAGAGCCCCGAAGATAGGGCTATCTATTGGTTTGCGTCTCCGTCTGGCGCCTGAGGCTTTAGCCGCCTGCGCCCGACTCAATCTACAACTCCAAAACCCGTAATAACCGATCCAACTCAAACTTCTTGTCAATCGTCTTCAGATGCACCTTTAGCACATCTTTTTGCAGTTGCTTGGCAATGGAAGGCCGGAAAAAGTAATTACCTTCTCTAATCACGTAATTCAATAAGAAGAAGCGGTAGGCTTCTTTAATGAACTCCACTTCCGGCCGTGTTAGTGGATACACACTATGATAAGCCTTTAGGAAGTGCAAGAAGCGCTCTTCCATTATTGTTTCCACATTGTAGGTAAAGACTGTTTTATCACCTACATCGGATACGATCCTGCTAATGAAATAGAAATCAACAATTCGAGAGCTCATTCGAAACCAGTCATAATCCCAACGGGAATAGAACTTACCGCTTGAGGTGACGGAGAAATTGCCAATGTTCCAATCTACAAAGACCGGAATTTTGTCAAAACCATGCACGTTGATGCGGTAGGTATTGTTCAGAAATATCTCACACTGCTCCTTAATCTGATCAGCATGCTTAGGAAAACGTTCATCAACCACTTCTAATAATTGGTTAATGTCGGTGGTCATGTTTTTTGAAGTATTCGGTAGGGTGTGGCGTACTAGATGGCAACTCTGGTGAAAATCGGCAAACTGTTTGCCCATTTGCTCAATGTGCGGTAGGTCTAACCTGCGGGGCAAACCTTTCTTGATTTTGATGGGCCTAAAAAATACTACCCAGGCATCAATAATATCATTCTGAAAACGGTGAAAAAACAGTTGATTCCCCTTCATCAAGGCACGAGACAGGAAATTCTCGTAGCGTACCGGTAGGTTGTTGCCCAATACATTGATAATGGTGTGATCTTCTACAAAGTGCTCATACTTTCCAAAATAAGAGAGCTTGGCAATGATGTTATGGCCATCTTCTAATCTGATTTTGTACACGTGGTTGGTCGAAACCATGGCGCTGATGTCAGAAATGCGCTTAATTGGTCGGGTACTATCGTAGGCAAGCCACGCATAGCGGATGTTAGGAAATCCATACTTGATCTTATAATTTGGCCAAAGCAAGATAAGCCTTTGTACGAAACTTGCTCTGCCTGCGTTAATCACAATGTACACCGCTAACAATTGTTGTTTTGCGGTGTTAAACCAAAAAAGTAAAAATCAAAAATGAAGTACTTTCTAACCTTGCTCCTTTGCTGTGTTGGAGCACTCAGCCTACTGGCACAGTCCCCGGTTGGCATCTGGAAAACAATCGATGATAACAGTGGTAAAGCACGCTCCAAAGTAGAAATCTACGAACAGGATGGTAAGCTCTACGGTAAGGTTATTGACTTGCTATTAGCTTCCAATGATACCGTTTGCGACGAGTGTAAAGGCGATAAGAAAGACCAACCCGTAATAGGGATGGTAATTCTTGAAGATCTCGCCAGTTACCGCGACTATTGGAAAGGGGGGACAATTCTCGACCCCGAATCGGGTAGTACCTATGGTTGTAGCATCTGGTTTGAAGATGGAAAAACGGATGAACTACAAGTGCGTGGAAAGCACTGGAGTGGTTTGTACCGTACCCAAACTTGGTATCGCACAACGAAGTAATTTTTTTGTGCACCGAAGGCAAGGTGAAGTCCTGCTTGCAAAAAGATCAACCCAGCCAGGGTTATTTGTATTGGCTAACTTGATCTTGCCTTCTCACAGATTACCCGCATCACCAATTTTGGTCTGATTTTCGTAACTTTAGAAACACCTTTAACAAAAAAATGTATACCAAACAAACAATAAGGCCTACCTTTTCCTTGTTTAGATAGTACATTTTTCAACGCCATAAATGCCTTTCATGAAGCACAACTTTACACCTGAAGATTTAATCGCCTACCTGTATGCCGAAACCACAATTGTTCAGCGATTAGCGATCCAGGATGCCCTGCGTCGTGACCCGGCCCTGTCTCAGGAACTTGAACAGCTGAAGAACGCAAAGGGGCAATTCCCGCGCGTTAAGTTCACTGCTCCTAAGCGCAGTTTACAGTCTGTACTCAATTACAGCCGCACTACTGCATTGGAAGGACAATTCTGAGAGAAGCAACTAGCTGAGTCGATTAAAATCTATTTTCATCCCGAATTTTGGCCACCGCCAGAGTTCGGGATGATTGTTTTTAGGGCTCCGGCTTTTCTGCACTCCGTGCTTCACACGCCGTCGGGCTATTCGTTCTTAGTCCTCCGCTCTGGCTCCGGCCTACCACTGCTCTCCCTAGCCCTTGCGGCATCCCGCCGCTCGTGCTCTCTGCCAAAGCAGTTCGCGATGTTATATAGCGGTTGAAATGCTTTGTTCTAAGACGAGCACTTTTCCCGACGCGATGAATCGCGTCGCTACGAAACTTTGGGTTACTAAATTCACAACTCAACCAATTCAACTAAATTCACCAAATCAACTAATTCAACTGTTCTAAAAAAGCAGGAGAGCAATGAACATCTTCATTACTCTCCAGTCCTATCCTATTAAAACCGATTATTCCGTTTTACTGCTACGGCAGAATAATCAATTTCATAGTCAAAACTTGTGCTTCGTATTCCATTTTGGCCAGGTAGATACCCGCGGGCCAATCATCAGTTGTAAAGTCAAATTGGTGATGGCCACTCGCCAGTTCGCCTTGCATGAGTTGTGCCATCTGTGCACCCGCTAGGTTGTGGATGCTGAGCTGCACCTGACCATCTGTAGGCAACGCTATCTGTTACTGCCCGTTGGTTTGTACGGGGTTAGGAACGGCATTGATGGTCGGGTACCCAACGCCTAGTTGCTCGTTACCGTCTGCGAAGTCTCCAGTGTCGGGAGCCGTAAGGGTATAGTTCCACCAGTTTCCTTGGGTGATCCAGGCATCATCACAAGTCCACATGTTGGGGCTTTGTGGCGAGCCATTATTGCTGATGATAAAATTAGTGCAATCGGTATTACTCAGGGTATAACTGTACCAACCACTACCTTGAGCCTGCATTGGAACACCAGGCCAACTGGTAGTCAGGCCGCTAGGTGATGCGTTCCAGAAGTAGAGGTACGGAGTACTCCAATTGGTGGGCTGGAAGTGGATCGTGAGATCACCTGCTGGTGCTTTATCCCACACCGCATAATCATTGCCAGATGCACGCAGAACCCATCCAGAGCCACTAGGCGACCAAGAACCAGGCCCAATCTTCATAGCTACTTTACCATCAATTTCGGCCGCGAAGAGGTTCCAACGAGCCTCATTGATATCCAGGCTGCTTTCACTGTGTAGACCATTGTCTTTACGTACCTGAATAAGGGCATCAATTGCACCTTTTAGACCCCAGTCAAAATAGTGGTCCCAGAAAACAGAAGGAACTCCAGGGTGGGTGAGGATGTAGGCGTAGCCCTGCATCACCTTGCCCCCTGGAAACGGCCAATAGTTTTGTGTACTGCCAGTATCGTGGTTGTCAATAAAGGTTACCGCTCGGGATGGCCACCAACCGATGACGCCGGGCGCGCCGCCTCCAATATTCAATCGCCAGTACTGGTTATTAACGGCGGCTTGTTAATCCCCTTTAGTTGTGAAGTCAAAAGCTGCTGACTTGCCTTGTGTGTCATCAATCCAGTCAACGGTTTGTTGGCGGTGGGCATTTACGTTGTTTAAGTCCAGATTGTCCCAAAGCTCCCCAACTGTAAAGTAGGGGTTAGTGCCATCGTTGTACAGGCCATTGTAGTAGCCGTTTACGCCACGCACATAGTCGTAACGCCAACCATCAAAGCCGATGGTATTTTTCAGCCAGTTCATCCAGGCAGTCAGGTCATTTCTTACAGTACTGTTGGTGTGGTCTATATCGCGGGCGGCGTGGTAGTTGTCTCCGGTATCAAAGTTACCGCAGGGATTTCCGCCGTTTTGCCCCCATTCGTCGTTACTTACCACGGCCCAGCATCCCCAGGTCGGGTTCGTAAAGTCGGCCCAGTTGGTGGTGCCCACTCGGTGGTTGATCACAATGTCGGCGAGTACCTTAATGTTTTCGTTGTGTAGTGCGTTAATACAATTGATTAATTCTTGCTGTGTACCATAGTTGGTACTTACGTCATAAAGTTCGCGAGGTAGATAACCTTGGGGGGCAGCTGCATCGCTTGGTGGTGGCAGCCATACCATGTCAAATTGTGCGTCTCCTAATTCCTGGGCTTTGCTTTGTACAACATTATACCACCCATTTGAATTCGAATGGGAGACCCAGTTAAAGCCCTGAAGCATGACATCAGTACTTTGGGAATAATTTTGGTTATAAGTGGTTTCGGCAAATAGGATAGAAGCAATGAAAAAGAGTAAGATTTTTGCTTTCATAACTTCCTTTAAAATTTTATTTCGATAATTAAGCTGAAACAAAATTAAAGGGAGGAGTGGGGCTGTGCGCTCCGCTTTATAAGGTGGTCGGAATTTGTGTTTGAAAAGTGGCACTTTGGAAAGTGGCACTTTTAACACATTGATTATCAGTGCGTTTATTCTCCTTGTTGGCGCAGGTATTCGCGTGGCGTTTGGTTGGTATGTTTCTTGAAAGCACGATTAAAGGCCGTCTTGGAGTTAAAACCAGACGCTAAGGCTAAGCCTAAGATCGTATGTTCCTGATGGGCTCCCGCTCGGATTTGGTCTTTAAAGGCTTCAATTCGGTAGCCATTTTCGTAATCGAAAAAATTTTTTTCAAAGCCATCATTAATGATTTTGGATAATTGATGACTAGGTAAATTCATAGCCTTAGCTAATTCTCCTAAGCTTAAGCCTGGGTTGAGGTAAGGTTTTTGTTCGTGCATTAAATCCTCTAAGCGTTCCAAATTACTTGAGGTAGGTTTGGGAGGAAG
>ERZ1740059.1233-NODE-1233-length-12981-cov-5.712595_pt1 | contig 12981 bp, 9 predicted proteins | sample MGYA00581744_ERZ1740059 | MGnify/ENA primary metagenome ERZ1740059 (study PRJEB43018, sample SAMN04849738) | marine metagenome | isolation source: floating plastic debris | place: Pacific Ocean | collected 2008-08-28 | study: EMG produced TPA metagenomics... | reverse complement strand
GCCGCCCTGAGCCGCTGCGCCAGCAGGCCGCTGAACTCTTGAGTTCAACGGCCTGCTAGGGCGCCGCCGTGACGTCGACCTCGATGCTGTAGGTCCCCGCGTTCCCCGCGTTGAAGCCGTCGACCACGAGGAAGTAGGTCCCGCGCTCCAGCACCTCCTCGATGCGCGCGTGGCGGTTGTCCCCGTGGTCGTCGTTGCACGCCAGCTCCGTGGAGGGGTCCACACAATCGGAGCGCAGGTGGAGCGACCCGTCGTAATCGCTCGACATCTCGACGACGACGCGGGAGCGCCGCGTCACGCGGAGGCGGTAGAGCTGATCCGGGCTCCGCGAGCCTCCGGCGCATTGCGCGCTGCTCTGGAAGTCGTCGCGCTCGTTACGGGTCGCGCCGTTGACGGTGCGCCCGGCCCGAAGGAGCGGCGCGCGATTGCAGGTCCGCGCCAGAGCAGCGAGGTCCGTCATCTCCACGCGCACGTCGGCGGCGCCGAAGGCGTCGGCGCGCTGCCCGTCGATGACGACGCTGTAGCTGCCAGGCTCGACGACGGTGTCGAGGGCCGCCGGGGCGTTCGGGTTGCCGTTCCCGCTGCGGGCGCCCCGAGCCGGGGCCCGGGCGCACGCGACCTCGGTATCGGCGTCGCCGCAGCGGCGCTGCACGTAGACCGCGGTCTCCATCTCGGCCGAATCGAGGAAGACCTGCACCCGCGAGCGCGTCCGCGCGCGAAGCGCGTAGACGACGTCCGGAGATCCCGCTCCGCCGCAGCTGCCGCCCAGATCGTCGGACGCCGTGAAGGTGTCGATGCCGACGGCCTGCCCGGGCGTGAGACTTCCCGGCGCCGCGCAGCTATCGGCGGAGGCCGAACCGCCGTTCAGGTCGCCAAGCTCCGCCGTGACCGTGTAGCTCCCGCTGGCGTTGGCGGCGAAGCCGTCGCTGATGACCGCGTAGCGTCCGGGCTGGACCAGCGCCGTCACCAGGCTGCGGTTCTGGTCCCCGAAGTCGTCGTTGCAGGCGATCTCCGTCGTGGGGTCTTCGCAGCTGCGGCGCACGTAGAGCACGCCGTCATGGTCCGAGCGCTGGCGCACGCGCAGCCGCGCCGGCTGGTCGACGTCGAGGGCGTAAACCTGGTCCGGCCCGCGGGCCCCGTTGGCGCACGTGGCCTGGAAGTAGTCGATCTGCTGGGACGTATCGCCGGCGGTCGGCTGGCCGACGGGAAGCGGCGTGGCCCCGCCACAGACCGCGCTCAGGGGCTGCAGAGCCTGCGCCGTGGCCTGGAGCGTGTAGTTGCCGGCCGCGTTCTCGTAGCCATCGACGACGAGGTAGTACACGCCGGGGTCCACGGTGGCGTCGATGCGTGAGCGGGAGGTGTCCGGCGCGTCGTCGTTGCAGGCGACCATGCTGTCCACCTCGCCGCACGCGCGGAGCAGGTAAAGCGTGCCGTCGAAGCTCGACGTGAGCGTGGCGGTGAACATGGAGCGCTCGCTCACCTCGATGGAGTAGACGCGCTCGGGGGCGTCCCCCCCGCCGGCGCAGGGCGCGGCCGTGAAGTTCCCAGCACCTTCGGTCGTGCCCGTCACCGTCTCGCCGAGGGCCAAGGGGATCGGCTGGTCGCAGGCACCGGGGCCTGCGGCAACGCCGGTCTGCGCGACGCCGGCCCCGCCGCTCTGACCGCCGGACCAGCCGCTCACGACGTAGCCGCCGCTCCCCTCCGCCGCGCGAAGCACCACCGTGTAGGTGCCCGCGCGCGGAGCACACGCCTGCGCCGCCGCCTGCCGATCGTGGGTCACGTCGCGGCCGATCTCGTTCTCCTGGGCATCGACGATGCGAAGCTCCACGTCGCGCATGCCGCCGCTCGCGAGCGCCACGAAGGTGGTGCACGTCCCGCCGCGGAGCTCCACGTCGAAGCGCACCTCGTCGCCCTCGCCGAGGGAGCCCTCGCTGATGGCCGCGGTCTGGGCGTAGCCCATGGCCGCCATCGTGTTGTGAACGGTCACGTAGCGGGGCTCGAGGCTGCCGCCGCTGCCGCCGCAGGACACGAGAAAGAGCGCGCTGAGCGTGACGGAGAGGGTGTTCTTCATGCAGTCGTCCAGTCGGGGCGCCGCCCCACGCGGGAGCTTACGGCAGGGGAGCACGATTCTCCTCCCGCGGACGCGGCGAGCGCTCCCCGGCGCCCGCCGCTGGCGCTATCCTCGCGCCATGCGTTCTCGCAAATGCGCCACCTGCGGCAAAGCGATCGCGCGCGACGTGGCCACCTTTCCCTTCTGCTCGCCGCGCTGCCGGGCCGCCGACCTCCACCGCTGGCTGGAAGGGGCCTACGCGATCCCCTCGGTGGAGACACCCTTCCCGAGCCCGGACACGCCCCGCGAGGTGCCGGAGAGCTGAGAGAGCATCGCCTCCGCGGCGCGCTCGCCGCTGGCGATGGAGTCGGGGATGCCGACGCCGCGGTAGACGTTCCCCGCGAGCTCGAGGCCCGGGACCCGGGCCACCTCCGCCTCGACCTGGTCGATGCGCGTCCCATGGCCGAGCTCGTAGCGCGGCATGTTGCCGAGGTAACGGTCGAGACGCACCAGCCGCGGGGGCGCCTCGATGCCCATGAGCTCGCGGAGACCTCGCCGCGCGGCGACGACGAGCTCCTCTTCGCCGTGGAGGGCAACGTCGTCACGGTCGTTCCCACCGAGGAACACGCGGATGAGCACACGGTCCGGGGGCGCCCGTCCGGGCCACTTCTCGCTGGCCCAGGTCGCCGCGAGGAGCACGCTGTTCTCCACCGCGGGCACCACGAAGCCGGACGCGCCGAGGGGATGGCGCACCTCCGCCCGCGCGTAGGCGAGGGTGACGGTGGCGGCGGAGCCGTGGCGGACGGCCTCGAGCTGACCGGCCGACGCCGGGAGGTGAGCGCGCACCAGCGCCGCGGTCCGCGGAGCGGGCAGCGCCACGATGACCCCCTCGGCCTCGAGGGTCTCCACCTCCAGGGCGACGCGCCAGGCCTCACCCTCGCGCGCCAGCGCGCGCACCGGCGCGTGGAGGCGGAGCCGCTCGCCGAGGCGGCCCGCGAGGGCGCGGGGCAGCACCTCCACGCCCTCGTCGAAGCTGATGAAGAGCCCGTAGCGTGCCCCCGCCTCGTCTTCCGTCCCCTCGCGCCGGGCCTGCGCGCGAAGGCCGAGCGTCACGCTTCGCGCCTCACGTTCGAGGTCGAGGAAGCGCGGCATGGTCGAACGAAGGCTGAGGCGGTCCGGCGGGGCCCCGTAGATGCCGCCGGCCATGGGCTGGCTCAGGCGCTCGAGCACCTCCGCGCCGAAGCGACGCCGGACGAAGCTGCCGAGGCTCTCGTCCTCCCGCGCTGCGCCGCGCGGAAGAAAGGGCTCGAGGCTCGCGCGAAGCTTCGCGCCCCGGGTGAGCACCGGAGAGCGCCAGAGCGCGCCGAGGTCCATGGGGGCGACCACCTGACACCCCACGGGCACCCGCACGAGGCGCCCCCCGCGCACCACGAAAGCGCCGCGGTTCTCCGGCCGGGTGCGGACGATACGGTCCTCGAGTCCCACGCGTCGCGCGAGCGCGAGTGCCGCGGGCTTGGACGTGAGGATCGCGTCCGGGCCGTGCTCGATGAGGTAACCCTCCTCGGTGCGCTCGCTTTCGAGGAGCCCCCCGGGTCGGCCGCTCGCCTCCAGGCAGCAGACGTCGAGGTCCGGCGCGAGCTCGAGGAGCCGATGCGCGGCCGCCAGCCCGGTGATGCCCGCGCCGATGACCACGACGCGGGTCACGTGGTCCGCATCCGCTCGGAGGTCTCGTGGACGTGGTCGACCAGCGCCTTCACCTGGTCGACGGTGGTCTGCGGCATGATGCCGTGGCCGAGGTTGAAGACGTGCCCGGGGGCCGGCCCCGCCTGCTCCAGGATGCGCGTCGCCCGGGCCTTCATCACGTCGTGGGGCGCCAGCAGCATGGCCGGCTCGAGGTTCCCCATGTGCGCCACGTCGTCGCCGAGGCGCGCGCGGGCCACGTCGAAGGGCACGCGCCAGTCGACGCCGATCATGCTGCCGCCAGCGGCCTTCATGTGCGGGTAGAGCTCCGTGTTGCCGGTGCCGAAGTGAGTCGTCGGAACGCGGTCCCCGACGGCGTCGAAGATCGACTTCACGTGGGGCTGCACGTAGCGCACGTAGTCCTCGGGCGAGAGGCACCCGATCCAGCTGTCGAAGAGCTGGAGACACTGCGCGCCCGCGTCGACCTGCGCGTTGAGATACGCCGCGAGGGCCCGGCTCAGCTTCCCCATGAGCGCGTGCCAGAGACCCTCGTCGCCGTACATGATCTTCTTGGTCTCGTAGTAGTTCTTCGAGCCGCCCCCCTCGATGGCGTAGCTCGCCAGCGTGAAGGGCGCGCCGGCGAAGCCGATGAGCGGCACGTCGAGGGCCCCGCGGGCCAGGCGGATGGCCTCCATCACGTAGCCGAGCTCACCCTCCGCATCGACGGTCTCGGCGACGGCGTCGACCTGGGCGGCGGTCCGGATGGGCTCGTGGATCTTCGGACCGTGGTTCTTGGCGAACTCGAAGCCGATGCCCAGGGGCTCCAGGATGAGGAGGATGTCGGCGAAGATGATGGCCGCGTCGACGCCGAGCTGCTCCACGGCGTCGACGGTCACCTGGCAGGCCAGCTCCGGCGTCTTGCAGAGGTCGAGGAAGCTGACCTTGTCGCGAATCGCGCGATAGCTGGGCTGGTAGCGGCCGGCCTGCCGCATCAACCAGATGGGCGTGAAGTCGGTCGGGCGGCGATGGCAGGCGTCCAAGAATGCGGGCATCGCGGGGACTCTACTCGGAAGTAGGCGGGCGTGCCGCCGCTTCTCCGCGCTGGTCCGGCCGCCAGCCGCGTGATAGCTGCGCCCTAGTGGATCGGGTGTCCAAGAACCCTCCCACCGTGGAGGCCGCGGAGAAGAAGACGCTCGGGCGCGGGGTCTTCCGGCGCTGCGACAACTGCGGCGAGACGCTCAAGGCGCGGGAGTTCACCGACAACCTGGAAGTCTGCCCGGCCTGCGGGCACCACTTCCGACTGAGCGCCGAAGGCTGGGTGGAGATCCTCCTCGACCCCGGCTCCTTCGAGGAGCACGACGCGACGCTGGCGAGCGCCGATCCCCTCGGCTTCGTGGACTCGAAGCCCTACCCGGAGCGCGTCCGGGCCTCCCGGCGGAAGAGCGGCGTGGACGACGCCTTTCTGGCCGGGAGCGGGCGCCTCCTCGGCCGCCCCGTGCAGCTCGGCGTCTTCATCTATCGCTTCATGGGCGGCTCCATGGGCAGCGTGGTCGGCGAGAAGATCACGCGCATGTTCGAGCGCGCCACGGAGCGCGGGGAGCCCGCCATCCTGCTCAGCGCCAGCGGCGGGGCGCGCATGCAGGAGGGCGCGCTCTCGCTCATGCAGATGGCCAAGAGCGTCGCGGCCCTGGGCCGGCTGCGCCGCGCGGGCCTTCCCTTCGTGAGCGTGCTGCTCAACCCGACGACCGGCGGTGTCGCGGCGAGCTTCGCCTTCCTGGGCGACGTCAACCTGGCCGAACCGCGCGCGCTCATCGGCTTCGCCGGGCCGCGCGTCATCGAGCAGACGATCCGGCAGAAGCTGCCGGAGGGCTTCCAGCGCGCGGAGTTCCTGCTCGAGCACGGCATGATCGACCGCATCGCGCCCCGGCCGGAGATGCGCGCGACCATCGCGCGGGCCCTCGGGCACCTGCTCGATTGAGGCGACGGCAACCGTGACGGCGTCGGGGCGCACGCGGGCGCGCTACGAAGCGGCGCTCCGCTGGCTCTACGGGCTCTCGGCCCGGGGCATCCGCCTCCACCTCGACCGCATGCGCGGAGCCGTCGCGGCCCGGGGCATGCCGCAGAAAGGGCTCCGGGTGGTGCACGTCGCGGGCTCGAACGGCAAGGGCAGCGTCTGCGCCATGGTCGAGCGTGGCCTTCGCGCCGCCGGCTACCGGACGGGCCTCTTCACGAGCCCCCATCTCCACCGCTACGCCGAACGCGTGCGCATCGCGGGCCGGCCCCTCGGCGAGGGTGAGGTGGCCGATCGCCTCGAGGAGCTCCGGCAGGCCATGCCCGACCTGCCCCGGCTGACCTTCTTCGAGGTGACGGCGCTGCTCGCCTTCGAGGCGTTTCGCGACCACGCGGTGGATGCCGTCGTGCTCGAGGTAGGTCTCGGCGGGCGCCTGGATGCGACGAACGTCGTCGGCGCGCCGCTGTGCAGCGTCGTGACGGGCATCGCCCTCGAGCACACGCGCATCCTCGGCGACACGCTCGAGGCCATCGCGAAGGAGAAGGCGGGCGTCATCAAGCGGGGCTGCCCGGTGATCCTCGGCGAAGGCACCCCGGGTCCCCGCACCGTGCTGCGCCGCACCGCAAACCGGCGCAGGGCGCCGGCCTGGCTGCTCGGCCGGGACTTCGAGGGCCGGCAGGAGCCCGACGGCCGCGCGATGATTCGCGTGGGAAGCGGACGAGGCGCCTTCGAGCGGACGCTCCGCCTCGGTCTCGGCCGCGCCCCCTACCAGGCGCACAACGCGGCGGTGGCCGCCGCGACGCTTCGGCGCCTCGGCGATCGCGGCCTGAGCGTTCCGGACGACGCCATCGCGACGGGCCTCCGGACGGCGCGCTGGGCGGGCCGCGCCGAGCACGTCGACGTGGCCGAGGGCCCGAGCTTCCTCTTCGACGCAGGGCACAACCCCGAGGGCTGCGTCGCCGCGGCGGCGCTTCTCCGGTCGCCCCCCGCGCGAAAGACGGTCCTTCTCTTCGGCGCGATGGCCGACAAGGACCACGAAGCCATGCTCGCGGCCTTCGCCGGCCGCGTGCATCGCCGCGTCTACGCGGCGCCGGTCATGCGCCGGGCCGCCGAGGCCGACGCCTTCGCCGCCCTGCGGCCAGGGTCCGTGGCGCGTTCGGTCCGCGACGGGCTCGCGCGCGCGCGGCGCATGGCCGGTCCGGAAGGACTCGTGGTCGTGGTCGGCTCGATCTTCCTCGTCCAGGAGGTCCGCGCGGCCGTGCTCGGCATTCGAAGCGACCCGCCGATCGCGATGTAGCGCGACCTACTCGGGGCGGCTTCGGTAGCGCACGATGCCCAGCCAGACGTCCTCGGCCACGAGACGGAGCTGCAGCTCCTCCGGCGCGTCCTCGGCGACCGCGACGCGGGCCACGACGCGATCCGTCGCAGGCCGCTCGAGAGAACGAAGCGTGATGCCCTCGCCCTCGATGGAGAGCGAGGGCAGCTCCACCGCGCTCTCCAACCGCCACTCGAGCGTGTGCTCGCGGCCGCGGACGAGGGCGTCACGCTCCGTCTCCGGGCCGGCGTCGATGCGCGGTGCGACGACGTTCACGGGGAGCGCGGGGAACGCGCGTCCGTCGCGCGTGCAGACCACCTCGGCACTCCCGACCTCGTCCAGCGTTCGCGCGTCACCCTCGCCGGGGCCGCAGCGGACGCTCCCGGGGCCGATGACCTCGGAGCCCACGAGCACGTTGGGAACGGCGGGCTCCGCGAAGGGATCGGGAGGTTCCGAGGCTCGGGGCCCGGCGCCGGGCGCGCGCACGTCCACTTCCCAGAGCCTCAGGCGGAGTGGGCGCGAGGGCCGGCTCTCGAGGAAACGCTCGTCGATGGTCGAGACCGTCACCCAGTAGCGACCCGGCGGAAGGCGCTGGAGCGAGAACCGGGTCACGTCCGCGGGCACTTCCGTGGCTGCGACGACGGCGCCGCGAGGCCGGCCGAGCCCCACCTCGACGCGATAGAGGCGTGCCCCCTCGACCGGGCGCCAGCCGCCCTCGAGGGTGCCCCCCTCGTTGGCCAGGCCGACGAACTCGCGCTCGCCGACGCGCCAGGCGGGGGCCGAGGGGAGGCGACGCGGCGCCGAGGGGCGGGCGCCACGCCGCACCTCCGTGCCGAAGCCGGAGCGCACGGTCACGCCCTCGCCTTCGCTCCCGCGCACCATTGCCGGCCGCCCCTCGAAGTTCGAGAGGCGGCTGGTGCCTTCCTCGTCGACGGCGACCACGGCGCTCCCGCCGGTGAGCTCCGCCTGCGCGCTGGGCGTCTCCACGTCGAGGCGGAGGTCCCCGAGGCGGCTCCGCAGCGCGCCCCGCTCGAGCACGGCGCGGGTGGTCCGCCGCCGGGCGCGCCGGGCTTCGCCACCGAAGATGATCACGAGGGTGTTCTGGCGCATGTGAACGACGGATTCGTCGCGAAAGGTCACCTCCGCCGTGGCTCGCTCGAGCGTGTTGACGCGCCAGCCGCGGAAGAGGCCCAGGCCGCGGCTCGCGGCCTGCCACGTCGTGTCGTCGGGCTCGCGCGCCTGCACGCGCCGCCGCACCGCCGTCAGCCGCGCGTCGGGAGAGCCGGGACGCGCCCCGGGGTCGCGGGCGAGGCGCAGCACGACCCCCGGGTGCAGGTAGGGCCCGCAGCTCCCCCGGCGGGCGCCGTCCGCGAGCTCCGGGTTCAGCCGGAGAATGACATCGTAGCGACGCCAGTCGCCGTAGAAGCGCTCGGCGATGCGCGCGCAGCTGTCCCCGCGCTCCACCGTGTACTCGAAGGTCTCGCCGGCCTGCGCGCTTGCCCTCGCGGCGGGCAGGAGCGACATCGCGAGGACGACGAGGGAGAGACGAAGGACCATGACGCTCAGCGTGCCTTCCGGATGGCGCGCGCGGCCTTTCGTGCCACGTCGGCCGGATCGATGGGCCGCATGACGACCTCTGCGGCGCCGGCTTGCAAGAGGGCGCGGAGCCGGTCGATGTCGCCCCGCTCCCCGTCGGCGATGACGGGCCGCCCGTGACGGACGAGCTCGGCGACGAGCCCCGGGCTCCCGTCCTGGACGAAGACCGCGTCCGCCGCGGGCAATCCGCCGTCATCGTCCGAGTCCGCGCCGACCAGTGCGAAGCCGTGGGCGGCGATGGTGAGCTCGACGTGGTCGTCCACGGGGCCGATCCAGACGAGGCGATGGGTCTTCGCCGGCGCCAGACGCTGGGCACCATCCATGGTGGGGGGCGCGGAGAGCATCCGTGCCGCCCGGCCCACGCTCCGCGATCCCTTCGAGACGGGGCTCACGCGCGGATCGTCCTCGGGGTCGAGGCCGAGGAGAACGTCGCGCACGTGCTCTGCGCTCGGCCGGCGCGTGGCGTCCTTGGCAAGCATGCGGTTCACGAGATCGTCGAGGGCCCCGGGGACGATCAGAGGCGGCTCCACGTCGCGGAGCCGCGGCGGCTGCACGAAGAGATGCCGCGCGAGGAGCGTGGCCGTGTCGCCGTAGAAGGGGACTTCGTTGGTGAGGAGCTCGAAGAAGAGCACCCCGAGGGCATAGATGTCCGACGCCGGCGTGACGTCGATGGCCCCGCGCGCCTGCTCGGGAGACATGTAGTCCGGGGTCCCGCTCACGACGCCTTCCCGCGTCAGACGCCGGACACGTTCGTCTTCCGCGGAGCCGGTGAAGGCCAAGCCGAAGTCGACGACCACCACGCGCGGGTACTCCAGGTCGCCTTCCAGCATGATGTTCTCGGGCTTGAGATCCCGGTGCACCAGGCCGGCAGCCTCCGTGGCCACGAGCACCTCCGCCAGCTGTCGTGCGACGTGAAGGGCGAGCGCGACGTCGAGGCGCGGCAGGTCCTCGTCCACGAGCCCGCGGAGGGACTGCCCCTCGAGGAGCTCCATGGCGAGGAAGAGCGTGTCGTCGTGCTCGCCGAAGTCGTAGATCTCGACGATCCCGGGATGCTTCAGCGACGCGAGCAGCCGCGCCTCGCGGAAGAAGCGGTCCCGGCTGTGCTGGTTCTGCGCCGCGGCGCTGTGGATGACCTTGAGGGCCACGTCGCGCCCGAGCGCCGTCTGCTGGGCGCGGTAGACGGCCCCCATCCCGCCGGCGCCGAGCACCTCGCGGATCGCGAAGCGCTCGGCGACCACGGTGTCCGGCGCCAGGAGCTTCACGGGCGCACCTCGTAGAGACGCACCGGCTCGGCGCGGCCGCTCAGCTCGCGGTCGCCGAGGTCCACGAACTCGAAGGGCGCCTCGCCCGCGCGTCGTCGCGTGGCCTGCGTGGCGAGAATCTGGGAAGGCCGCGCGATGGTCTCGAGGCGCGCGGCCACGTTGACCGTGTCGCCGATGGCGGTGAACTCCATGCGGGACTCGCTCCCCACGTTGCCCACGATGGCCTCGCCGGAGTTGATGCCGATGGCGAGCTCGATGGTGACCCCATGGCGCTCGCGCCAGGCTTCGTTGCCCGCCTCGAGCCAGCGCATCATGTCCTCGGCCGCCGCCAAGGCGCGCTCGGCGTGATCGGGCATGTCCCGTGGAGCGCCCCACATCGCCATCACGCAATCTCCGACGAACTTGTCGACCGTTCCTTCATGGCGGAAGACGATTTCCGTGAGGATCGTGAAGAGCTCGTTGAGGAGCGCCACGACCTCCTCGGCGCTCAGCTTCTCGGTCAGCGGCGTGAACGCCACGACGTCCGCGAAGAGGATCGTCACGTCGCGGCGGTCGCCGCCGAGCTTCATGTCCTGCTCGCGCCGGACGACCTTGTCGACGAGGTCCGCGGGCAGATAGCGCCCGAGATCGCTCCGGATCGCCGCCTCCTCATGGAGCCTACGCTCGCTGGCCTGCAGATCGGCCGCCGCCGCGCTCATGACGTCGCCGAGCACGCTCAGCTCGTCCCTCGTATCCAGGGTCACGCGCCGGTCGAAGCGGCGATCGGCGAGGTCCTGCGCGAAGGCGGTCAGCGTCTCGATGGGCTGCGTGATCTGCCGGGCCACGGCGAAGGCGACGAGGAGGGCCAGAAGCGTCACGACGACGAGCGTCGCGATGACGAGCCTCTGCATCTCGCCGTAGGAGGCATAGGCGACGTCGTGGCTCACCTGTACGGCGACCGCCCAAGGGAGGGTCTCCAGGCCGACGAGCGATCCGACCATCTCCTCGCCGCCGGCGCCTTCGTACTCCCCGCTCTGCATGAAGCGCCCGGAGACGATGCCGTTGCCGACGCCCTCGAGGATGGGCTGGTCTTCGGCCGAGGGCAGCTGCGCCGCGAGCGCGGCGTCCGGGTGCGCCAGGATGCGCGGCACGTCATCGATGACGAAGAGCGCGTCGCGTCGGCCGCCGAAGCGAACCTCCGCGAGCCGGGCCACGCGCTGCTGCACGCCGCGGAGCGACGCGAAGGTCGCGACGAAGCCCGTGACCTGCCCCTCGACGCGAAGCGGCACCACCACGGGCAGGCGCGGCCCACCCGAGGCGACGACGGCGCGGCCCCGGGCCACGTCGTCGCCGAGCGCCTGCGCTCGGAGCGCCGCCGGAGGGGGGTCCGGCGGCGCCGGGATCGTCGCCGCTTCCTCGCGGATCACGTCCACGAGAGCGCCGGCTTCGTCGTAGACGATGGCGTGGTCGAGGAACTCCCGCGCGGAGACGAGGTCGATCACCAGCTCGACGACCGCGTCCTGGTCGAGGCGACGGTCGAGGAGCACCCGCGCCACGGCGTCGAGCCCGTCCTGCACCCCCGTGAGGCTGACGTCGATGGTGCGCGCCACGTCGTCGGCCACGGCGAGCTGGAAGTCCCAGGCGTTGACGCGGAGCTCGTCCGCGTTGATGTCGAGCAGCCGCACCCCGACCACCCCGAGGGGCACGAGCGCGAGCAGCCCGCCGACGAGGGAGAGCTTGAGGCGAAAGGGGATCATCGCCTTGCGGCGGGGCTTTCCACTCACGTGGGCGTCCTCGCGTCGCGCCGCTGCGCCGCCCCGAGCGCGACGCCGGAGGGTGGCCAGTTGGGGCAGGCTGCTAGCATCTCGCCGTGTCTCCGAAGCAGACGCTACCCTACGGGCAGGGCGCGCGGGTCCCGGTGTTGACGACGCGGGTCGAAGTCGTCGAGGGACCCGACGCCGGCGCCTCCTTTCAGGGCGAAGAGGAGACGCTCACCGTCGGCTCTGCCCAGGGCAACGATCTGGTCCTCGGCGACCCTACGGTGAGCCGTTTCCACGTCGAGGTGGCGCGGCTCGCCGAGGGGCTGACGGTGCGTGACCTCGGGAGCACGAACGGCACTCGCGTCGGCGCCGTACGGCTGAGCGAGGGGGTCGTCCCGCCCGGGACCGTGCTCCAGCTCGGCGCGAGCCGCGTGCGCGTCGGCGAAGGCACCGAGGAGGAGGTCGACCTTCACGAGGGAGACGAGCTCGGCAGTCTCCGTGGCACCTCGCCCGCCATGCGCCGGCTCATGAGCCGCATCGAGAAGGCAGCGCGGACGGAAGCGTCGGTGCTCGTGGTCGGTGAGTCGGGCACGGGCAAGGAGCTGATCGCCGACGCGGTCCATGCGCTCGGGCGTCGCGCCGAGGGGCCCTTCATCACGGTGGATTGCGCGTCGATGACGCCGAACCTCGTGGCCAGCGAGCTCTTCGGCCATGAGCGCGGCGCCTTCACGGGGGCGGATCGCCAGCGCATCGGAGCCTTCGAGCGCGCCGACGGCGGCACGCTCTTCCTGGACGAAATCGGCGAGCTGCCGCCGGAGCTCCAGCCAAATCTCCTCGGCGCTCTCGAGCGCCGACGCTTTCGCCGCGTCGGCGGCTCCAAGGACATCGAGGTGGACGTACGCGTCGTGGCGGCCACCAACCGGGACCTGCGCGGCGAGGTCAACGACGGCCGCTTCCGCCTCGACCTTTACTACCGACTCGCGGTCGTGACGCTGCAGGTCCCGCCGCTGCGCGAGCGTCCCGAGGACGTGGAGCTCCTCGTCGCCCACTTCCTCGACGAGGCGGGGTTTCGCGGCGCCCCCGCGGACCTGATCGGCCCCGAGCTGCTCGACCAGCTACGTTCCCACCCCTGGCCAGGCAACGTCCGCGAGCTCCGGAACTTCGTCGAGGCGACGCTCGCCATGGGCGAGGCGACGTTTTCCGAGCCGCCGGAGGGCTGGGAGCCGGAGGCCGGCGAGGGCCCGGCCATCGCGCTTCGGGGCGCCCTGGTGCAGCCCTATCGGGAGGCGCGAGCCTCCGTGCTCGAGCGCTTCGAGCGCGCCTACGTC
>ERZ1740059.1232-NODE-1232-length-12982-cov-5.916995_pt1 | contig 12982 bp, 12 predicted proteins | sample MGYA00581744_ERZ1740059 | MGnify/ENA primary metagenome ERZ1740059 (study PRJEB43018, sample SAMN04849738) | marine metagenome | isolation source: floating plastic debris | place: Pacific Ocean | collected 2008-08-28 | study: EMG produced TPA metagenomics... | reverse complement strand
GGCCAAATCAAAAAGATTTGAACCAATACCTACTTTTTAAGGGACGACTAATTACACCTCACATAACGCACAAAAATTAACTCGTTCACTTGAACTTCTTCTACTTGCTACGGCTCTTTAAGGATAAAGAGCATGGCATGGGATTCTTTATGTCAGGTGAGATGACAGAATGGATCTGCTTGAACCCACGCCGATCAACTGCTCTTAATGTTAGGATCAACAACCTCCAGATTTTGCGAATTAAGCATGTACTTAGGAATAGACTGCTTGATATGATCAGCCAATCTGCTTATCATTAATTCCTTGTTAGTTTTAGTACGTTTGATTAATCCTACTTCCCGAGCCTTTAATCCATTATCTGATATTTCGCTAATGTTCTCTTCCTGATCTGCCGTTAGCATCAACGTGGTGAGTTCCGGAAGTATAGTCATGCCTCCTTTACTATCTACGATCCTTATAAGTGCATCGATAGAATTACTACGATAAATAAAGTCTTTGTTTTCTCTAATCTTAGAGACGTCGCAAAAGTTATTCATTTGGTCGCGAAAACAATTTCCCTCATCAAGAAGCCACAGCTTCCGATAATCTATGGTTGCCAATGTCCTTTGCACTTTAGGCACCTTATTCGAGGCGTACAAAAAAAATTTCTCATAGAATAGTACTTCCGTATCTATACCACTTGCAGTGAAAGGTGTGGACAAAATACCTACATCCAATTGACCGTTACGCACTCCTTTTATCACTTTTTCAGTAATCATCTCGTTGATGTCAAGGGCTATTTCGCCGTAACTATCTTGAAATGAGTATGCAAACAAGGGAACAAGAAACGGGGCGAGTGTCGGGATAATCCCGATCTTTAATTGGCCTTTGAGAGATTCTGAAATATTTCGGGCAAAATCTATCAAATCATTAGCTTCATGGATGATTGTATTCGCTTTGTCCAGAAATGCTCTGCCTTCATCAGTAGGATAAATAGGGTTTTTTGAGCGATCAAAAAGTACCAGATTAAGTTCTTTTTCCAGCTTCCCCATTTGCAAGCTTAAAGCCGGTTGACTAATTTTTATGTGCGCAGCCGCTTCGCGAAAGCTTCCGTGCTTCTGTAAGGCTAAAGCATATTGAAGTTGTTGCAGAGTCATAAATATTACTTATGCTAATATAAGATGTATAATAATTACTTATGCTAATATTGTATTATATTTCAAAGTTGAAAGGATATGACACTTCAAGAAGCAATTAATAATGAAGATGTAGAGGCCATAAAAACAATACTCGCTCAGGATCCTTCGTTAGTAAATCAACCAGACTATCGCGGATTCAGTCCATTGGTACTAGCCACCTATTTGCAGAAGGAAAAAGCAACACAGATATTGTTAGAGCATCAGGCTGATGTCAACCAACAGGACGCCAATGGCAATACGGCATTAATGGGTGTATGTTACAAAGGCTCAGAGGATATTGGACAGTTACTAATTGACTCTGGAGCAGATATGGGTTTAAAGAATAACAGCGGAGACACGGCTCTCGATTTCGCTCGAAAATTTGGAAGACAAAATATGGTGGCGCTCTTGGTTAAAAACGGCGCTGAACTAAATAAAGATTAAAATGTACATGGTCAGTGTTCATGGAATGGGCGCCAGAAGCTTTTTTATGGAGAAGCATCGGTTGCTGCTGTTCCATAGTATGTTACACTCTGTGCTTGACCATCAATATTTGCTCATTAGCTCAAAATTTAAAACTGATTTACTTTATAATGCTTCCGAGAACCTCAATGATTTCTTTATACAAAAATTCCTTCTAAATGTTTCTCAAACCCCCGATAACCGCTTAATAAATAGGTTTTATTGCTCAGCTAGTGCAAAAGATACGCTTGAGGCATACTTTATACGACTATATCAATTTCAACGGCGTAAAGATTGGTTTCAGCTCTACTCTGATAAAATCAAAAAAGAGTTTCACAATAATAATAGTAACGCAATCGTCAGACACTTAATAGGCTGTTGCGAAAAAATCAACCTTAATGCCTTTGATAATTTTAATCAGGTAGAACCAACCCCAGCCGGCGATAATATAGACAGTAGGCAGGAAGCCTATTTTCGCTTGATGGCATATATCGAAGAATTGAATTACAATTAATAAATACTAGCTCTACACGGGCAGCACTTTTTGAAGTCAATTAAATTAACTATCAATATGCATCAAGGTAGTCAATATTCTACTATTTTTTATTGATATGAGGCGTGTATATGGAATTCTTAATATATATTAATATCATCGGTTTTTACAGTTTAGTATTTTTAAAAGTAATCAACAGAATACTCTCCTATGATTACGCTAGACGACAGGAATACTGTCATTGCGGCTATCTTCACTTTAATGGTTGGCAGATTATTGACCCGTAAAGTCAAATTCCTTAATCACTACAATATACCCGATGCCGTCAGCGGTGGATTGATTGTATCCTTCTTATTCACATTGTTGTATTTCTTTGGTAACGTAACTGTTGAATTTGACCTTGAATTTAGGGACAAGCTCTTGGTCATGTTTTTTACTACTATTGGCCTGTCATCGGATTTTAGTTCACTAAAACAGGGAGGTAAACCTCTATTCATACTCTTATTAGCCGCTGTTGGATTTTTATTTATTCAAAATATTGTAGGAGTAAGTGTATTATCTCTTTTCGGATTCGACCCGAAAATGGGGGTTATAGGCGGGTCTATCTCGTTAAGTGGCGGGCATGGTACCGCCATAGCCTGGGGAGCCAATTTCAAAAAATTATATGGCATGGATGAGGCGCTACCTATAGGTCTTGCATGTGCCACGTTTGGACTAACATTCGGCGGAATTGTCGGAGGCCCAGTGGCAAGTATGTTACAGAAAAGACACAGTCTAAAATCCGCAGAGGAAGGCGACATCACTGTAGGCGTTAAAGACGAGGAGGAGGAAAACATCACGGCAGATTCTGTTTTCGCTTTAGCGTTTATTATGTCCATAGCCATTGGTATGGGCATTCAGTTGTATAACTATTTAAGCAGCATTGGAGTGAACCTCCCACTTTTTGTCTGCTCACTATTTTCAGGGATTTTATTAACGAATACACTTCCGATTATTTTAAAAAAATACAAAGCGCAAATACCACCGCCTAGAAAACCTGTTCTAGGCTTGGTCTCAGACATCACCTTAGGTCTTTTTCTTTCCATGTCACTTATGAGCTTAAAGCTTTACAGTTTAGTAGAATTAGCAGGTCCGATCCTAATCCTGATGTTGGCACAGGTGTTGGCCGTATTTTTTTATGCCACTCTGGTTGTTTTCAGAATTATGGGCAAAGGGTATGATGCTATGGTGATGGCTGCTGGTTTTGTAGGCCTATCCCTGGGTGCAACGCCAACAGCGATTGTGATCATGTCTGTAATTACTAAGAAATTTGGTCCCTCCCCACGTTCTTTTTTAGTGGTCCCATTAGTCGGTGCATTCTTTATCGATATTTCCAATGCCGCTATCATCCAAATTTTCCTCTCAATATTTGGCTAGTTCTACCAATGAAGATTTTAGACTTAAACATGTAAGCTTAAAATAATTGAAACCATGAAAAACTTAACAATGGTGTGTAATACACCGCTCTTCACCGCTTTTATATTTTTAATTGCCTGTAGCTCTACCAGAATAGTAAGTTCCTGGAAAGAGCCTAATATGGAGGTTGACCCGGGTACCTTTAATAAGGTTTTAGTAGTGGTTTTGGGACCTTCGGAATCAAGTAGAAGAATAGCCGAAGATAAAATATCGTCAAGAAACGAAATTTTGTATCCTTCTTATAATTATTTTCAGCATGAGGACGTAGCAAAAAACCTTGATTCGGCAAAGCAAGTTGTACGAAATGAAAACTTTGACGGCGTCTTATTCCTGCGATTAGAAGCCGTTGAAAAGGATGTCAATTATGTTCCGGGTACTACTAACTATTACCGTACTTACTGGCCACACCACGCTGCCTACTGGGGGCGCTACTACGAACCGGGATATTACAAAGTGGACACGAACTATATCATTGAAACAAGCGCCTTTTCGGTAGAAAAAGATAAGCTTTTATGGACCGCCATATCTGAAACAGTGAACCCCTCTGATATAGAAAAATCAGTAGATGATATTATGAAACAGGTCTATAAACGCATGATCGAAGATGGGTTTATCTCAGAATAAAGTTTACTCCAGGCCAAGTGATTATTATTACTTCGTCTTAACCTATGTACCGTAACCTTGTTAGCAAATACATACAATACCTAACAGCATTTGTAGCAATTGCCGCTTTTCCTGTCTCTAATTTAACTGCTCAATCACTGAATGATTCATCCAGGGTAATCAATGCATTTAACAAAGTGGACCTGACAGTTTATGGGAGAATAGAAATAGGTGCAGGTTTTGCCGGCACCGGCGACCTAGGTGTTGCCAATAATGTTCCGCGTGTCGGATTTAGATTAAGTACGTCCCTTTTAGAGAATCATCCGGATAGGTTAAAAGTAATTTCAAAAGTTGAGTTTGGGTTGGATTTAGTAAGCCGTGATGAAACGATTACTTTTACACCAGATCCCGGGGCGCAGGTATCGCAAGTGGGAGACGCGGTATTCATTAGGATGGGATATGTGGGGGTAATTTATGATGGTATTTCACTTATCATTGGTAAAGATAATTCTGTTTACTATGAACTTGGCGCCAGTGAAGTAGATCGTTTTTTAGCGTTCGGAGGAACTGCAATCGGTGTCTGGAATGCCGGAACAGATGGTGGAGTTTCGGGAACAGGACGAGCAAATCAATTGATCAAACTTACTTATTCGTTTAATAATTTAAAGTTGGGAATGCAGCTACAAGCCAGGGATATCGCTGACGAAAACAATAAAACAGTTGATACTTATGGATTAGGTGTCAACTATTCTATTCAAGGTTTTGCCATAGGTATGGGTTACAACAAGGTACTGGACGGCGTAAAAAACCCGCAACCAAATCAAGCTAATGAAAACGATGAAGCAATTATTTTTGCTGCTTCTTACGCGTTCAAAAGGTGTGAGATAGCTTTCTCCTATCTCAATTTCACAAAACATGAAGAAGTCGAGGTAGATGAGGAAGCTATCTTTTATAATGGCGAAGGGTTTGAGCTTTATTTTAAATACAAATTTACTTCATCAGCAAGATGGCATATTGCAACCGGTTTTAACTATTTACTTCCGAAATCAGAACAAAATCTTGATGATTTCGATTCAAAATTTGGGTTAGCGGAACTTGCGTACAATTTCTCCCCGGGAAGTAGCCTGTTTATCTCCGGAAAACTTGATTTCAGCGAAAAAATTGATGGTTCTAATCAGGCTAATCTCTATGGATTAGGTGTTAAGTTGGCCTTTTAAGATCTAAATAATCGCCTCTCTGAATACTAATAAAACGTAAGCTGCCTTTCTCCGGTTTGCCGTTTATCATGATCTAATGGTAAAATCAGAAATAGCAAAGAAAACGGGAATACCCTAACTCATTTTCAGGTCAGTTAATTCTTGTTAGATCTATCTGGAGAGAATATGAAAAATCGGTTTTATCCAGCTTTTAGTCTATTTAGAAAACAGTATCGTTGATTTCTTGAAAAATGTATGGCTTAGCCGATATTTCATAGTACGGATTTCCGTTCTATAGTTTTGTTCGTTTAGTCTAACTAATGTGGATCAATTCAAAGAATTAAAACAACGAAAGGTATAAATTTCACACCAGTCTGGAAAATAGCCAAGGCAGAGTTAAGCCTGAATTAAAATTAGTCTATGCTATTCATCAAGATTTAACCTAAACTACTGAATTTGCATTGATCTCTTGATTAAAATTGAAGAATTAAAAAAACAACACTTGAATTCGTGGGAACATTCGACATACAAATACTAGGAATCGGCAGTATTCCTTCTCCATTAAATTTGAATGAAGTACAGGGTGATCAGGTTTTTACTTATGTAAGTGACGATCAGCGTATCCTACTGGATACTTCATTGAAGCGCTATCAAAAAGCAAAAGACCACGACGAACCTCCGCTAAGCCTGGAAAGGGCAGGTCCACGGGAGAAGATCTACTTTAATCCGGATGAAACTTCTGCAGCCATAGTTACTTGTGGTGGGTTGTGTCCTGGTGTGAATAACGTCATTCGCAGCGTAGTGATGGGGCTACATTATTTCTACGGCGTGAAGCGAATATTGGGTATTCCATACGGCTACGAAGGCTTTATTCCTTCGTTCGGGCACGACTTTGTTGATCTTACACCAGAGCATGTTAAGGATATTCATGAATTTGGCGGCACCATTTTAGGGTCCTCAAGAGGTGGCCAGAGTGTAGAAGCTATGGCCGATACTATAGAAAGGGAAAACATCAATCTTATTTTTGCCATTGGCGGCGACGGTACGCTAAAAGGCGCACGAGAAATTGGAGCGGAACTGCTGCAGAGAGGCGCCAATGCCGTCGTAGCAGGTATACCTAAAACCATTGATAATGATATCAACTTGATGGAACGCTCTTTTGGCTATGAAACGGCTTTTAACGTAGCCAATCCCATCATCCGTGATGCACATAACGAGGCTAGAGGCGCTTATAATGGGATTTCCATCATTAAGCTTATGGGCCGTGATAGTGGCTTCATAGCGGCTTCAGCGGCCTTATCCATGCCAGTAGTGAACTTTGTGCTAATACCGGAAATGGACTTCAGCCTTAGAGGTGATCAGGGCTTCTTGCAGTGCTTAAAAGATAGATTGGATAATCGTAAGCATGCCGTAATTGTAGTGGCTGAAGGAGCCGGTCAGAATCTCTTTGAAGGAGCCGAGAAACAAAAGGATGCCTCTGGTAATGTATTGCATAATGATATCGGCCTACTTCTCAAAAGTAAGGTAGACGAATACTTTAAGTCTATTGGGTACCGAGTGACCATTAAGTACCTCGACCCGAGTTACATCATCCGTAGTGCACCGGCCAATGCCAATGACAGCATCTTCGCAAGTCGTTTGGCGCACCATGCGGTTCATGGAGCTATGGCAGGTAAGACGAATTTCGTAGTGGGCTTGATCAATGGACGGTTTGCCTACTTCCCTATTTCGACAGTCGCCAACCAGCGACAGAAAATAGACCTTAATGGAGACCTCTGGTTTTCCGTATTGCAGAGTACGGGGCAGCCGTTTGTGATGAAATAGTCAATTAAAATCTACTTCAAATGGCAGTATTCAAGTCATTAACTACCAGAGTAAAAAAGATTCCATTATTCCAAGTATAGAGTGTCTCTTTCTATATAGTGGATATAAAATGTAAGATGTTCAAACCCCTTCTTAACTCCTAGGCCGTCTCCTCTACTAAGAGTAAACCGGATATTTTCGGTAGATAGAATTTCAGATATCTCTTGTGCAACATCAATTGAGTTTGGATTATAATAAAATATAGTTGAGCTATCAGCCATCCAACTAGGATTTTCATCGTAATCATATCCTGGTGATACTAAAAAGCCGGCTTGGCTTAAGTCATTTAATAAAGTAGTTCTCTTAGAAGGACGTGCATTTATTGAGAATAAAGAAATTATATACTTAGAATTAAGTAATTTTTTTAGTGGACCGGGAAGGTTGTTTGAGTTTATACATTTATCACTAGAATGAATTAAATAAGCTATGGAGTCTATGCTTAACGCCAAATCTTTCTGTAGATCATTGTAGGTATCGTTTAAAGTCTGTAAACTGTCCTTTTGAACTTCAAGTACCTGCGACTGGTTAGAAATAAATTTTAAGTACTGTTCATTCTCTTCTATTAATGAATAGGTATATATCATTAGGGTGATGAATAAGATACTTCCAATTATGATAATTATTTTCATGTCAAAAAGTCAATTTGATTTTGTGAAAGGAAGTGAAGTCAATATCAATCGAATGAAGTTTCCTAAATCTTGTAAGGTGCTGCCTCTTTGCTTAATTATTACCCACACCAAAAAAATGACAAATGTGCCAACCGCAACAGCTGCGAAGAATGAAATTTTTTGAAATGGGCCGTCAACAATTATGAAGTAAAACATGAAGACTGTAGCCGCTACGCATACAGCGAAAAAGAAAACCAAGAAACAGTTTGCAATAATTTTTTCTACCGAATTAAGATTGCTGTTTTCAGGCATCATTAATGTATACTAAGATTGCATTGCTTCTTTAATTATTGAAATATAAAGTCCGAAAGAAAATCTATCGGAATGAATTATACAATACCCTACCTAGGGTATTTTTCTTAATGTCTTAAAACACTAAATTTCACTTACGATGTCATGGGCTCACTTGCTTCCATTGAAGGAATCCTAGTCTTAGTTAGCTCGATGGCTGCATTGGTTCGTACGACATCATTTTAAGTTTTTAATCTCGAAAATAAATAATGTAATGATTGGGTATTGCTCCAAATGTGGAATCAATTCATATCCTCTTGTTAGACCAATATCAATTCTGTTCGGTTATTGTACCAAATGTGGTAAACCGAAGGAATCGGTCTGTAGAACTTGCAATAGTTCAGGTAGGGCATTTACCGAAGCGAAGTACTGTAATGCGTGTGGTAAATAAGTAATTAAGGCATGTATGACGTGCCAAGGTAAAGGTAAGCAGACGCACGTTTGTCTAGGGTTTTAATAAGCAATTTGTTGTGCAGATCTGGTGGTTATGATTTACCGAAATGGTGATGCGATGAGACACCATTACCCAAATGAAGCACTCACCTGCATTGGTTTGGGCGAACCTATATACTTTTCTTACTGTAAGATACATATTGTACGCAAATAACTATCGGTGGAAGCTTTAAGTATTGTTTAACTCAAACTATAACGGTTACAATCAACTAAAATATTTTATGTTATAAGAAACTCTGGCCAGGTAATAACCGGCTTTATTATATAATTTTACACTCGCATAGCAGAGTTGAATATCAGTATTTTCAATACTTGCCAAACCTGCTGCTATGGTTGAAATTTTGTTATTCATTGGAGCAATAATTGTATTGTACTTATTATGATTTTCCACGTGTTCCATAAGTAGTTTCTTAGTTGAAATTGCATTAAGGCAGGAGAACTCTAATTCCTTAACTTAAAAGATGCCCATTGATCTACGATAACGATTACAAAACCAGAATAATGATTACTTCTTCCGCTTTCCAAATAAAATTATGGAATAAACAAAAAGCAGCCCATCTCTGGGCTGCTTTCTTGTATTAACTATGGTGGTTTAGATTAATTCACATCAAAACGATCAAGATTCATCACTTTAGTCCATGCCGCTACGAAGTCGTTCACAAACTTTTCTTTAGCATCATCGCATCCATAAACTTCAGCCAAAGCCCGAAGTTCTGAGTTAGAACCAAAAACCATATCTGCCCGGGTTCCTGTCCACTTAACACTGCCGTCTTGCCTTCCTTCAAACGCATCCTGATCTTCGTTGGTAGCCTTCCAGAAGGTATTCATATCAAGAAGGTTGACAAAGAAGTCATTGGTTAATGTGCCTGGTTTATCTGTAAACACACCGTGGTTAGAATCATCCCAGTTCGCGCCCAAAACACGCATACCTCCAACCAATACGGTCATTTCAGGAGCGGTTAAGTTGAGCAGTTGTGCTTTGTCAATCAGCAATTCTTCAGCCGAAACAGAGTATTTCTTTTTCAAGTAATTACGGAAGCCGTCAGCTACAGGCTCAAGCACCGCAAAGGATTCTACATCCGTTTGTTCAGCTGTAGCATCACCACGACCGGCAGTAAAAGGAACCGTGATATCGTGCCCTGCACTTTTAGCGGCTTGCTCTATCCCTACGGATCCCCCCAGTACAATCAAATCGGCTATGGAAACCGGTTTGCCAAAACTATTTTGAATGGCCTCTAATCTATCCAGCACTTTAGCAAGTTGTGAAGGTTTATTTACATCCCAACCGCTTTGAGGAGCCAAACGAATGCGCGCACCATTGGCGCCACCTCGCTTGTCTGATCCACGGAAAGTAGAAGCGGAAGCCCACGCCGTAGAAACCAATTCAGAAACAGATAAACCAGAATCTGCAATCTGGTCTTTTAAAGCGCTAATATCGCTGTGACTCAACTCATCCGGAGCGGCAGGAATAGGATCTTGCCAGATCAGGTCTTCCGCGGGTACTTCAGCGCCAACGTAGCGTGATTTAGGTCCCATATCACGGTGAGTTAGTTTGAACCAGGCGCGAGCAAAGGCATCGGCCAACTGATCTGGATTTTCATGGAACCTTCTCGAAATAGGTTCATAAATTGGGTCCATGCGCATGGCCATATCAGCGGTAGTCATCATAGGTGCATGCTTCTTATCAACCACATGTGCATCCGGCACAGTGTCTTTCGCGGCATCGTCCTTGGGTGTCCACTGGTGGGCGCCCGCCGGGCTCTTAGTTAGTTCCCATTCATATCCGAAGAGGGTATCAAAATAGCTGTTGTCCCACTGAATAGGTGTAGGTGTCCATGCTCCCTCTATGCCACTGGTAATGGTATATTCTGAGTGACCAGTACCAAATGTATTTCTCCATCCAAAACCCTGCTCTTCCATGGTAGCGCCTTCAGGCTCACGCCCTACATATTGTCCGGGATCACCGGCGCCGTGGGCTTTACCAAAAGTGTGCCCACCAGCCACAAGGGCTACGGTTTCTTCATCGTTCATTGCCATTCTTCCAAAAGTCTCACGAATATCTCTACCCGAAGCAACCGGATCAGGCGTACCGTTAGGACCTTCCGGATTTACATAGATCAAACCCATCTGAACGGCGCCCAGCGGATCTTCTAATTCTCTATCGCCTTTGTAGCGTTCGTCTCCCAGCCAGGTAGTCTCAGGGCCCCAGTAAATGTCCTCTTCGGGTTCCCACACATCTTCGCGTCCTCCGGAGAATCCAAAGGTCTTGAAGCCCATGGTTTCCAAGGCACGATTACCTGCAAGTATCATCAAATCTGCCCAAGATAACTTCTTACCATATTTCTTTTTTACCGGCCATAGCAAGCTTCGTGCCTTATCTAAGTTGCCGTTGTCCGGCCAGCTGTTCAGCGTGGCAAAACGCTGGGTGCCTGAACCTCCGCCTCCACGACCGTCGTGGATCCGGTAGGTACCGGCGCTGTGCCAGGCCATACGAATAAAGAAGGGGCCGTAATGGCCATAATCGGCTGGCCACCAGTCTCGCGAGTCCGTCATGATCGCATCCACATCCTTATTTAATTCATCCATGTCTATGCTTTTGAATGCTTCTGCATAGTTAAAGTCGTCGTCCATTGGATTGGTCTTGGAAGAATGTTGACGAAGTATATTCAGTTTTAACTGATTAGGCCACCAGTCGCGATTGGACGTGCCGCCACCTGCGCCCTCATTAAGGGCGCCACTCATAAAGGGGCATTTGCTTATGTCATCTGTAGTAGAACCAGCATGTGGGTTATTTTCCATTTTGTATAATACATTAAAAGATTAAAGGAATCGATATTCTGTAAAGTAGCTATAAAATTAATTTATATTTTTAATTCAGGTATTAATAAAACTAATGAACAAACCCAGCTATAAGTATTCCCTATAAGTTACGGAATTATGCTGAGGAATAGAAGTAATCAACATTAGAATATCGCTGTTTTTAACGGTTTAAGATTGACTTATACATTATGCCTAACCTAAAGCTTCCATGTTAACTTAAAACCGGTCGGGCTTAATGCCAAATTATCAACTAGACCAAATAATTTCAATCCATGACAGCGCTGGGCCAGGTAAAAGACGATATCAAATACAAATAAGAACGCGCCCTGCAAAATCAGTGATTGCCCAAAACCCTCGAGCCGATCCGGGTTATCATTGGTGTTTTCCGATCTTTCCCGGAGGTACAGACCACCTACCACATAGGCAATGTCCAGTCCGGCATTAAAAAGTAGGGTCTTTTCTAATTTCTGCTGTTCTTTCAAAGATTCACCCGCGGTAAGCCCATCAGGATTTGTTTTAGTTGCTGAATAGTAGCCGAGCCCTGCAACTAGCAAATTCACAACGTTCCAATAACCGTTCATCTGATGAAAATATTTTTCACTGCCAGATGAATTATTGACAAATACGGGACTAAGCGCAATATTTGCGACTGCCCAGGAGCCCAGCACAACCATTCCCTTTTTAGTCAGGTCAAGCCTTTCCGTATTAAATGCGTCCAAATCTTGGGTATAAGCGATTGACGAAGTGGATATCGCCAGAACCGCTATCAGAAATTCATTTTGCATAAAGTCGGAAGAATAACTACATAACGCCTTCTTTGTTCTTATTCCTTCGGATCTTCAGCTATACCCAATAAAATCCGTAGACGTTTCCGTTCTTCAATGCGATCTGCAATAAGCTTAAGTATAGCTGCGAAAGGTAGGAATAGCACTATACCAATGGCAATCCAGACGATGTCCATTGCAATGATGACAATAAGCGTTCTCAGCGCATTGATCTTTAAACGGTAACTTACCGCTAATGGGAAGGTGACATTGGCCTCCAATGCCTGCACTATGGCAAACCACTACGACACCTATGGGGTATAATACCGAATCATAGGCCAGCCAGGAAACTATCATGAGAAGTAACGTCTCGATAGTGATGCCCATACCAGAAATGAAAGTAAATATGGAGGCAATAAACCCAAAGAAAAATTGGATTAGAGATGCCCAAAAGCGCTGGACTAATGCTATTCAGAATACCTACAACCAGGTAAACCAGTCCCATGTCTTTAATAAAGTTGTAATACGTAAACAATCACATCGGGCAGGATAACCTTTATATGCTGTGCCAACCTTGGAAATATCTGATACATAAAATCAACCAGCGCCATACGATTATAAAGTATCAGCGTAACGTACACAGGTATCAGTAGCAAAACAAAACTTAAGAGCAATAAAGCGTCATGGGTATCATAGGTAGATATCTTCAGCTAAGAAAGTTACCACAACGGTTCATAGGTTTTGTCATTCAAAAAAG
>ERZ1740059.1230-NODE-1230-length-12988-cov-6.208382_pt1 | contig 12988 bp, 12 predicted proteins | sample MGYA00581744_ERZ1740059 | MGnify/ENA primary metagenome ERZ1740059 (study PRJEB43018, sample SAMN04849738) | marine metagenome | isolation source: floating plastic debris | place: Pacific Ocean | collected 2008-08-28 | study: EMG produced TPA metagenomics... | reverse complement strand
ACTATAACTGTATATTGTGTTACCTCACGTAAAAATGGTGAGCAATATGTCAATGTGCTTGATCGTGGGGAGGAGAAAAAGGTGAAGTTGGATGATTTGGATAATCTTGGAGCCTGTACAATGGACGCCTGTTTGGTCTCAAGGGGTTTAACAAAATGTGCCGGCGAAAAGGGTAAATATATATGGAAAGTTCAATTACATAGTATGAGGCTCAAAGATTGTCCAAAGAATTTTCTGGGGTACACAAAATTCAAACACATGTATGACTAACACCTGTACTTGTCTTAAAGGTGTAGAACCATCATTATTGTGCATTATCTATGTTTTTTGTAACATTTTGAATGCAACACGATTTGTGTAAAGTTGATGTGTATTAATAAAATATACTTCGTTTCCGCTCCAGGTGTGATACATAAATACGTTGAGAATATGTGTTGTCTCATACAAAAACTGAATAATGTAACATGAGAGGCAGTTATTGCCCAGAATAATAGCGTTATAACTGATGAACAAAATGTGAGCTTCCATGAGCAACAACTAGAACACATACTAAATAGATTTAAAACACAGCCAACTTAGCAAGATGATAATATGTTCAGATTTGAATTTGTTGTTGAGCTTTTAGACAACCATAAACTGTACGCTGATGGTCCCATGTTATGGTATACCATTCCGTATCTAGCGGAGCCGTGTCTACAAAATGAGATAAAACAGATATAAGAAATCTTGAAGATGCATCATATCAATCTCAAAGCTGTTTTTTAAGCAAGGATTGTTTACCCTCACGTTGAAATGGGTTTAAGCTATGGTACATGTAAGAAAACCTTGTTGTAAGAAAACCTACATTGTAAATGAAGGAAAGTTAATCCCGTGGTGTATTTTATATTTACACTAGGCCACGCAATGTTGGATAGAGACTGGAAAAGCTACAGACAATGCTACGAAGCAACTGATTATATCATTAGAAACAAAGAAATCTGTGTCGATCAATTCCCTGGAATTTTCTATGAGTTTTTTCAAGAGATGGATAATAATGGCATTGATGCAACATCTGGCAAAACTTTAAATATCGTTACTTTTTTGTAAAAGAGTTGCATGTACATAGAAAGTTTCCCCGATTCGTTGATGGAGCGTTATTGTGGAACTATCTTCCGTGTACTCCTGATGTTGACAGTTTGTTATTTCATCAGTATAAAATCAATGTTTTAGACAAAGTGTATGAGATATACAAGCTGTGTGACACAAAATTACAATTCATGATTAACCAGAGATCATTGCTGGCCAATTTGAAACATTTTATGAAGAACAGGCAGTTTGATAAGTGCATTGGGTTCCTTATGGGCATTCTCAGTATGCACAATGTATGATAACCACGGGTATCAATGCTCTGATTTTAAAGCGCTTACTATCCGTTGTTATTTTTATAACCACGAGTAATGTGTACCAGCTTCATTTGCTAGTTTCATACACAAATTCAAATGTAAGACCTTTTATTGTTCAAGTGAAGTGACAATAAAATGCAACTACAAAAAAAACAACGTGGCTTACTGACTATGAGTATTAATGTTTTCCAGACAAAAAATGGAGATGTACCGTATGCACAGCGAGGTTGGCTCATAAATCGGGGCTTTATAGACATATGAGAAGGCATCGGATAAGGTGTGATAAGTGTGAGGGATGGATCACCCCGTGGAAAAAAGTGAAGCACAATTGTGAAAAGGTGATTGTTTAAATTGTTTAAAATACATAATTCACTCCTTACCACATTCAGAAGGTAGTTTATTGACGAAATATGATTTAGATGTCACATTATAAACTTAGTGAAAGTCAATGCATCTCATACCTATTAATATATTTTACCCGTTTTTACAGCTGATGACCTCGTCTCATACACTAATTCCGCATCACACGCTCCAAGATTTCCCGACGGAATCACTCACCGAGTTCATACCGTACTATAACGGTCCACTAAAAAAGAAAACAAATGATGAAATTCGCAAGTACTGGCCATCGATCAGAACATTTAGAAACACTCGCAAACACTCGGTAGTGTACAACCTTAGGGTAAAGGATGGGAATGTGGCTAACACCCTGAAACAATCGGAAATGAGCAGCATATTTCGCGATCAAAAACACTCGTTTAAAGTTCAAGCGTCTATAGGCTATATTCTCTACAAAAACACTGATCAGGAAATGAGATACTGGCACGCCAGTGTAGGTCACGATAGATTGTTTACGCAGTTGGTTTCAATAGACAACCATCAAAGTTGGAAAGAGTTTATGGCAACGATGGAAGACAAAGACTTTATCGAAGCGGCTACAAAAGATAGAAGTTCAACGGCGTGGTCTCTGTGGACTGTAACCAATCTTCTAATAGTAGTTTATCCTATGGTTGAATTTCCAATAGGGTGTCCAACAATATCACCCCCACATGTAAAAGAGAATCGTGCCATAATCTCAGCGGACAGTGATTCGAACGGTGTAACATACAAAGATTCAAAATGTCTGTTCAGAGCGTTAGCCTACAGCAAAAACCAACACTCAACCCTAGAACGATCTACAAATCTATACTTTAACCAGTTTGGTGGCCAGGCGGGTATTGAACTAGGAAAGTTTGATGGTGTAAAGTTTTCTGACTTGCCAGTTATAGAAAATCTATTCAAAATATCAATCAATGTGTTCACACTGGATTCCGAATCTAACTATGAGACAGCACGTATGATAATGAGATCAGCTAGCTCGCATAAGCACACTCTGAATCTCCACCTCGAGGGTTCACATTTTAGTCTCATAAAAAATCTACGCAGATACACCAAGAGTTACAAATGTAACTACTGTGATATGCTACACAAAACGCTATACGCCTTGAAGCGTCACATTCTAACGTGTTGCGGAAGCACAACGCTCAAACACCCAGCTGGTGAGGTGAAGACTGGTATGACAATTTTTGACAAGCTATGCGAGATAGGGGTGAATGTTCCACCCAGCCTGCGTCATTACGATCAATTCTGTGTGTTCGATTGTGAAACGTACAAGGACCAAACCAGAGCTCCCATCAATACGAAAACAATAGAATATCTAGACACTCACGTATTAGCGTCAGTCTCCGTTTGCTCAACAATAAACGGGTACACTCAACCAGTCACATTTGTGAATGATGAAAACGATGAATACCTGGTTGTCAGTCAAATGATGGATTATCTACTAACGCTATCTAGTGAAGCCAAGAAAATCATGATGCGTCGATACGAACACGTGTTTCAGCAAATCGAAAGCGCAAGACTGAACCTAATCTCAGCGGAAAGCATGGCCATGGATCCAACACGCGCCCGTGAAATTCTAGACCCAAAAATCGACAAACTGGTTGAAGAACTGGAGAGTTGGTTGACCGATGTGATAGTATTTGGATTCAATTCCAAGGGATATGACATTCCAATGATGAAAGAACATATTATAAAATACCTACACGAAGAGTGTGAAGAAATCCAGAGCTGCATAAAAAAAAACAGCGAGTACATGTTGATAAAAACCGAGAGGCTGAGGTTTCTAGATGTGCTAAACTATCTCGCGGAAGGCACATCACTCACGCAGTATCTCAGCGCTATGGGTGTCGATGAACGCAAGTTTTACTGGATCTATGAACAGTTCACATCAATGGAAGTGTTGAAACGAACGGAGTTTCCCGAGCACGGTGATTTCTTCAACGCTATGAAAAATTCAAACATCAGCAAGCAGGAATACGAGTATTGTAAAACGGTGTGGCGCGAGAGAAACATGAACTCACTACGCGATATGCTCATTTATTATAATGAATGTGATGTCAAGCCGTTATGCCAAGCGATAACAAAACATCATGAGTTTTTAATATCTCGGGGCTTAGATTTCAAACAAGGCATCTCAATATCTGCGCTAAGCATCAAGTATCTGTTCAACTTGAAAGAGCGCGACTCACCTGTGTTTCTGTTCGGTCACAAATTCCGCGATATATATCATCTTATCAGAGACAACATCAGAGGTGGTTTGTCTACAGTGTTCATGAGACATCAGGAGCAAGGTGTGACTAAAATAAAAAGACATATATACGGTGATGAGGCAAAGACCACTAAAATCTGTGTGGGAAAAGACGTAAGCGCGATGTATCTAGGCAATCTAACGGGCCGAGATATGCCAACCGGACGATTTGTTCGAAGGAGATGTGAGACGGGCTTCACTATTGAGAAGAGCAACTACCAAGGCGAAAAAGCGGCGCAATTCATCGAATGGTTGGGACACAAGCTGAATGTCAAGTTTACTCACAGCTTCAACGGTGATGAGAAACGTATCGGGGCCCTATCCAAACCAGTCGATGGATACTGTGAATCGGAGAAGATTGTTGTCAATTTCAGCGGCTGTTGGTTAGTATGAGTATAGGTTTTATCAAGGGTTTACTATACTGTATATCGTAGCGTATTATTTTTGACTGTAATTATCTTGATTATGGTATATATTATTTGGTGTAATAACATATTTTTTGTGTACGCCCTTTTGTCGTGTTATTAGGCCTTTGCAAATTACATTTTTAGGTACCACTCGCATATGTGTGAGGCTACGCCGAGAGGACGGTATAATGACGAGGATGAAGACTGCGCAAATAGACTCAAAACATATCAAGCTATAGACTACTTTATCAAACTTGGCTACAAAACCTACCACGTGTGGGAATGCGAATTTGAACATATGAAAAAGCGTGACGCTAATATGCGAGAATTCTGTGACAAACTAGAGTTATATCCTGACACGAGATATCGAGTTAGTGAAGCTCAAATCTTGAGAGAAATCAAATCGGGTGACTGGTTTGGTCTAGTTCAGGTGGATTTGCACACTCCGGAAAAGCTCAAGTCGAAGTACGCCGAGTTTCAACCTATAGCTAAACACGCTATGATATCTAGAGATGATATTGGTGAGCACATGCGAGAATTCTGTGAGAAAAACGATCTGTTAAAAAGACCTGTGCGGACGCTAATCAGCAGCTATTACGCTGAGAAAATCCTGCTAGCCACACCACTTCTACAGTGGTATCTCAATCAAGGCCTAGTGGTCACTAAAGTGTATCAAACCGTACAATACAAACCATCAACCTGTTTCAAACAGTTTGGTGACGAGGTTATGTCCGCAAGAAGAACCGGTGACGCAGACCCTTCAAAGAAGATAATCGGTGACATGTGTAAATTGCTAGGTGAGTTGTCACTTGGTGACGTAATCTAGAGTAATGTTAACCAAGTTATAAAATAATATCAACTGTCAAACTGTAAACTACCTACTATTCTCGGTGTACTACACCGCAAGGCTTCTCTTACCATACATAAATTATTTTCCTATCATCATATTAAATCCGTTGACACTAATCAAATATGCAATACTTTGAAGGAAACGCCGCATATGGCCGATGTCTGCTCAATGCGGAAGGATTCAAACGCATCAGTTACACACCAGCGCAAGACGAAGTAGAGATATCACGACGGGTCAACGACAAAAGATTCTATGAACTAACTGAATTGGGAGACCATACGGTGGAGATGCAGCATTTAAGACCTCAAACCATTGCCGATTCCCCTGTGCATGTAGGCTTTTTTGTGTTAGAATACGCCAAGTTGTTACTGCTACGTTTTTATTACGACTTTCTGACTGTATTTTTGGATGACAAGTCATTTTGTCTCATATCTTCTGATACTGATAGTTTGTACATGGGACTGAGTGAGCATACGTTTTATGAAGCGGTCAATCCTAGTATGAGAGGCGACTACATGAAAGCTCATGATCAATGGATAGCTCGAGAATATTGCGATCATCACAAATCGAAGTACTTTGTAAAAGTGTTTGCTGGCAAGGAATGGAAGCCAAAAGAGTGTTGTCAGCTAGTAGCAAAGTACTACTCGCGTCAAGCGGGATTGTTTCACGTAGAAAATGTATCCCAAGGTGTGGTGGCACTGTGTCCTAAATCGTACTACTGCTACGGTCATAGCGAAAAAGTCAGCGCAAAAGGTGTTAAAAAGAAACAAAACGCTCTGACTGAAACCCTATTCAAGGATGTGTTGTTTGGACAGAAAGTCTCGCAGGTCAAAAACCGAGGCTTCAAAAAGAGAGACGGTAAAATCTACACGTACGTTCAAACCCGCAAAGGTTTAAACTACCTCTATACCAAACGCATAGTCGATCCAGACCATGTTACCACACATCCAACCTCCTTGTAAAGTTGTTTCACTCACTATTTGTTTTACCTAGAGTTTTGTTCTGTATATATTTTCATGGTACAAAATCATATTCGCTACGTTTTTATCACTATGTGTGTACAGTTGATATTTCACGAATACATTAAACCTACCAGTTGTGTAGCACATTTTTTATAGTTTCAAAATAATGTTATTATAATGTCAAACCAATAAACGCAAACAACCACACCACGTGATGAACGCTTTCGATGGTATATAATAGTGTATTGTGAAATCTCACAAATACACAAATCTCTTATCCACCACCATGGCAGCGAATTTACCTCTACAGCACACTTTCACGATGATTATCGCGGCACCTAGTCGAGGTGGTAAGACTCATTTTGTAGCGAAGCTGTTGCGAGAGTCTAACCAGATGATCCAACCATCACCACAGGAGATCTATTACTGTTACACACAATACCAACCATTGTTTGATAGCATGCGCGGGGTGCACTTTCACCAAGGAATGATAGATATAGAGACGATAGACTCTAGCAAACGCAATCTGTTAATATTGGATGATTTGATGCAAGAAGTTGATGAAAATGTGGAAAAGATGTTCACTAGAGATAGTCATCACAGAAATCTCAGCGTAATATTCCTAACCCAAAATCTGTACCAAAAAAATCGTTTCATGAGAACGATGTCGTTGAACGCTTCCTATATAGTTTTATTTCGAAACCCTCGAGACATAAACCAGATTGGTGTGCTGGCCAGACAAATGTACTCAAAAAACTCATCGTTTCTGATTGACGCGTTCAGGGATGCTACGGCAGTACCGTACGGTTATATCTTGGTTGATTTGAGACAGGAGACTCCCGATTTGCTTAGGGTGAGAACTGGCATATTTCAAGACGAGCATGCGTATATATACCTCCCAAAACGCGAGACTCTATCATTACAACGATACACAAACCAAAGTAAAGATCATGTCAAAAAGACTTAGAAAGCATGCTCCCACATTGGGTTATCTGGCGAAGTGTGACAGGAATTACGCCAACGCTATAATTAAAGGCGCAAAGTCTGACCTAATTCATTGTTTGTCTGATGTTTGCCATAACGTTTTAAGAGGCAACGTTACGTTATCAAAAGCTGAAAAATCGCGATTAAAAAGGTATAAGAATCACATACGCAAAGTAGCCGACAAGAATACTACCGCTAAGAATAAGCGTACACTCATACAGAAAGGAGGGTTCTTGGGAGCGCTATTGACTCCGTTGTTGCAGGTTATCGGTCCGATGCTCAAATCACTCGTGACAGGATGAGTGAGGCCAAGAAATTCTACCTTTTAGACGCATCACAAGTTAAACTACCAGAAACCAAATCCTCAGAGAACACGACATCAACCGTTGAAAGAACAAAACCTATCAAGAAGCGCGAAGGCGAAAATCTTGATTCTATTATGTACAACATCGCTAACGACTCATCATTAACCGATGATCAAAAGGTAGACAAATATAATCAAGCATTAACAGCATTTCAATCTTACAAGAAAACTATACCACAAAAACAGCTGGTGACACCTCATCCCGCCAACAGGGATATGCAAACGTCGCAGCGGCCTGACGAGTACGATCCTATGATCACAATCGGTAAAACTTTCCAAGGGAAGGCGCAGAAAGTGCTCAAGCTCTTACAAAAAGATGGTAAATTTGGCGTGTCTAACAAGGGTGAGTTGATAGTCAATGGTCAGACTTTGCCTATGACCAATATTTCAGACTTGCTACATGCTTCAGTAAACAAGAAAGCTTACTCCGACGAGTTGACGGGGATGCGAGAATTCCAAGATTTGTTGACGCAGGCAAACGTACCCAAATCTTTAATATACATACCTTCGAGTCCAAACAACGTGACGCCACGGCGGGATGATCCTTTGTCTCCCAAGCCATCGTCTCCCTGGCAAGCGACACCGCAGCAAGAATATTACACGCCTCAAGCTAAAACCGTAAGAAAGAGATATAAAACGGGTCGCGTGATGAAATGGGAGTCACATTTAAACGAGAAACATGGTGAGCCAAAAAAAAGTAAAGCTGTTTAGAGACGTATACTTTGACCCGAAAAATACCGCGGCTTTTAAAGGCCGTAGAAAAGTGAAAGCTAAGTTAAAAGGCAAGCTTACAACAAAAGAGGTGGATGAGCTACTCCGTGAGTCGCACAGTTACACTCTGCATAAACCGGTTAGACTAAAATTTCCACGACGCAAGTTTATAACCAATGGCGCGGGGTTCTGTTGGCAAGCCGATCTTATAGACATGTCATCGTTTTCCAAGTACAATGAGGGTACCAAGTGGATATTGTGCGTTTTAGACATCTTCTCACGCAAGTTATACGCTATACCAATCAAAAATAAAACGGGTCTCGTTATTACGCAAGCTTTCAGGGAACTACTAGAGACGAGTGTTAGTAAAATTAGTCAACTCAACACTGATCGTGGCAAAGAGTTTTATAACAAGCATTTCCAAGACTTGATGAAAGAAAAAAACATTCAACATTATAGTACGTTCAATCAAGAAATGAAAGCTTCACTAATTGAACGAGCGATCCGTACGCTAAAGCAAGTGATTTACAGATACTTTACCCATTCAAATAGCTATAGATATACGGATGTGTTGCAAGATATGGTTGACTCTTACAACAGAACTGAGCACTCCGCTCTCGGAATGGCACCGAACGATGTGTCAGCGACAAACACTGAACAGCTATGGCAAGATTTGTATATTCCAGACACGCCGGCTAAATCTGAAACGAGATACAAACCAGGTGATGATGTTAGAATATCGAAATACGCTAGCACCTTCAAAAAAGGCTACCTCCCGCTATGGAGCGATGAGATATTCACAATAGATGAAGTTTTGCTTACAGTTCCCTCAACATACAAGCTAACAGATGAGGCGGGAGATCAAATCAGTGGTACATTTTACAAGCAGGAGTTACAAAGAGTAAATGTAGACAATAAAACGTACAGAGTAGAAAAAATTTTGGGTACTCGAAAATTTAATGGTAGAGTACAATATCTAGTACGATGGGTGGGGTACCCACCATCTTTTGACTCTTATGTAAACAAAACTGATATTATTGCTGACTATAAAAATTAACCGTGTACTATCTGCGCATCATTAACCGACTTTGCAACCATGAGGATTGTATTACCATCAAATTCCAGTTTGGATTATTTCCCTGACAACTCTTTGGCAAAATATACTGTTAAACTACCACAACATCTCGATTTCTCTGATGGAAATTGGGAAGTTGGAGTCATGGAGGTTATGTTTTACAAGTCTTGGCATAATTTACAAGACGGCGCAAAGATTTATATCACCAAGGGTGATCAACAGAAGGCTGTAAATATTCCAAGCGGTTATTATCGTACAATGTCAGCGCTGTGTCTAAAAATGAATACGTGTATGCAACAACAACTACCAGCGTCATTGCGAGATGTGGTGGTTTATGCTTTTGACGATCAAACCCAAATTACCACTGTTAGTATGCGGTCTGGTACAGGGTGTATGGTTGATTACTCACCAGTACTGCGTTCCGTGATGGGGGGTGCTGATGGTGTACTTTCAACCACATTCAGAGATGGTGGAGCGGATTTCCAAGTCAAAGCCTCACTCACAAATATATTTGATGTGATGCTGTACTCTGATATTGCCACGCCAACTCAGGTAGTAGGTGATATAGAAACCAACCTCCTCAGGGCGATTCCAGTGCAAGGCAAACATTGGGAGATGCAATGGACTCCATTCACAATGATTCAGTACATTCCTGTTAGTCCAAGCAAGGTTAATACAATCACGGTGTATTTATACACGGATTGGGGTGAACCTATCCCATTTCTCAGCGGACGTACATCGATAACACTCGATTTTAGAAAACGCTCGACATTATGAAACTGATTCCGTTTGATAGTGATAGCGCAAATGACTATTACCACAAACATTATAACCAAATAGGAGGCGGTGATATCCGGGTGTTCAAAGGAGGGCGTTATCAAAAAGGTTATGGTCTTGGTTCAATATTTGGTAGTTTAATCAAATCCGCGTTGCCTATAGTCAAGCAAGGGATAAAAGCTATCGGGAAAACCGCGCTAAGCAGCGGGTTAAAGGTGGCTAGTGATGGATTGAGAGGCAGAAATTTAAAAGAATCATTCCAAGAGCACGTTCAAGACGCCGGTAACGAATTACTACACAAATCATTAGGCTCGTTACGTCGGGTTAGTGTGGGAAACAATAAAAAGAAACGAAATAAAGAGTCGGCCCGCCAGACGGATCAGTAATCTACAGACAAAAAGACGTAAAGTTTCCAGTTCCCGGTCTGACATATTTTCATAAAAAATGGAGTTTGTTCACGAAAATAGCACCCTTACAGGACGACATGAGCTAGATTTATTTAATAATGCACCGACTTCAGCATCGTTACAAGAGGGTATTTACGTTGAACACTCACCAACCACTTCTTTAAATGATAGCTCTCCAATCCAATTCACTGTGTCTGGTGATAGCGCGTACTATTTAGACCTGTCCAGCAGCTATTTGTACCTGGAAGCAAAAGTTGTAAAGGGAAATGGTGGGGATCTAGATGCGGATGCACCCATTAGTGTTGTAAACTTACTCGCTCATAGTCTATTCCAGCAAGTCGATATCTATCTAAACGAAGTTTTGGTGAGCTCTGCATCGAGTTTGTATCATTATCGGAGCATGTTGGAGACATTATTATCGTTTAACACGGAAGCAAAGGAATCGCAGCTAACAATGAGTCTTTTCTCAAAAGACACCGCGGGTGCAATGGATGCATTAGATGCGGCCAATAAAGGTTTCACGGACAGGCAAACATACACCGCTAAAAGCCAAACAATCCCACTCATAGGACGTATTCACGCGGACATATTCTCTCAAAAACGTTTCATGTTGAATGGGGTAGACATGAAAGTACGTTTGATTCGAAATCCTAATAAATTGGTGGTCATGGGCGCTGCAGACAGCACCCACAAAATAAGCATCACTCAAGCCTCGCTGTATGTGAGAAAGGTTAAGATCAACAAAGGTATTCAGATGAGACATATTGAGAAGTTAGAAAAGCTAAACATGGCTCTCTATCCTATCACGAGGGTTGACATGAAATCTTATAACCTAGCTCAAGGTTCGCTAGCGTGGAATGAAGAAAATCTGTTCACGGGTATCCTACCGAAACGAATTGTGGTAGCCCTGGTTGACGCAGACGCATTCAATGGGGCGTACAACAAGAACCCATTCAATTTCAAACATCACAATCTAAGCTACTGTTCATTACTGGTTGATGGCAAAATGAATCCACAGAAACCGTTGATCTCAGATTTTGGTAATCACAGTTCGCTTCGGAATTATTTCACCCTCTTTGAAAGCACTGGTAGAATATTCGAAAACGAGGGATTGGACATAAGTAGACTAGAATATGAACAGGGATATACCATCATAGGCTGGGATTTGACGCCGGATAGAGAAAACTCTGGCACATTCAATCTTATAAAAAAGGGTGACATTCGGATTGAGCTCAAATTCAGCCAGGCGCTCGCAAACCCAGTCAATCTAATCGTTTACAGCGAGTTCGATAGCTGCATCAAGATTGATAAAAATAGATCGGTGCTATCTCCGTACTAACCATCGCAACATATGGATGCCGCACAGATTGATTCTATATTAACTGGTGATAAACATGTTAAAAAGATGAACTATCTAGGTGTTTACCCGGCGGATGAGATCCCTGAACACGCAATTGACGCATACCCTTGTTGCGCGGTTGTGAATACCAAACCACACAATCATCCTGGTATGCATTGGGTTTGCTTTGTCAAGGATGAAAAAAATAATGGAACTTACTTTGACAGTTATGGTACAGGACCAGGCAACTTTGAGGAGATGAGTGTCGTTCTAGAATCATGCCACCAGCTGGAGTTCAATGACACGCAGCTTCAGACACCTTTCTCCGCAGTTTGTGGACAGTATTGCATCTTTTTTATTATCCATAAAGCTAGAGGTTTCTCGCTTCAACAGATTGTAGACATGGTTTATGACTCTGGTGATACATACGCTAGTGATGCATTGGTTTACAGTTATATACAAAATAGATACGCTGATGAGATTTTCAAGGCTACAAAACCACCATTGATGGCTACAAGTTTTATTCTAACTGATGTTGAAAATATTTGAGAATGCTTTACAATACTGATATAAGATACCACAGTGTTTTAATAAAGCTAGCTTCACTCACCAGTCTGTCTGTCAACTTTATTAACGTATCCAAAGCCAAAATAGAGCTACACGCTGCACACTCTATAACGCTTGTGTCTTATACTAACGTGTTTATACCAGTATAATCCAGTTTTGCTCGATCCTAGTAGTGATCTAACAATTCGATCAACAAACTCATTCGCGCATACATCCTAAGTTACAAATGCTTGCAGTTTACATCAACTGTACTATACAATACAACACCCAGCATAAAAACAGTTGTGAACAGTCACTACCAGCTGCTACCAGCATGGTTATAAACATCAGGCTTGTATGCCTCTCAGCGTGAATCTTGTGATCACTGAAGCTTTAATACAAGAGGATATTAATTATTGACCTAGAGAGATAGAGAAGTTCTAAACACAACCTTCATACCATACATGTTTGATAAAGTATTAAACCATCAGGGTACTCGTATTTACACACTCGGTCATACTAAGCTATATAGTAACGCTCATTGCCTGCATGATT
>ERZ1740059.1229-NODE-1229-length-12995-cov-5.734699_pt1 | contig 12995 bp, 10 predicted proteins | sample MGYA00581744_ERZ1740059 | MGnify/ENA primary metagenome ERZ1740059 (study PRJEB43018, sample SAMN04849738) | marine metagenome | isolation source: floating plastic debris | place: Pacific Ocean | collected 2008-08-28 | study: EMG produced TPA metagenomics... | reverse complement strand
GCGGCTTTTCTGCGCGTTCTTCGCGCGGCGCATTGTCACGCGTATCATCGCGCGTGTCTTTGGCGCGCTTGTCGCGGCGCGGCGTTTTGGGGCGCTCATCGGCGTCCTCTTGATCGCGCTCCGGCTCCTCACGTCGTCCACCGGCACCCGCAGCGAGCGCCGCGTGCGCCGGCGGCGACGCGAACGCTTCGCCGGGTCCTCGGCGCTCAAGGCTGCTCCTGCCGCGCGAGCGCCTGGCCCATGCGCACCGGCGTGCCGGGCGCGACCGACAGACGCAGCGCCGCCGCGGGCGACGCGAAGACGATGACGGTCGAGCCGAGGTGAAAGACCCCCAGCTCGTCGGCACGCCCGAGCTCCGGCGCAGCCTCCGTGTAGCGGCGCACGGGCGGCGCGAAGACCGGGTCACCCTCGCCGGCGTTCGTCCGCCCCTCCTCGAAGGCGAGGCCGATGCTCCCCACGCCGATGGCGCCGACGAGCACCGTGGTCACGTCGCCGAAGGCGGCGCTCGCCTGCACCACGGCCACCCGCTCGTTGCGGGCGAAGAGGCGCGGCACGTAGCGCACCCCGATGTCGTTCACGGGGTAGAGCGTGCCCTCGAGGTAGCGACGTTCCCGAACGGGCCCGCTCACCGGGGCGTGCACGCGGTGGTAGTCCCGGGGGCTCAGGTAGATGAGCGCATAGAGGCCGTCGGCGTAGCGCTCGGCTCCCTCCTCCCCGAGGAGCGCGCGCACCGTATAGGGGCGCCCCTTGATGATGAGCCCGCCCTCCGCGTCGATGGTCCCCGCGTCCTCGAGCACGCCATCCGCCGGACAGACGAGGGCCTTCGGGTCCGGGTCCACCGGCCGGGCCCCGGGTCGGAGGCGCCGCGTGAAAAAGGCGTCGAAGCTCCCGTAGCCGCCCGCCGGCACCTCGGCCTCACCGAGGTCGACGTCGAGCACGCGCGCGTAGCCGTGCACCGCCGCGGCCAAGATCGGCGCGGGCAGGCGCTGCGCCGCCGCGCTTCCGAGGGCTCGGCTGACGCGCTTCCGGGGCAGCAGGCGGAGCGTCTCCGCGGACAAGCGGGCCTTATCGAGCATGGGCGCGAACGCCTGAAAAGGCGTGTGATGCCGCGAGGCTAGTCGAGATCGGGCCGCGACGTCAATTCGCGTCGCCGGTCGGCGCGGGGCGGGCGCTTTCCGGCGCGGCTCAGCTGTTGAAATAGAGCTCGTACTCGAGCGGCGTCGGGCGAAGCTTGGAGGGCGCGACCTCGTTCTCCCGCTTGAGCGAGATCCACTCGGTCAGCACCCCGGGCGTGAAGACGTCCCCCTGGAGCAGGAAGGCGTGGTCGGCCTCGAGGGCGTCGAGGGCCGCTTCGAGGGAGCCCGGCACCGTGGGCACGCCCTGCAGCTCCTCCGGGCTCAGCGCGTAGAGGTCCTTGTCGAAGGGGTCGCCGGGATCGATCTGGTTCTGGATCCCGTCGAGGCCGGCCATGAGCATCGCCGAGAAGGCGAGGTAGGGGTTGCCCGAGCTGTCCGGGAAGCGGCACTCGATGCGCTTGGCTCTGGGCGACTGCGAATAGGTCGGGATGCGAATCGACGCGGAGCGGTTCCGGCTGCTGTAGGCCAGGTTCACCGGCGCCTCGAAGCCGGGCACGAGGCGCCGGTAGCTGTTCAGCGTGGGGTTCGTCAGGGCCGTGAGCGCCGGCGCGTGCTTCAGCACGCCGCCGATGTAGTGGAGCGCCGTGTCGCTCAGCCCCGCGTAGCCGTCGCCGGCGAAGAGCGGCTGGCCATCCTTCCAGAGCGACTGGTGCACGTGCATGCCATTGCCGTTGTCGTCGTACATCGGCTTCGGCATGAAGGTCGCGACCTTGCCCGCCTTGTACGCCGTGTTCTTCACGACGTATTTGAACCACATGAGCTGGTCCGCCATGGTCACCAGATCGTCGAAGCGCATGTCGATCTCGCATTGACCGGCCGTGGCGACTTCGTGATGACTGACCTCGACCTCGTAGCCGATGGAGGCGAGGATCTCACACATCTCCGTGCGGAGATCCATGAGCGTATCCATCGGTGAGCACGGGAAGTATCCGCCCTTGTGCGGGATCTTGTGGCCGAGGTTCGGCCCCTCGTCCGTCGCCGTGTTCCAGACCGCCTCGATGCTGTCGATCTCGTAAAAGGAGGCGTTCGGCGCCGAGCCATAGCGCACGTCGTCGAGGACGAAGAACTCGGCTTCGGGACCGACGTAGCAGGTGTCGGCGATGCCCGTCGATTGCAGATAACGGACCGCCTTCTTGGCGATGTAACGCGGATCCCGCGGATAGCTCTCCCGGGTGAGCGGGTCGACGATATCGCAGGTCAATACGATCGTCGGGTGCCGCGTGAAGGGGTCCATACGGGCCGACGTGGGGTCCGGAAGGATCAGCATGTCGGACGCGTTGATGGGCTGATAGCCGCGAACGGACGAACCATCGAAGCCGAAGCCATCCTCGAAGGCGTCCTCGTCGAGGCGATGCGCGGGGACGGTCGTGTGCTGCCACACGCCCGGCAGGTCGACGAAGCGCAGGTCCGCCATGACGGCGCCCTTCGCCTTGGCGAGCTCCACGGCGTCCTTGGGCGTCTCGATGTCGCTCATGTTCCGCACCTCCCCGGCCCCGCCGGCCTGGCGGGCACGAGCCCCTCGTCTACCAGCGCGGGCCGCGCCGTGTCACTGCGGCTCGCAGAGCGCCGCCGCGACCGGCTCGTTGCGCGGAGGCGTCGTCGCGGCTCAAACGGCGTCTTCGCCGCGCTCGCCCGTGCGGATGCGGACGGCCTCTTCGATGGGCGACACGAAGATCTTGCCGTCGCCGATGCGCCCGGTCTTCGCCGCGGTCTCGATGGCCTCGAGCACGGCCACGACGACGGCGTCGGGCACGACGACTTCGACCTTCACCTTCGGGACGAAGTCCACGACGTAGGCGGAGCCGCGGTAGACCTCGCGCTTGCCGCCGGTTCGACCGAAGCCCTTGACCTCGGTCACGGTCATGCCCTTCACACCGACCTCTCCGAGGGCGTCTTTTACCTCGTCGAGCTTGAAGGGCTTGATGATGGCTTCGACCTTCTTCATCCGTGCCTCCCTGCCGGGTGTAGTGGGCTCGTGTTTCCGGGAGATTTCCGGATCGTGAAAATAGCCGCCCGCGAGGACGAAGGCTCGCGGGGGCCACGGCCCCCATTGCCACTCCGCAGGAGCCGCTGGTACCACGCTTCGATGGCCGTGGGCGTGGAGTTTCGTCAAACGCTACGGGGGGTCTACGCACGCGTCGACGACCCGGGCGCGGAGCATCCGCTCGAGCTGCGTTACCACATCGCGCTCCCGCTCTCGCGCCTGCTCTTCGAGGGACGCGCTCGCGTCCGCGGCGAGCTCCACGCTCCGGGGTATGCGCGGCACGCGACCATTCGCGGCGAGATCCAGCTGCGGCCGCGGACGGGTCGCCTCGAGCACTCCTTCGGCTTCACCGGCGACGACGGCGCGCCACGGCGCTTTCGCGGCGAGACCGAAGCGCGGCTTCGGCGCCCGCTCCGCAGCCTCGAGGGCCTGGTGGGCCGCATCTTCGTCGAGGAGAAGAACCTCGAGCAGCGCGAGGAGGTGCGGGTGCTGCTCAGGGCGCCGGTGGCCAGCGAGCTGCCGCGCATCCTCCGCAGCCTGCGCACGAACGCCGAGCTCTGACGGCGGCCGCGCCGGCAGCCGCGCACGCCGGCTGGTTGGCGCGCGCCTCGCCACGTAGCCTGCGAGCGCCATGGTCCTCCGCGCCCTCCTTGGAACGACCGCCGCCGCGGCCACGCTGCCCGGCACCCTCGAGCTGGCCCTGCTCACGGTGGGATCGCTCCGCCCGAAGCGGCCGCGCGCGACGACCCCGGGGCCCTTCGGGACGCTGGCCGTCGTGATCCCCGCGCACGACGAAGCGGGCGGCATCGCTGGCTGCGTGGCGAGCCTGCGCGCCTGCCCGGCGCCGTCCGGCGGCGTGCGCCTCGTGGTCATCGCCGACAACTGCAGCGACGACACGGCGGAGCGCGCCCGCGCCGCCGGAGCAGAGGTGCTCGAGCGGCACGACCCGGTCAATCGCGGCAAGGGCTTCGCGCTCGAGCACGCCTTCGCGCACGTGCTCGAGGACCCGGCCGTGGAGGCCGTGGTGGTCGTCGACGCGGACACGGAGGTGCTCCCGAACTTCCTCGAGGTCACGGCCGCGGCCTTCGCGTCCGGCGCCGACGCCACGCAGGCGCGCTACCTCGTGTCGAACCCCGAGCAGGATCGGCTGCGGAACGTCGCTTTTTTGGCCTTCAACGTGGCGCGGCCCATGGCGCGGGAGCGCTTCGGGCTCTCCGTGGGCATCCTCGGCAACGGCTTCGGCCTCCACCGGCGCGTGCTCGAGGCCCTGCCCTACACCGCGCGCTCGGTGGTGGAGGACCTCGAATACCATTTGATGCTGGTCCGCGAGGGCTACGCCGTGCGCTTCCTGGAGGACACGGCGGTCGCGGCGGATCTGCCGACCAGCAAGGCCGCGGAGACCACGCAGCGCGCGCGCTGGGAGGGCGGCCGGCTTCGCATGCTCCGGACCCACGCGCCGGCGCTCCTCGGGGAGATCCTCCGCACCCGCGACCGGCGCCTCGTCGAGCCCCTCGGCGAGCTGCTGCTCCTGCCGCTCGCGACGCACGTGGGGCTCCTGGGCGTCACGCTGCTCATCCCCTTCCCGCCAACGCAGCTCTACGCGGCGGCGGCCCTCGGGCTCGTCGGCGCCCACGTGGGCGCGAGCCTCAAGGTCGCCGGGGCGACGGCGGAGGACGTGAAGGCCCTCGCGAAGGCGCCCCTCTACGTGCTCGGCAAGGCGCGCTTCATGCCCTCGATCCTCAAGGCCTCGCAGAAGCAGCAGGCGTGGGTGCGCACGGCGCGGGACTGACCCCGGGCCCGGCGACCGGGAAAGCGGCGCCCCCGGTCCCACGAGCTATGATGACGCCGTGGGCCCCAACCTGCTGAACACCGTCAAGGACCTCGGCCGGCTCCAGACCATCGTGGGCGTGCTGGCCAAGCACGGCTTCGGGGAGGTGGTGACGCGCACGGGCCTCGGCTCGCTCCTCGGCACCGTGCGGCGCACGGAGTCCGCGCCGCGGCTGAAGACCGGCGAGCGCATCCGCCACGTGCTCCAGGACCTCGGGCCGAGCTTCATCAAGCTCGGCCAGGTCGCCTCGACGCGGCCGGACGTGGTGCCCGCCGACATCCTCTGCGAGCTCGCCAAGCTCCAGGACGAGGTGCCGCCGGCCCCCTTCGAGGAGCTGCGCCCGCTCATCGAGGCCGAGCTCGGGGCGCCGCTCGAGACGCTCTTCACAGAGTTCGACGAGGTGCCCCTCGCGAGCGCCTCCATCGGCCAGGTGCACAAGGCGCAGCTCCGGACGGACGAGGGTCCCGTGCCCGTCGTCGTGAAGGTGCAGCGGCCCGGCGTGAAGGAGGTCATCGAGCTCGACCTCGATCTCCTCTACTGGCTGGCCCACGCCATCGAGCGCTCCATCCCGGAGGCGCGGCTCTACCAGCCGGTGAAGATGGTCCGGGAGTTCGACCGGGCCGTCAGCGCCGAGCTCGACTTCGGCCTCGAGGCCGACCACGCAGAGCGCTTCGCACGGAACTTCCAGGGCAAGCGCAACGTGAAGTTCCCGGCCGTGCATCGCGACGCGAGCAGCCGGCGCGTGCTCACGCTCGAGTTCCTCGCCGGGCGCAAGGTCGACCAAGCCTGCCTCGAGGGCGGCTACGACGGCGAGCGCATTTCGAAGATCGCCGTCGATGCCATCATCCAGATGGTCTTCGAGGACGGCTTCTTCCACGCGGACCCGCACCCGGGGAACCTCTTCGTGCTCGGGGACCCGGACGCGCCGGTGCTGGGCTTCCTCGACCTCGGCCTCGTCGGGCATCTGACGCCGACGCTCCGCGACCGAACGATCGATTTGATGGTCGCGGCGGTGCGCGAGGACTTCCGCGGCATCGCGGACGCGCTCTGGGCCATCGGCCGGCCGACGAAGAAGGTCGACCGGCAGGCCTTCGAGGCCGAGGTGACGGTGCTGGCCCAGAAGTACCTGGGCAAGAGCCTCGGTGAGATCGAGGTGGGCATGCTGCTCCGGGATCTGGTCGACGGATCCCGGCGCTACGGCATCGAGGTGCCCGAGGGCTTCCTGATGATGGGCAAGGCGCTGATGACCATCGAAGGAATCGGCAAGGCCATCCATCCGGACCTCGACGTCTTCACGGAGGTGCGGCCCTACTTCCTGCGGCTGGTGCAGCTCCGCTACTCGCCGGAGAAGATTACCCAGGACGTGCTCCGGGGCGTGATGCGCCTGAGCCACGCCGCCGGCGAGATGCCGCTCCAGCTCCAGGAGATCCTCGAGGACCTCCGCCGCGGCGCCTTCAGCGTGGAGGTGCGGGAGACTTCGCTGAGGAGCGCCGCGGACAAGCTCGGCAAGCGCTTCTTCAGCGGCCTCGTGACGGCCTCGCTGATCATGGGCGGCGCGATTCTGGTGAGCGCCGGCGACCGCACCTTCGGCACCACGATGATCGCCGGCGGCGCAATCTACGGCTTCCTCCACGGGCTCTTCCTGGCCGTCTTCAGCCGAAGGCGCTGAGGCGGTGCTCGGCGCCTACGAGCCTTCCGAGGACACGGGCGAGCTCGTCGTGGACGAGGCGCCCCACGCTGCGGCCGAGCAGGCCCACACCGCACCCGCGGGGCTCGGAGCCAACCGGCGCGACGACGAGGGATAGCCGCGCGCTCGAGGCAAGCGTCTGCCGAGCGGCAGGGTGACTCTACACTCCGCCTCGTGTCCGGTTCTCCTCCTTCCTCTCCCGGCGGACGCGGCGCCTTGCTGTGGCTCGTCGTCACCTTCGGAATGCTCTGGGTGCCCGTGGGGCAGCAGGCGTTTCTCCACGCGCACTGGATGAAGGTAGGGACCTTTCTCGCGCCCTTCCTCGTCTTCATCGCGGTCGCCTTTCGACCCGCCGCCCCCGCGCGTCGTGACCTCCGGATGCTCTCGCTGGCGCTGCTCGTGGCGTACGTGGCGCACCAGTTCGAGGAGCATTGGATCGACGTTCATGGGAACGTCTATGCCTTCCACGGAAGCGTGAACGCGCTCCTTCGGGATGCGACGGGAACAGGCGTCAGCGCGCTGACCCCCGCTGCGATCTTCGTCATCAATACCTCGCTGGTGTGGCTGGTCGGGGCCCTCGCCATCTGGCGCGGCGACCAGCAGCCCTTCGCCACGCTGGCCATGGCGGCGATCGTGATCGTCAACGCGGTGGCCCACATCGGCCTCGGCGTCGCCTCCTTCAGCTACAACCCGGGGCTGCTGACCTCCGTGGTCCTCTTCGTGCCCCTCGCCGTCTACGTCTACCGGCACGTCGCCCAGGCCGGACGCGCGTCCCGGCGCGAGGTCCTCGCCAGCGTGGTCTGGGGGGTGCTCGCGCACGTGCTCATGGTCGGGGGCCTCGTCGTCGCCAACGTGCTCCGCCTCGTTCCCGAGCGCGCCTACTTCGTCGCGCTCGTGGCGTGGTCGATTCTCCCGGTGCTCATGTTTCGCCACTCCGACGACGCGGCGACGGGCGGCTCGGAGGCCAGCAAGGGTGCGCACTGAGCCGCGGGAACCGACGCTCACGGGTCCGAACACGACTCCGGGGACTCATCAACGTGGTGAGCCGTGCTCCCAAGCGACGCGGCGAGCCTCGCGAATCTGAACGCCAGGCAACCGGCACGCCGCTCGACCCTGCCCGCACGGTGGGGATTCGGCGGGAGACGGTGCCGGCGCGTCGCGCGTCGCCTTCCCCTCCGAAAACCTCGCCGTCCCCGGCTCCAGGCTCACCCTTTCGTCGCGCGACATGAGGAGCGCGATGGGGAACACGAGCGGCGAGGCCGGGAGGGCCACGTTTTTGGTGGGGAACGAGAGCTGCGCGGCGCCCCCACCCGAGCGGCGGCGACCGCTTCGAGGTGGCCACCTCGGCCCCGAAGCGACCCATGCGTGCCCGCGACGCAGACCCGGTGGCCATCGGACCGGCCCGGCAGATCGCGTGGCTCGCTCTCGCGGAGCAAGCCTGCCGGACTTGCCTCGGGTCCGGACATCGACGCGAGGCGAGCCGGCGTGCCCGTCAGGCCGCGCCGTACACGTCGTCCACGTCGAGCGTGCCGCCGAGCGCCGCGATGGGCAGCGAGGCGCCGGCGCGCGCTTCGCGGTAGGTCCACGTCGCGGCCTCCTCGGCGCGCTCGAAGAGCTCGAGGCGTGACTCGTCCTGACTGACGAGGAGGTACGCGCGGAGCGAAGGGAGGCGCTGGTAGTGCGCCCACTTCTCGCCCCGGTCGCTCTCGGCGGTGGTCTTGCTCGGCACTTCGACCACCAGCACGGGGTTGGTCGTCGCGTCCGCGTCGTCTTCCGCCGGCACACGGTCTCCGCAGACCACGGTGAGATCCGGATACGTCGAGCGTCCCGTCGCCACGATGCGCACGCGGGCGTCGGACGAGAGCACGTCGCAGCCCGCCGCCTCGGCCAAGAGACCGAAGCGCAAGGCGAGCCGCCCTTGAAGCCGGGCGTGTTCGAAGCTGCCGCCCGCCATCGCGACCACGGCTCCGTTCACGTACTCGTGCTTCGTCGCTGCCCCCGCCTCGAAGGCGAGGTAATCGGCGTAGCTCATCACGCGGGCGCCCTCGGTCACGACATGAAGCTAACGTGCCCGCCGGGCAGCCACACCCCTCCGCACGGGGGGCAGCTCAGGCCGCCCCGACCTGCATGGCCCAGAGGCCTGCGTAGCGGCCGCCGCCCTCGACGAGGGCGTCGTGGCGGCCGCGTTCGATGAGCTGGCCCTGCTCGAGCACGAAGATGGCGTCGGCGCCGCGCACGGTGCTCAGCCGGTGCGCGATGGCGATGACCGTGCGGCCCTCGGCCACCCGCGCGAGCGAGCGCTGGATGGCCGCCTCGGTCTCGTTGTCGACGGCGCTCGTTGCCTCGTCGAGGATTAGGATCGGCGGGTCCTTCAGGATGGCGCGCGCCAGCGAGAGGCGCTGGCGCTGGCCGCCGCTGAGCGACGCGCCGAAGTCGCCGACCTGCGTGTCGTAGCCCTTCGGAAGCGATGCCACGAACTCGTGCAGCTCGGCCGCCTTCGCCGCCGCGATGACGCGCTCGCGGGAAGCCTCGGGGTCGCCGAGGGCGATGTTCTCGCGCACCGTCCCGTGAAAGAGAAAGGCCTCCTGGCTCACCCAGGCGACCTGGCGCCGAAGCTCGCGGAGCGGCAGCTCCGAAAGGTCGACGCCCCCGAGCGTCACCTGGCCCGCGTCCGGCGCGTAGAAGCGGAGCAGCAGCTTCACGAGCGTGCTCTTGCCCGAGCCCGTCGAGCCTACGAGGCCGACGAAGCTCCCCGCCGGAATGGTCAGGTCCAGGCCCTCGAAGACCGCGGCGCGCTGCTCCTCCGAGGGGTAGGTGAAGGACACACCCTCGAAGCGGACGTCGCCGCGGAAGACGGCCGGGTCGACGCGCTCGCCGCCGGGGTCCTCGCGTTCGAGGTCGAGCACGTCGAGGAGCCGATTCGCCGACGCCATGCTCCGCTGGTAGAGGTCGACGGTCTCGCCGAGCCGCGTGAAGGGCCAGAGCAAACGCTGCGTCAAGAAGACGAGCACGCTGTAGGCGCCCACCGCGAGCGTGCCGTCGAGCGTGCGGAAGCCGCCGACCACGAGCGTCACCACGAAGCCCGAGAGGATGGCCATGCGGATGAGCGGGACGAAGGCGCTCGAGAGCTTGATGGCCTTCCGGTTCGTCGCCTCGTAGCCGCGGCTGTCGGCTTCGAGCGCGCGCAGCGCCTGCGCCTCCGCCGTGTAGGACTTGATGGTCAAGAGACCGTGGAGCTGGGAGCTCAGTCGCGCGCCGAGCGTGCCCGCGCTCTCCCGCACGGCCCCGTAGCGCCGGCCGAGCCCGCGCTGGAAGGCGAGCGCCACCAGCACGATGAGCGGGATGGGCAGCATCGCGAAGACGGCGACGCCCGGCGAGAGCGCGAAGAAGACGATGCCCACCGCGATCGTCGAGGTGACCACGTGGAGGATGGCGACGAGACCCGTGTTCAGGAAGCGCTCGAGCTGGTTCACGTCCTCGGTGAGCAGCGTCTGCAGCTCGCCGCGGCGCCGGCGGTCGAGGGACGCCGCCGGCAGGTGCTGGACGTGGTCGAAGACGTCGGCGCGCACCTGGTGCTGCACGGTCTGCGCGAGGTTCTTCCAGACGACCTGGTAGAGGTATTCGAAGATCGACTCTCCCCCCCAGACGAGCACCGTGAGCACCCCGAGGAGCACGAGCTGGCCCTCGAGGGACGCGACGCCGAAGCCGGCGAGGAAGCTCTCCTCGCGCTGGACGACGATGTCGACGGCCACGCCGATGAGGATCTCCGGCGCGATGTCGAAGAGCTTGTTGGTGACGGCGTAGACCGTCCCCCGCAGGTAGCGGCCCCGCCAATCGCGGGTGTAGGCGAGGAGCCGGCGGAGGGAGCGCATGGGCGGGGCGTAGCAGGTCGGAGAGAGGGGGCCGGTGGTTGGTGTTTGGCCGCTCTCGCGGATCCGCATGCGTTCGCGGGCAGGGGCACCGGCACGGGCAGGGGCACGGGATTCGGGCGCCGAGACGATCGGGAGGCGGACTCGTGGCATGCTGCGTGTCCCCATGTGCAGACTCTTCGGCTTTCGCTCCGTCATTCAGAGCCAGGTGCACCGCTCGCTGGTGGCCGCGGACAATGCGCTCGGGCGGCAGAGCGCCGGGCATCCCGACGGCTGGGGCGTCGCCTACTACGTAGATGGCTCCCCGCACCTGACGCGCAGCCCGGGGCACGCGCTGAGCGACGCCCTCTTTCACCGCGTCAGCGGCGTGGTCAGCTCCGAGACCGTGCTCGCCCACGTGCGGAAGGCGACGCAGGGACCGAAGACCGTCCTCAACTGCCACCCCTTCCAGTACGGACGCTGGGTCTTCGCCCACAACGGCGACCTGCCGCGCTTTCACCAGGCCTACCGGCGCCCGCTCCTGGCCCTGATCGCGCCGCGGCTGCGGCCCTTCATCCTGGGGGAGACGGATAGCGAGGTGCTCTTCTTCCTCTTTTTGACGCAGCTCGAGAAGCGCGGGCGCCTCAGCAAGGCCTTCGCGGCCAGCGACGCGATGGACGCCCTGGGCGACGCGCTCGACCTGGTCCGGCAGCACCTCGCGCTCGCCGAGGGCGAAGAGGCCTTCCTCACCTGCATCGCGACCGACGGCGCCACCATGGTCGCGCACCAGGGCGGCAAGGAGCTCTACTGGTCGAGCCACAAGACGCGCTGCGCCGACCGTGGCTCGTGCCCGCGCCTCTCGGCCGAGTGCGAGGCCCCGAGCGCCGACGGCTACGTGAACCACCTCGTGTTCTCGAGCGAGCCGCTGCTGGGCGAGAACGTGTGGAACGAGATGGTCCCCGGCGAGCTCGTGGGCATCGACTGGCGCATGCGCATGCAGCGCGCCGGCGCCACCGCGGCCGAGGCGCCGCCCGACGGTCGCCGACGCCTCGCTATCGCCAAGGCTTGACGCGCCCGCCGGCTTTCTCGACGCTCGCCCGCGTCGGGGGTGAGTGAGATGCGACGCATGCTTCACGGTCGAGGAACGACGAGGGCGCGCGCCGCGCTCGGGACGCTGGCGCTGGCGCTGGTCGTCAGCGTGACGGCTCATGCGCAGCAGCTTCCGCCGGACTACGACGTCTGGAGCGAGGTGAAGGGGAACCTCCGCAACCTCTGCGCGAGCGAAGGGGCGACGCTCGACCAGGGCGGCGTGGAGCGCGGTGGCACGGTGTGGTGGCCCGTCGCGGAGGGCTCGCACGAGCTCGGCGCCAGCACCCAGCAGGGTCCCTTCACGCTCAGCCAGGCGGCCTTCCACGTGCTGAAGCACGGCGCCTACGAAGGTGGCGGCGTCTTCGAGGTCGACGGTCACGCGATGATCCTCGCCTCGCCCAAGGACTGCACGAGCGAGTGCACCGTCGGCGCCTTCGCCGCGCCATGACGGCTCAGGGCGCGTAACTCCTCGCCAAATCGGGCCTCGCGCCGAGTATGCTCCCCCGCGTGGGGGAGCCCATCACCGGCGCCGGACGCTACCAGCGCTCGACCATGGTCGGCGCCGGCGGCATGGGCGTGGTGCACCGCGGCTTCGACCGCGTCCTCCGGCGGGAAGTCGCCATCAAGACGCTCCAGAGCGACCTGGCCCGGGACGCCGCCTCGCGGCAGCGCATGCTCCGCGAGGCCCGCGCCGTCGCGGGCCTCAACCACCCGAGCATCGTGCAGCTCTACGACCTCTTCGAGGATGACGAAGGCACGCTGAGCCTCGTCTTCGAGTACGTCGACGGCCAGAGCCTGAGCAGCCGCATCCACAAGCACGGCCGGCTCCCGATCGCTTCCGTGGCGCGCATCGCCGAGGAGCGCGTCGGTGCCCTGGCGGCAGCGCACGCCGCGGGCGGCGTGCACCGGGACATCAAGCCGAGCAACGTGCTGCTGCGACACCCCGAGGGCCGCGCCGTGCTCCTGGACTTCGGCATCGCGCGCACCGCCGACGACGCGCAGCGCTCGGGGCCGGACGCGTTTCAGGCGACGAGCTCGGACATCACGGGGCCCGGGATGGTGCTCGGCACGCCCGGCTACATGGCGCCGGAGCAGGTCGATGCGCAGCACCGCATCGGGCCGCGCACGGACCAGTTTCAGCTCGCCGTGACGCTCTTCGAGGCGCTGGCGGGCCGGCTCCCCTGGCCCGACCGCTCCCGGGGCATCGTCAACATCGAGAAGGCGCAGTCGCTCGCGGACGTGGACCCGGCGCTGGTCGAGGTCGACGCCGTCATCGCCCATGCCCTCGCGACGGACGTGGAGCAGCGCTACGCCGACGTGCGCCTCTTCGGCGATGCGTTCCAGGCGGCCGTGCGAGGCGAGACCGCCCGGGCGCCGGCCTCGCTGGTGCCGCTCGCACCCCGCCGCACCGCACCCACCGCCA
>ERZ1740059.1228-NODE-1228-length-13008-cov-5.564116_pt1 | contig 13008 bp, 15 predicted proteins | sample MGYA00581744_ERZ1740059 | MGnify/ENA primary metagenome ERZ1740059 (study PRJEB43018, sample SAMN04849738) | marine metagenome | isolation source: floating plastic debris | place: Pacific Ocean | collected 2008-08-28 | study: EMG produced TPA metagenomics... | reverse complement strand
CGCGTCGGGCTCGCTGATCCTGGCAGCGCGGGCAGCTGAAGGGGAATCGCTTGTCTTTCGCGTCTACCACCTCGATCGCGGGTATGAGCGGGTCGAAGAGAAACTGGGCAATGTGGGCGCGCAGATCGAGCGGGTTCAAGTTTAATGAGTGAAGACGCTTCTTTTGAAGACGGAAGAGAGGCGCCGCTCAATCTCGGGGCGCTGGATTCCGAAGATCTGCAGGTGATTTCATCGCTTATTCAGGATGCTGTTCTGCCGGTGTCCGAGATGTCCTGGCGGCCCAGGGATCGGCGGTTTGCTTTGCTTGTGAACCGGTTTCGCTGGGAAGATGAAGGGCGCGATCGGCACGGCTCGGAACGCGTGCAGTCACTCCTCGTGATCGATCACGTCCTGCGCGTGGCCAGCCAAGGGGTGAACCCCCGCGAAAAAGAAACGATCCTGGCGCTTTTGTCGATCAGTTTTGAACCGGTTGAGGACAGTGCCGGGCAGCTGCAGTTGACACTAGCAGGTGACGGCGCGATCCGGCTGGATGTTGAAGCGCTGGAAGTGACGTTGAAGGATGTGACGCGACCATACCGCGCGCCATCTGGGAAAGCGCCGGATCATGGGGCATAAGGCGCTGTAACCGCCCCGACCCCGCTTTAGTTCGACGCTTCCCAAGAGACCCCGCCATGCCGCACTTTCTCAACGCCACAGAGGCCGGATTTGAACGCTCTTTCCAAGCGTTGCTCAGTGCCTAGCGCGAGGATAGCCCGGATGTGGATGCGGCAGTTGCAGAGATCATTGCCGATGTCCGTGCAAGAGGGGATGAGGCTCTCATTGATCTCACAACAAAGTTCGACCGACTGGAATTGAAGGCTGACACGCTCAGGTTTTCCGAGGCTGAGATTGCGGAGCTCATAGCGCAAGTCTCAGATGACGAACGCGCAGCCCTTGAATTGGCCGCAGAACGCATCCAGGCCTATCACGTGCGTCAAATGCCGCAAGATCAAAGCTGGTTAGAGCCCACTGGCGCCCGTCTGGGATGGCGTTGGACACCTGTCGGTGCCGCCGGGCTTTATGTGCCGGGCGGGCTGGCCTCATATCCGTCCTCGGTTCTGATGAACGCCATTCCTGCGAAAGTCGCCGGTGTAAAGCGCTTGGCGATCACAGTGCCTACCCCGGATGGGGAGGCCAATCCACTTGTGCTGCTCGCCGCGGAACTGGCTGGCGTGGATGAGATCTACCGCGTCGGCGGGGCGCAGGCCGTGGCAGCGCTTGCTTTTGGCACAGAATCGATCGCGCCCGTGGACAAGATTACCGGGCCGGGCAACGCTTTCGTGGCGGCGGCCAAGCGACGCGTTTTCGGCAAGGTTGGGATCGACATGATCGCAGGGCCGTCTGAAATCCTAGTTGTGGCAGACGGTGATAACGAACCCGATTGGATTGCGCTCGATATGTTGAGCCAGGCCGAACATGATGAAAGCGCGCAGGCCTTGCTCATCACGACAGATGCGGCGTTCGGGTCGCGCGTGGCCGAAGCGATTGAGGCGCGGCTTGAAACGCTGGAACGTCGCGCGATTGCCGGTGCAAGTTGGCGCGATTTCGGCGCGATCATCACGGTGCCGGATCTGGATGTGGCGGCCGAGCTGACAGATCGCATCGCGCCAGAGCACCTGGAGCTTTGCGTGGCCGATCCGGTTGCTTTGTCGCATAAGATCACCCATGCGGGAGCCATTTTTCTTGGGGCGTGGACGCCTGAAGCGATTGGGGATTATGTGGGCGGCCCCAATCATGTGCTGCCCACAGCGCGTTCGGCTCGGTTTTCCTCAGGCCTGAGCGTGATGGATTTTCTCAAGCGGACGACGGTGGCGCACATGACCCCAGAGGCGCTGGGGGCGATTGGTCCTGCAGCAGAGCGACTGGCAATGTCTGAGCGCCTTGAGGCCCATGGGTTGAGTGTTCGGGCACGGCTCAATCGTTTGAACCAAATCGAGTGAGGAGCCGCTCTTCGCTCCCTTGCGGGCGCGCCTCGCTTGGGGTGTGCCATCACGTTGGGATTGCCCGCAGATCTCCCCTGCGATAGGGCTTGGCCGAGACAAGATGGACCAAAGCCGATGACGCATATCTGCCATATCGAACTGGATGACGCGAACCTACCGCCGCCGACGCCGGAGATTGAGCAAGAACGCAAGGTGGCGATGTTTGATCTTCTGGAGGCAAACTCATTCACGTTGCCCAAGCGCGATGACCGGTTGATGCCGGATGGGCCGTATCAGGTCGGTCTTTCGATTCGAGACAAGCGCCTTGTCTTCGATGTGCGGACCGAAGCGGGCGCGCCCGCCGCAGAGTTTCACTTGTCGCTGTCACCCTTCCGCCAGGTTGTCAAAGACTATTGGTCGATTTGTGAAAGCTATTTCGATGCGGTCAAGAACCTGCCGCCCAATCAAATCGAAACCATCGATATGGCCCGTCGCGGCATCCATAATGAAGGCGCACGGGTGCTTGAAGAACGCCTGGAGGGCAAAGCGGAGATCGACACCGATACGGCCCGTCGCCTTTTCACCCTGATTTGCGTTTTGCATTTCGGGGGCTGAGGGGTGGTGGCGGAGCTTCCTCAATCGGTGCTCTTTTGTTGCGACCATAACGCCGTGCGCTCGCCCATGGCAGAAGGCATCACCAAACAACTTTACGGGTCAGACACGTATGTGCAGTCCGCCGGCGTGAAAAGTGATCTCGATATTGACGGCTTTTGCATTGCCGTCTGCCAAGAGTTCGGTGTCGAGCTGGCCCGTCACCAGGTGCGCACCTTTGATGAGATGGAGGAATGGGGCGATGATCTCAGTTCCTTTGATCTGATCGTGGCATTGAGCCCGGCCAGTCAGCGCCGCGCGCTGGAACTCACCCGTGTCTTTCATCTCGATGTGCTCTATTGGCCGATCATGGATCCCACGGGGCTCGGCGAACCCCGCGACGCGAAATTGGCGGCCTATCGACAGACCCGGGATCAGATTATCCAGCGCGTGCAGGATCTTTGGGGGGAGGGCCGCGGATTTCCCAACCGCCAATGATCCAGGTGGAACGTCCTTAGGGCGCAGAGCTGCCAGAAGCGCTTCCCGATGTGTCCCGCCTACGGCTAGAAGTGTTTCGCAGTTGGCCTTACCGCTATGACGGCGATATGGCCTATGAGGAGGCTTTTTCCTAGGTCTATCGCGACAGCCCCAACACCATTCTGGTGGCGGCCATTGACGGCGACGACATGGTCGGCGGCTCCACCGATGCCCCGATGGTCGACCACGCTGAGGATTTTGGCGCCGCCTTCACAGTAGCGTATCCAAATCTCCAGCGGATTTTCTACTGCGCCGAAAGCGTTCTGCGGCCTTACTATCGTGATCTGGGGGTCGGGCATCGGTTTTTTGATGCGCGAGTGGGTTGTGGCCGCAAGGCCGCAGCGCGCATGTTTCATCGGGGCCAATCACTTGTTTTTCTTCCCATAATGCGTGCGCCGGTGATATCCAATTCGGGCTGGGGGGCGTAAAATAGGGTTCTGTCCTAAATGTACCGCCTCGCTCTCGCGTTTTGCGCGCTCCTCGTTTTGTCGTTCGAAGGCCACGCTGCTGAGCGGATAAAACAGGGCTTTGGCCTTATGGTCACGAATGACTCGATCGGCGATAACAGGGATCGTTGGCGCACGGGGTCTTTCGAATCCAGTTGGATCTTTGCGCCCGACTGGACCGGACAAGCGCCCGCTCGGTTTGGTGAACTCATAGAGCTGCGCATCAACGGCGAAATAGTGGGACCGGCCAATGTGATCGCGCCCGCTGCGCTCGATCGCCGCTACGGGCAAGCTCTGAGCTTTGGGTTGCACTCGCAGTTTCAACCGGGGGCGGTTGACTATGCGCTCGGCGTTGATGCCGGCGGCACCGGATCCCAGGTGGGTCTCGATAATGTTCAGGACTTTGTTCATATCTTTCTCGGCGGGCGTGACGCGTCCCCGGGCGTTTTGGCCTCGCAGCTGAGCAATGGGATCCATGCCAATGCCGTGTTCGAAGCCGGTCGCAGGTTTCAGCTGGGCACGGCGACGCAGTTGCGCCCCTTTTTGGAAGCGCGCGCCGGAACGGAAACACTGGCACGGGTTGGCTTTGACCTGACCTTTGGTCATTTTGGCTCAAGCGGTCTGCTGGTGCGCACGCCAACGTCCGGGCAGCGGCTCAGCGCGGTGGAAGATACGCCATATTCCGGGTTTTCACTCCTGCTGGGTGCGGATGTCGCCTATGTGGACAGCTCCATTTACATCGCATCAAACGCACCTGTGCGACTGGAAGACTACCGCGCCCGCGCGCGCGCCGGTCTGCACTGGCGCAGCCAAGCCGGCACGGCGGCGTTTTATGGGGTGACTTGGCTGTCTGAAGAATTCAACACACAGCCAGAGGGGCAGGTCGTGGGGTCTTTGCAGCTTCGTGTAAAATTTTGAGCAAATTCAAAACATAACGCTTTCCACGCTGATTCGGTTTTGATAGCTTCGTTGGCATAAAAATAAAAAAACTGAGGCAGGACTATAAGTTATGGGAACGGGCTATCGTGGCGCGTTCGTCATTTCTTGGTCGCAGACGGAACTAGACGGCGTTCAAGCCGCACCGATGAACACACTGGCTGTTGGGGTAACCTGGGGCTGGTCTGGGGACGCAGTGCGTGTGGATGGGCCGAGTGACGTTTTGCGCCTGGAAGAGGCGGATGAAGGGGCGAAGCGGCGAAGATGCGCCGCAAAATTGGTGAGGCGGCTGGTCAGTGCGGCGAAAGCTGGAGCCATCGATCTAAGGCATGTAGAAGACGATCAACCGGGTGCACCGGACGGTGGGTTTGTGGTGACCGATGGGCTCAGCACATATTCCGTGACGCTGGTCCCTGTGGAAGGTGGCGCACCGCCACTTTTGATGTTTGTCGATGAAATGCCACCTAAGGGCGTGCCGCTATGGGTTGTGCACCTTTCGCTTGATGCTGAAGTGCGCGACTTATTGCATGCCGACAGTGGCGGGGTCATTTGCTTCACGCCCGGCACCAGAATTCAAACGCCCGAAGGACCGGTGGCCGTTGAGGACTTGCGTGAAGGGGACGCGGTACAAACCAAAGACAGTGGTCCACAACGTATAGAATGGACTGGGTCTCGCAGGATGAGCGGCGCGCGGCTCTTTGCCATGCCGCATTTGCGTCCGATCCGCATATGCGCTGGAAGTTTGGGTATGGAACAGCCTGACCAAGATCTGTTGGTATCCCCCCAACACCGTATGTTGGTGAGAGGCACGGTGGCAAGGGTCCTGTTCAATACGCCCGAGGTGCTGGTGTCGGCCAAGGATTTGGTGAACCAGTCAACGATCACGACAGATGTAAACCTGCGTGAGGTGACGTATGTGCATTTGCTTTTACCCAGCCATCAGATTGTCTGGGCAAACGGTGTTGAAACCGAAAGTTTCCACCCAGCATCTGCCAGCCTTGCCAGTCTTGACGATGAGGATCGCGCGCGCCTTCTGGCCTTGCATCCTCAGTTGGAGACAGAAGCGCATTCCTATGGGTCGTTTGCGCGGCGCAACTTGAACGCGTCTGAAGCAGCGATCCTGAAGCACGAGGCGGCTTAAGCGTACATTTGGAAAAGGGGGCGCTGCCCACCAAGCCCCCCGGGATACTCTCAGCCAGAAGAAACCGGCGCTAAGGCCGGTTGACTCTTCGCTTGGCGGGGATATAAGCGCGGTTCTATTGGTGTTGGTGGACCCCGTAAGGGGATGCCTGTCGCTGCGGCCAAATCCGCAGAGAGGACAACGCCCTTCGCAATTGCTGCGAGGCGCGCCCGAGAGGGAGCGACGAGCGGCCAGCCAAGGAGATCAGCAGGTGACTAAAAGGACCGCTGCCAAATACAAAATCGACCGCCGGATGGGCGAAAACATCTGGGGTCGCCCGAAATCCCCCGTGAACCGCCGCGAATTCGGCCCCGGCCAGCATGGTCAGCGCCGCAAAGGCAAGATGTCCGACTTCGGTCTGCAGCTGCGCGCCAAGCAGAAGCTCAAAGGCTATTACGGCGATCTGACCGAAAAGCAGTTCAAGCGCATCTATGCAGAGGCCGCCCGTGTGAAGGGAGACACCGGTGAAAACCTCATCGGGCTGCTGGAGCGTCGCCTGGACGCGGTCGTTTATCGCGCGAAATTCGTGCCCACTATGTTCGCCGCGCGCCAGTTCGTGAACCATGGCCATGTCAAGGTGAACGGCAGACGGGTGAACATACCGTCCTACCGCGTCAAAGAGGGTGACCTCATTGAGGTGCGCGATCGCTCCAAACAGCTCGCCGTCCTGCTCGAAGCTGTGCAATTGGCAGAGCGCGATGTGCCCGATTACATCGATGCTGACCATTCAAAAATGATTGCAACCTTCGTCCGCACACCGGGTCTTGGCGACGTGCCCTATCCAGTGATGATGGAACCGAACCTCGTCATCGAATTCTACGCGCAGAACTAAACACTCTCGCACCAAATAGAAGGCCGCGACGGGGACCCGCCGCGGCCTTTTTCTTTGGTCTGGCCAAGGCGGAACCCCGCCGATAGAACACCCTAGGGGAGACGCGCCATGTCGACAAACACGCCGAAGATCACGCCACAGCCAGGCATCATGGATATCAAGCTCTACAAGGGCGGTGCATCGGATATCGTGGGTGTTCAGGATGTGGTCAAGCTCAGTTCCAACGAGAACCCGCTCGGCGCCTCTGACAAGGTGAAGGCGGCAATCGCAGCGTCTGCGCATCAGATCCACCGCTACCCCTCCACTGATCATGCTGCTTTACGACAAGCCATTGCAGATGTGCACGATCTCGATGCCGAGCGGATCATCTGCGGGGTCGGCTCTGACGAAGTGCTGACGTTCCTTTGTCAGGCCTATGCCGGTCCGGGCGATGAGATCATCTATACCGAGCATGGTTTTTCCATGTACCCAGTGCTGATCAACGCGGTGGGCGCGACGCCGGTCGTGGTGGAGGAACAGGCGCGGCGCGTTGATGTGGATGCGATGCTCGAGGCTGCCAACGCGGCGACAAAGATCGTCTTCCTAACCAATCCCGGCAATCCGACCGGCACAATGATCCCAATGTCTGAGATCGAACGCCTCGCCTCGGGCTTGCCTGCGACCTGCATTCTGGTCCTTGATGGCGCCTACACGGAATATGCCGACGGGTATGATGGTGGCGCTCGGTTGGTGGAGCATTGTGACAACGTGGTGATGACCCGGACCTTCTCCAAAATCTACGGGTTAGGCGGCATGCGCGTCGGCTGGGGCTACGGACCGCAAGAGATCATTGACGTGTTGGGCCGCGTGCGGGGCCCATTCAATTTATCCAACACGGCCTTGGCCGCAGCGGAAGCGGCAATGCGCGATCAAGCCTGGGTTGAAAAATGTCGAATGGATAACGCTCGCATGCGTGAATGGCTGATCAGTGATTTGGCTAAAAAAGGCGTGCCAGCAGACGCGTCCAGCGCCAATTTTATACTCGCCCGTTTTGCCGATCAGGACGAAGCGGAAGGGTGCGAGTCTTACTTGCAGAGCCAAGGCCTTTTGGTCCGCAAAGTGGCGGGGTACAACCTGCCCAACTGCCTTCGTATCACCGTTGGAGATGAGCCGTCCTGTCGCCGCGTGGCCCATGCCATTGGCCAATTCAAGGCGGGCGCGACATGACCGAGACCTACAAGCGCGTGGCGTTGATCGGGCTCGGCCTCATTGCGTCATCGATGTTTTGGGCCATGAAACGCGGCAACCTGGTGGACGAAGTGATCGGCTATGCCCGCTCTGCCGAGACCCGCGCAAAGGCTCGCGAAATTGGCCTGTGCGACAGCGTATGCGACACGGCCAAAGAGGCCGTAGAGGGCGCGGATCTTGTCGTCCTCTGCGTGCCCGTGGGCGCAATGGAGGCAGTGGCCAAGGAGATCGCGCCTGCACTGATGCCAGGGGCGACTATCACGGATGTGGGATCCGTCAAGCGCGCGGTGATTGAAGCTGTCGCGCCCAATCTGCCAGAGGGCGTTCATTTCGTTCCAGCTCACCCTATGGCGGGAACCGAACACTCCGGGCCCACGTCAGGCTTTGCCGAGCTTTTTGATGGAAAGTTCTGCCTGATCGTTCCGATGCAAGACAGTGACCCAGTGGCGGTGGAGCGCCTTGAGGTGCTTTGGCAAGATATGGGCGCGCAGATCAATCGGATGGAGGACGCGGCTCATCACGATCTGGTCTGCGCGGTCACCAGCCACGCGCCCCACCTTATCGCCTACACGATGGTCGGCGTGGCCGATGATCTGCGTCGTGTGACGGACAGTGAGGTCATCAGATATTCCGCCGCCGGCTTTCGGGACTTCACCCGTATCGCCGCGAGCGACCCAACCATGTGGCGTGACGTGTTTCTCACCAACAAGGATGCCACATTGGAAATCCTGGGTCGCTTCACCGAAGAGCTTTTCGCGCTGCAACGCGCAATCCGCACCGGGGACGGCGATCACCTGTTTGACTATTTTACTCGCACGCGAGCCATTCGGCGTGGTATAATCGAGGCCGGGCAAGATACAGACGCACCGGATTTCGGGCGGGTAAAACGAGGCAGTTGAATGAAAGTCAGATCGGCAGGTGCGATCTTTTTCCCCTTTATCCTAATGGGATGCGCGGTTTTGGGTGGCCGCGAAACACAGACCAGAGATCTGGTGACGCGCGGTGCGCCTATTTGCGGAAATCCGTTGATTTTGGGTGAAACGGTGGGCCGCGTGGAGTCTGACACAAATGGGTGCGGAGTAGCAGAAGCGGTACGTGTCATGTCGGTCAGCGGCGTTGCGCTCAGCCAGGGCTCCGTGATGGAATGTTCCACCGCCCAAGTTCTCAACACTTGGGTGGCCAACGATATGGACCGGATCCTGGGGATCAATGGCGGCGGTGTGCAAGAGCTGCAAGTGGCCGCGCATTACGTATGCCGCACACGAAATCACAAACGCGGCGCGCGGGTGTCCGAACATGGCAAAGGCCGGGCCATCGACATCTCGTCCTTCAACTTTCAGGACGGCACGTATCTTTCTGTGTCCGAACATTGGGGCAGGGGCCGCAATGGACGGCTCTTGAAACAGCTTCACGCCTCGGCCTGCGGTCCGTTTGCAACGGTGCTTGGCCCCGGTTCAGACGGCTATCACGAAGACCATTTCCACTTCGATACAGCGCAGCGCGACAACGATTACACGTACTGCCGGTAAGCTCTAAAGCGTTTCGACTTTACCTTGAGACATCAACGAAAGTCGAAACGCGTGCAACTTACGAGCGTTAGACTGCGTTTCAAGAAAAGTTGTGATTCAAGTTTTTCTCGAAACGCTTTAGAAATCGACAGCCACACCGGGCAAATCCAGCCCCGCTATCAATTCGCGAAGCTCCTGGCGCGCGGCCACATTCGAGATGTTGAGCTGCTGCACCCCAATATCCTTGAGGTCCAAAAGCGTCAGCCCGCGCGGGAAGAGCTCTCGAAAGATCACCCGCTCATTAAAGCCCGAGGCAATCCGAAACCCGATGCGATTGGCAAGATCGCCCATGACACGCGCCATCTTTTCCTTATTCACCATCTGCTGCGCCCCCAACCGGTTGCGCACCACCACCCAGTCAATAGGCTTCAGACCTGCCTGTGAGCGCAACTGGCGAGCGTTCCAGACCATCTCCGAATAGACAGACGGGCCGAGGATCTTCAACCCGTCGATGTCCACATGAGCCAGGAGATCAAAATCAATGAAGCTGTCATTGAGCGGCGTGATCAGCGTGTCGGCCAGGCTATGAGCCACCTGGCTCAATCGCGTATGCGACCCTGGACAGTCAATGAGAATAAAGTCGCTGCCGGGTTCCAGCTTGGCCATCGCGACCGACAGGCGCCGGTCATAGATATTCTCGCCCGGCTGCAAGTTAGCATTTTCGACTTGTGGCAAATCCATGTATGCAGGTGTCGGCAGGTCCAGACCTTCTTTCTCCAGAAACCGCGTTCGATTGCCAATATAGGTTCCCAAGGTCTTTTGGCGCAGGTCGAGATCCAACGTGCTGACGGCATGCCCCATCCGTGCCAGCGCCGTGGCCACGTGCATTGACACGGTCGATTTTCCCGCGCCGCCCTTTTCATTGCCCACGACGATGATATGCGCCATGCCAGTCACGCCCCTCTGCCCGCTGAGGTTACCGCCCCAAATCACTGCTATGATAAATTGCGCGATGGCCTTCGTGAAGCGGCACAAACGCAATCTGTGAGACTATTGCATTTGAGCCATTGCAGCGATGCGCCTCGACCACAAGCGACAAATCCCAACAACTGGCGGCTTCGCTCCGCGCAACCCTGCGATCCTCCGCTTTGGGGCCAATTTCTTTCATCAAGACGTCGTTATCACGCGATCAAACGAGGCACAGAGACAAACGTCGCATGTGTCTCAACACATGTACGCCATCCAAACCAAGGCGGTCTCACAGGGTCTGCACCGTTCGCGGCTTAGTTTCTATGTCTTGCCCTATCCCTAAAGGATAAAGTCACTGGCCGTCAGGTCATCGACACCGCTGACCAGATACTGAGTGTCCGCAGACCCGTCACCGTCCACGTCCACCCGGACGACAGAGTCGCCATTGGCGGTTATAGTCACACGGACTTCTGCGTCGCCGGCGCCGCTGAAGGCTTGATTGCCGCGGAAGATGAATTCATCACTTGAAAGGTCGTCGATGTCGATCTTGTCTTCGCCCCTTGTGAAGTCGCGGATCACATCGCGTTGGCTACCGACGGCGCTGTGTGACGTCTCAGTGAAAACAAACACGTCCGCACCCCGACCCCCGAACAAGAAATCCTGACCCGTCTGGCCCAACAATGTGTCATCGCCCCCACTGCCATAGAGGGTGTCCCTTCCGCTTCCGCCTTGAAGCACATCGCCGCCGCTCCCGCCGATGAGCTTGTCACTGTTGGAGCCACCGGAAAGCGTGTCTTCACCGCTGTTACCGAACAATGTGTCGTTGCCGGTCCCACCGCCCAGAGTGTCATTGCCGGCTCTGCCACGCAGCAGATCATTGTTGGCATCCCCCGACAATTGGTCATCAGAACGGCCGCCGAAGAGCGTGTCATTTCCAGCACCGCCCTGAACTGCTCCGGTCACGCGGCCGTCGCCGCGACTTGTGAACGTGTCAGCGCCGTCTCCAAGATCCACGTCGCCGACGATCGTGCCCGCGTTTAGAACGCTGTCTTGGCCATTGCCGAGCTCTACATTTCCCTCGAGCAGTCCTGTGTTGTCCACTCTTTCATTGCCAGCTGCGCCTTGAATGGCGATCTGCGGAACAGGCTGCTGTTGCGATATTCCCAAGGATGTGATGGAACCGCTGTTGATCACAGTCGTCTCTTGACCCTGGGTCGTGTTGAGAAGCACACCAAAGATCCCGCCCGAGATCGTGCCTGAGTTATTGATGACACCCGTCCCAGCCATAGAAATTCCATCGCTTTCGCCCGTGACTGTCCCGGTGTTTGTGATCTGCGAATCTTCGCCATTGAGAATACGGATCCCATTCCCATTCGAATGCACCGTGCCGTTGTTCACAATTTGCGCATCGGCACCGTTCACATCGAAACCTTGGACGATCCCGAACACATATCCGTTGTTGATGATATCGTTAAATTCGCCAACAAATTCAATGCCACCGCCACCATTGCCGTGAACAGACCCATTGTTGATCACTCGGTTGTTGTCGCCGTTCAGTTCTATGCCGTCAAATCCGCCAAACACCGAAGCACCGTCTTGAACCACGACTGAGTTGAAACCCATCGAGGAAAGGCTGGATTTGATGCCATCGCGTTCCGCGATGATATCTCCCAAAAGCACGTATTCGCCAACGATCGACGTCCCGAAGTCAAATCCATCATTTGAAGAGCTAATGGTTTCAAATTCTCGCGTGACGAAGGTGTCGAAGTCCGTTGTTACCGTGAAGCCAGTGGTCGAGCTTCCTGTTAAAATAAGAGCCATTTTTGTTTTCCTTAAGGTTTTGATTAAAAATTGCTGTCTGATACAGGTCACGGCCGCGCTGCGAACAGCGGGCCAATCACAATAAAATTTGTAGGCTTTAAGTGTGGCGGCACACGTTTTGGTTCGTCAAGCGAAAGCTTTTCGCCTTTGACCTGAGAAAGCAGCGAAAGGCGCGCTCCTCATGAAGGTGCGATGCGTTTTGCGATCATCCGTGCGTCAGGTTAATCGCAAAACCCTGAAGCCCCGCACTCTGCGACGCGCGCATGTCCATTTGTGTCTGGATCGTCAACAATGTTTCTTTGACTTTATTCTGTTTCTCATCTCGAAACAGTTAGCGTCCATTTCGCTTCGTAAGTCGCTGTCTTAGGCTGCGATCGTAAAAAAACAGATCACCGCGCCGATGGGATTTTTGCCGTATGGACGTGCAACTGGACAAAAAAACACCGCCCCAACACAGGGCGGTGTTTTTCGATTTCCACTGAAGTCGGTCTTAGAATCCAAGACCTGCATATTTGTTCTTGAACTTCGAGACGCGGCCACCGGCATCTGTCAGGCGCGTGCCGCCACCGGTCCAGGCAGGATGCGCGGACGGGTCAATATCAAGAGACAGCGTGTCGCCCTCATTGCCATATGTGGAGCGCATCTTGAGGATGGTGCCGTCGGTCAACTTCACGTCGATGAAGTGATAGTCGGGATGGATATCTGCTTTCATGTCCGTGGTCCTTATGCCGATGCGCCGGATTTCGGCCCGGACTTAGGTTTGTAATTGGTGTCTTCCGCGATCCGCGCAGATTTGCCGCGACGGGAGCGTAGGTAGTACAGCTTCGCCCGGCGCACGCGACCGCGGCGCACCACTGTGATGCTGTCGATGTTGGTGGAATAGAGCGGGAACACACGCTCCACGCCTTCCCCAAAAGAAATCTTGCGAACGGTGAACGATCCGGCAATGCCTTCGCCGTTTTTGCGGCCGATGCAAACGCCTTCGAAATTCTGCACGCGG
>ERZ1740059.1227-NODE-1227-length-13011-cov-4.461717_pt1 | contig 13011 bp, 14 predicted proteins | sample MGYA00581744_ERZ1740059 | MGnify/ENA primary metagenome ERZ1740059 (study PRJEB43018, sample SAMN04849738) | marine metagenome | isolation source: floating plastic debris | place: Pacific Ocean | collected 2008-08-28 | study: EMG produced TPA metagenomics... | reverse complement strand
CCAAGAAATTTTTGGGGTTCAGAAAAAGTGGTGTAAATGCCTACAACGAACTGGGCGAACTCATTGAAAAAAACCTACATCAGGAGCAAAGTGCACAAGGCTTTGCACAAAGCGTTGATTACCGCTACAACATCCGGGGCTGGTTGACTTCAATTAACAATGCCCAATTAATAGCTACCATTGAGAATAATGATACCGACCAAGCCACCGACTACTGGGGCATGGAACTAGGCTATAACAATGCCCTGACCGGCGTAACGGCCACCCCAGCCTACAACGGCAACATTAGCGCTGTGAAGTGGAGTGATAAGCTTGGGCAAGACCAGCGGGCCTATGCCTACCAATACGACCCCATGAACCGCCTGGTAGACGCTGACCACAGCACCCTTGGGCAAGCCAATGCCAACGCCTTTGATGTGACCATTGGTACGGTTGCAGCGCCTGGCTATGACCTCAACGGAAACATCGAGACCCTCAACCGGTATGGAAAAGCAGGTATCATCGACCAACTCAGCTACACCTATGGCGACCAGGGCAACCAACTGCAATATGTAGAGGATCCCACCGCAGAAGCAGAAGGCTTTATCAATGGGCATAGCGGCACTACCGCCAACCCCGATTATGCCTATGATGACAATGGCAACCTAACCAAAGACCTGAATAAAGGAATCGTTGGTATTACCTACAACCACCTCAACCTCCCTGAAACCGTAGAAAAAAATGATCGGCAACTGATACAGTATACCTATGATGCTGCGGGCCTTAAATTGGCACAGCATGTGTATGAAACCGAGGTGATCTAACGCGCCTCTTCGTTATCTACCCAATGGGCCAACAACTATACGAACAGTGCGTTTATAGCGGGGCCAATAGGGGGAGAAAGTGATATGCTGAGAGTCTATGCTACCTCACACAATAACCTACATCGTCTGTTTCAGAACTTTACCGAAATAACTGGTAAAAGTGTTCGTGTAAAAGCAAGAATTTACTTGCCTTCCGGCAACACCAATGTAGACGGCATTCAATTAGCTATTGGCAATTATGTTCAAAATCAGATTTATACGACTACGGATCAATGGATAAATGTGGGGTATATTTTGGAAGGAGAAAACAATAACAACGGCTCGGTTTTCTTTAGCCTTCTGTCCGACGGAGCTACCCACTATGTAGGGGCCAACTCTGCCACAGACGATGTTTTTTATGTAAAGGACATTGAAGTATCTACTATTTCACCAACAAAGTCGACCGACTATGTAGGTGAGTTCATTTATGAAAACGATGAAATCGCCCTGGTACAGCATGAAGAAGGCAGGATCGTACCGAATGCCATTACAGGTGCATGGGATTACGAGTATAGAATTGCTGATCATCTAGGTAATACGAGGGTCATGTTTACTACTAATCCCAAAACACACCTCTTCACAGTCAACTATGAAGGGCTGGGCAATGACGACCAAGCCCTGTTCGAAGACGTTACGGTTATCAGCAATAACATCTTTGATCACACCGATCAGGCAGGTACAACCTACACCCATGCGCAAATGCTCAACGGCACGGAAGGCAGCAAAGTGGGATCCGTGATTGCGATCCCTGTGGGCATGGGCGACACGCTCAATGCCAAAGTATATGCGAAGTATGTAGAAGTAACGACTGATCCCACCAATGCGGTGACGAGCTTAGCGAACTCACTGATTGGCGCGTTTACCGGAGGGATTGGTGGAACCAATGAGCTGGCCAATCAGAGCATTAATAGCAACTTTGGTTCAGGGTCTTTAATTGGTACTACGGGCTTCCCGGTAGATGGAGGTGCGCCTATGGCGTTCTTAAATGTGATGTTCTTGCCTGAAGGAGAAACCATCTCCCTAGACGCAACTTCCTTTGCTTACGACCAGATCAGTGGTACAGCCACACAACCCATTGGCCAGCCAAAGAACACCAATTACGATGAGTTAAGAATAGATGATTTTGTAGCACCAGACCAAGGCTATGTGCTTGTGTACCTCAGTAACGAGAGCAGTACGATAGCGGAAGTGTATTTTGATGATCTGGAAATAGAAATTAATGAGCATCCAGTCATACAGAGTGATGATTTTTATCCTTTTGGGCTCACCTTTAACTCTTATCAGAGAGTCACAGCGAAAGAAAATGGGTATTTGAATAATCAAGGCACGGGTGATTAGGTCTTCGATACAGAGAGAATATTGGACTTGGAAATGAACATTGATATGACCAAGTATCGCATGTATGATTATAGTATCGGACGGTTTTTACAAGTTGATCCTTTGGCCGATGCTGCAAATCAGGAGCGTTGGACAGCTTACCATTACACTTTTAATAATCCTCTGAGGTATAACGATCCATTGGGTAAATGCCCACCAGACGATCCTGATTGTATTGCTGCCCAGCAGGCTGGCAGCGGGCAAAGTAGTTTAGAACAACGTCAAAGACAAATTTTTAAGAATGTATCGAATAGCATTAAAAGTCAAAATAAGACGACAATTGAAGGTAAAATCACAGTCGGGCCTCAGGCGGATGTTCAGACTAACGTAGTCAATGGAAAGGTAAATGTGGCTGCCTTTGAGCTAGTTTCATTTCAAGTTGAATCTGGCGATGGTAAAGTGCTTGAGACGGAAGGAAATAATATTGTAACTGGAGATGTTAAAATTTCACAAGGATTAGCCATTGGGGCAGGCGGTGGAAATCTTGAAGTTGAAAGGACGCAGACGGTTGGTAAGCCAAGTGAGAAAAAGGATGATTTTAAAGCATCAATTCCAATTGTACCACTTGTTTCCAATGTGACAACGGTTACTCCAATCAATGATAGTACTGAGGTAGTAGTTAATGAGTCTGAATTTGCTATTGGAGGTTCTTTTATATTTGGTGCTGAATTCAAAATACGACATGAGCATTTGAGAGATACGACCAAAGTAGAAGATAAGAAATAGGGTTTATGAATAAAGGAAAATATATATTATTTGGGTCTACAGTTGTCATAGCAATAATCCTGATTTATGTATTTGCTAAGATTGGTGATAATTATGAAAGGGAATACCACGAGAATGGTGCGCTCAAATCAAAATATAAATTAGTTGAAGGGGAGGTGTCAGGGGAAGTCTTTTTGTATGATCAGGACGGCTCTCTGAAGTCAGTTGCGAATTTTAAGAATGGCATTCAGCACGGTAAGGCAGAATTCTATTATAAATCAGGTAATACAGAGCGAATAATATATTTTGATGAAGGGGTTCAGACTGACTCTTTAAAGGCTTATTATGAAAACGGACAACTTCAAGAAGTTTCGTTTGTTCAGAATGATAAAAAGCATGGTGATTACAAAGAGTTCCATGAAAATGGTAAGTTAAAGTATTCAGGACAGTTTGAAGAAGGTCTGAAGGTCGGACAGTGGTTGGAGTACAACGACCAAGAGCAGATAATATTCAATGAATTGTATGTGAATGGGAAGCAGGTCTCAGTGTATGATAATGTGAGAAACCTATATACCAATAGGGTAAATGATTATGAATTAAAGGTTAGTGATAAATGGCCAATTCAGGATCAATCTGCTAATTCCATAATTTTTGGTTATCGATTGTCTTCAGGCATTACAGAATCCTTTAACATAATAGTCCGTCAAAATTTAAAGAGAGAGTTAGATAGTTTCATTGAAATTGAACTCCAAGGGATAAAGAAGCTATCGGAAGCATTCAGAATTTTAGAAAGAACAGACAATGTTTTCTCTGGTCATGAAGCAAGACAAATTAAGTATAAAATTAACTACAACGATTTGGACATGCATGTGTATGCGGTGTTTCTAAAAAAAGACGAATCAATAATTAGTCTTACGTATATGACAAACGAACATGTTTTTGAGGAGAATTTTGAACAAGCAAAGGAGCTTCTTTCCTCATTTAAATTTGTTGACGAAGACCTCATATAACCTCGTAGAATTATAAAATTCACCTTCTCCACTTCTCAAAAAACCTTCTGATACTGCTGAAAGTTGATAAGCTGAAATAGGTCACCACTAGAAAGATTGATCCTATTAGAAGGAAGGATAGCCAACCTCCTGAGGAGAGTTGTTTGATATTAAGAAGTTAGGTGCTTATGTGCGATATTAGATTAACAGTTCAAATTTTGGTGTGCTAAATTTTTTTAAGAGACTTTCAATTCATAACCTCCTTTTGACGGTACTACTCATAGGAGTGCTAGTTGGCTCTTTCTTGACTTGGGTAATTGGGAATGAATCTTTGAGTGATTTTGGGTTAAACCTTTTTACAGAAATGCTTGGTGTCTTAATAACAATATTTGTTATTGACTCTTTGGTTAGGAGGCGAGAGAGCAAAAGGCAATTACCTCTGAACCTTTCTATTTATAGAGATACATTCAAGTTCTTTGGTCAGTTTATTACAATATTTCATCCAGCTTATGTTGTATCAGTGCCTTTAGAGCTACCTGACTCTTTAGAAGGTTTTATTTCTGAAAATGGAATGGGTAAGGTGTTTAAGTATCTAGACCTTGATACAATACAACCAAGAGTTGCTCCTGCCAAAACATGGTATCAACAGTTCAGAGAAAGAAGTATTAGTATAACCAAATTAGGTGATACTTTTCTGGAAAGATATCGTGGGTTAACCGATCCCATGGTATTTAATGCCGTGCATACCTTAATAAATGGCGAGTTTTTTAGAAGTATTAGAGTGATGGAAAGTATACGAAATTATGGATTAAAATCTGGCAAGAAGTATACTATGAGTTTTAGGAGTTTTGGTGTTAGGTTTTCAGAAAAGGAATATCAGTCTTTACAAATTCTGAACTCTTGGATAAAGAAAGGCTACAAGGAACTTAGTAAATTTGATAGTAGTATACCACAGTATACATTTAAGACTGAGCACCATAAACAAGACCTTTCATGTAAACTTCCAGATGAACTAATTATGTAATAGCTCACCTTCCCCACCTCTCAAAAGCCTTCTGTTCTTAATCAATTAAAAGATCGAAAATGATAATCAAGAAAATCTTTACTGTTTTAGCAGTAATTGTCGGTGTCTGCTCACTTGTTCTAAACTACTTCATTATTTTTGACTCACCTTTACAGGAATTTTTGAACAACGAAGAACGTCTAAAGAAAACGTCTGCTGTAGCTTTAATTATTGGTAATCCAATCACTACAAAACCTATTCTTAATGACCACTCAGACGATCCTGCGATCAGATTAATGGACTCGACCATCGTGAACCTAAACACTATTGCTGAAGAATTAACAGCCACAAGTGGTGGGGTTGTTGTTAATGGTGATTTTATGAATGCTTATGGAGTTATTTATGTTAACACATACTTTTATGATGAGAACTACTACCGTAACAATGCAATTGAATATTTTGAAGAGACGTTGTTAAACTATCTGAATATCACTGATTCTTTGAACATTGAATCGGGGTTAAAAAGGAAATATAAATTGACTTCTGATTATTATGGAGGGTTAAATTTTAAAAAATTTACCGTTGCTGAATCGAACATTCTTTTACAGTCCCTGTGCCAGCAAATTTTGGCAGACAAATACAGTTACCTATTGCGTAAGGACACCACAAGTACTTTTTGATATGAATTATTATTTAAAAATTCTCTTGTGTCAAATCTCTAACTTCAACATTAATATTTCTGGCAAACGTTCTGATTTCCTTTCTCAGATCATCATAAAAGTATGATTCTTTTAACATCATTTTTTTATCATTTGAGAGTTTTAGAAAAGCATAGTAAGTGGATGTTTTACCATGAAACCTGGCACTCACTGATCCCCACTCTTGACTTTGAGATGAACTAGTAATGAAGATGTATTCAATAGTATCGAAATGGACTTTCTTACCCTTTTTGAACCCAAGAATCCATAGGTAATCATGGCAGAATTTTCTTTTGCGATATACCTCAATTCGATAGTGTGTAGAAATGAAAAGTATACCAAAGAACAAAGCAGGAATCGCAATTAGTGGTTTAGTTAAAAAAGTAAACAGCGCCAGTAGAATCAACCCACCTCCCAATACCATGAACTGGATAGGGAAATAGCTTTTAATGAATAGAGAGTGTTTCACGATTTAGCTATGAGTATTGAAATAATGACAATGGCTCCGATAACAAGCAATGGAATCAGACACCCTGAAATCAAATTAAATGACTTTGGGCTATTGTTCCATTTGCTGCTGGTAGGTCTGTATTTGTAATCAGTCGGCATTAAGCCAAATCTAACCAATATTTCGTCTGCTTATCGTTTCGTCAATTCTAGGTAAACACTTCTTACTGTTACGTCTTCGATATCTAAAGCATGTAAATCCGCACTTAAATGCAACGATTCTGAATTTAAATCATACAGTGTAAAATATCTCGATACTTCATAAGGATCATCAGTAAAAACGTCTTTCAAAAAATATGAAACTTCGATGTACTCACCTGTTTTTCCTAATTCCCATTTACCTGTCATGCGATTATCCGCAAAATGACCTCCAGATTCGTTCATTAAATCGCCACCATAATGAATTTCGAATGTTTGATCACTTAGTAGTTGCAGCTTACAAAAAGTGTTTACTAGTGTATCGTAATCAGACATGTAAGCTCCTAGGTTACTAATGTCATTTGTATACCAACTACCGATTAATTGGTTGCCAATTTTTTTTAAGTCTATCTCATTGTAGTCAATTCTCTTTCCGTGAACTTTCATTCGCTCTGGTATGGCATCATAAGGCTCAGGATAATAATAAAGTGCTTCAAAATGATCATCTGAATAATCGGAAAGTATAAAAACATGACCATCCAATATATCCATATCGGTAATAGCTAAAAAAGGGACACCATAGAAATTGATGAAGTTTTTAAATAATACAGATGTTGCCCCATAATCAAACCTTTTAATTGTTCCATTTTGTGCGGAGTCAAACATTAGAGAAAATAGTTCTTTCTGTCCTTCATAAATCTTCCACCAAGATGATTCAAAAACTCTATCTAATGTTTCAAGTGAATCATAATAGTGTTTAAAAAAATGTCCTGACGTTTTATCGTCATAGAATAGTATAAATTCTTCTCCATCTATTAACCCCCTGAATGTTTTTTTATTTATCGTTATAAAAATCGAATCATTAAGCACTGAGTATTTACCAGAGTCTCTGAAAATATTGAGTTGGCTGTTGTTGTTGAAGAAATAGGGTGTAATGATAGTTTGATAAAATGTGTCAATTTTAGGAGCGTCTATCTTCATTAGGAGCGTATCCAACTGCTTTAGAAGACTTTCGAACTCTTTGTCGGTACTAGATGAAGATTCTTCTGCTATATAGACTTCACGAACATAGTCTTGAATCCACATGCCTTCGATGGACTGACAAATAGAATTATTAGATAGGATGAACAACAATAATGTTATTGATATACGCAGCATACTCTCTTTTTTATTTGCCACCAGCTAATCAATTATTTACTATCCACACAATAAAAAACTCAAGTGCAGTTAAAAGTATAACTAAACCAATGGTTATAGCAGCGTATTTAAAGCCCTTTATTTTCAAAGCATCATCTTTCTGACCAAACCCCTTGATTAAAAATTTCATTCCTTTTCCCACTCCGTAAAGAATTATGACACTTTTAATAAGTGTAAATGCAACTAGTAGAATATCCATGAATGTTCAATTAGCGATTAAAAATCACCACCGCCAAAGTCTCCACCGCCACCCCAATCACCACCGCCAAAATCTCCTCCGAAATCACTACCTCCAAAGTCAAAGCTTGAATCAAAAGAATCGAATGAAGCATCAAAATATTCTATCGTGTCAAGAAACGCATAAAACAGCACTTCGAAAGTGTCTAGTCGATCGAGCATAATCTCATCTGATTGTTTAACTAATACTTCTTCTTCGGCAAAAGTCGATTTCAGTTGTTTAATCATATGGTCGTCAAAACACTCTAGAAGGAGAATGTTTGAGCCAAGGGTTGATAGAATTTCTTTTGTTTCGTTCTTGTCATATTTTAATACCTTGGGTAATGATTTTTCAGCTTCCTCTAAAATCTGTTTAAATTTCTTTTTTAGGCCTGATCCTGTTTCATTCAAAAAGAAAAGCTTCATGTATTTCAATCCGTAAGAAGATGCGAAATAGCCATTAATCCTAAGCTCTTCATATACTCTCTTTAGTTTAAATCCAGAAGCTTTTCCCTGCTCCTTAAATACTTTTTTAACCAAGGTTCGTACTTGGTATTCGTAATTATCTTCTTCAAAAGGATTTACAAAAGGGTCTTGGTGTAAAGAGCCTACGTAGTCTTGAAATCGATCTCCTCTGGATACGAAAGTGTAAAGTTGTTCTTGCGCATCGTTTGGGTGCGGTAATCTCCATTCTCTGTAAACTTTTAGAATCCCTCTATAAACTAAGTCCAGAAAACTGTATTTCATTAAGTCCCTACCATTGACTCCTATTGGCTTGGTAATCATCAAGGTCTGTGCAGGGGTGAAATGCTTAATCTCCATTGATTTTTTGCTTTAGTAAGCTTGTTAAAAGTAGCTAAAATGACCTCAGTACTTCATATTTTAATCCACCCAAAAAGCATTGAACTCGCTAACCTTTTGTCGATGCGTGCTTGTCAAACCCAAGTAAATAGTAAATGGAACGGTTACGATGATCGCTATATCCACAATCACATAATGATTGGTTGTTATACCTAAATACTTTCCAATGGTCAGCACCAAAATAACCGTTGCTGCCATCATTATACCTAATAATGTTAATAGGTATGTTGAATTTTTAACGGCTTTAACATCATTCAAATGATAGTGAGCCGTTTTATTGCAGTGGGTACATTTTAATTCAACTTTCTTACCAATCTTCTTAGCTAAGTGTGCCCGATCACGAGCCTTTTTGAAAAAGACAATATCTTCCTTACAAGTTGAACAACGGGTTTTAATTTTCACTTATTTATGACAGTTTTAATTCATGATTAGGGTTAGGAATAAGTGATGTTATGATGATTCCTTTGCTATTTGCTTTCCGGCAAGTCTTTATAAATTCAGGGATAGGCAAATGCTACCTCGGACTTCTATTCATTCTAATTTTCTAAAAGCGTTAAGTCCTGGCAAAGAAAATTTAAAAACTCAGTTGGATTTACATCTATAGCGAGTGCAATTAGATATAATTCAGTCGCTCTTATATGAGTATTTGGATTATTTGATAATTCGCTCAATCTCGCCTTACTTATTCCAGTTTTACGAGCTATTTCCGCTTTACTTACCGATTTCTTATTAAAGAATTCACCTACTAAGGTCATTTAGTGTTTAGCTTGTTACGTCTTTAAAATAGTAATTCTAAATCATAGTCTAGAAAAAGTTGATATTTATTTATCTAAAGTATATTTTTTATTTACTATTGTTTTGATATAAATTCTATAGTAATTATTTCTAAACAAATGAAAAATTCAAATAGTAGGTTAGATGTTACCAACCCCGACTGCCTTGCCTACGACCACCCACCTTTAGCCATCATAGTACTTGGAGGAATACGGCTAGAAGGCTTAGACCGGATGCGTGCTACCCTAAAGATCAAAGTGGAAGAACAGCAAGCAGTCCGTCACAACCTTGACCTGTACAACAACATCCAGGTAGAAAAACTGATCCGGAGAGTGGCCGAGCGGTTGGAGATTGGCACAAGCGTGATCACTGCAGCACTGGTTGAACTTACCGAAGAGCTGGAAGATTACAGAATGCGCACCATAGAACAAATGACCAGTGCTGATCAGAAACCTCACAAAATGTTAACCCCTAAGGAAATCAAAAAAGCCAAGCTATATGCCGCTGCTCCCAACCTCATGCAACGGATCGGGGATGACCTGCAGGCCACCGGCATTATTGGTGAATGGGAAAACGCCCTGATCGAATACATCGTCATGGGCAGCAGAAAATGCAACGATCCACTAAGTGTGATCACCCTGGCCAGGAGCGGCATGGGTAAAAGCTACCTGCAAGAAAAAGTAGCGGCCACCATGCCCCAGGAAGACATCATCGAAAGCACACAGATCACTGAAAGCAGCTTTTACAGGTTCGGAAGACATGAACTAAGCGGCAAGATTTTTTTGATCGAAGATTTAGATGGTGCAGAAGATGTGCTGTATCCCATCCGCGAAATGCAAACCAAAAAACGCATCAGTAAAACTGTGACCTTGAAAGACAGCCAGGGGCAAATGAAAACCATGACCCTGATCGTAGAAGGCCCGATAAGTGTGTGCGGCTGCACCACCAAAGAAAGCGTGTACGAAGACAATGCGAACAGAAGCTTACTGCTTCACCTGGACGGAAGTGCAGCACAGGACAAACGCATCATGGACTACAGCCGGAACCTAAAAGCCGGGCTGATCGACCAGGACAAGGAAGAAGCCATCAGGGAACAACTCGAACACCTGCAACGCATACTCCTGCCCAAAAAGATCATCAACCCCTACGCCATCTACATCGAGTTGCCCCAGGAAGTCTTTAAGCCTAGAAGGACACTTTCTTTACTGCTCAGCTTCATTGAAGCCATCACCCACCATCAGCAATACCAACGCGAAGAACTAGCCGATCAGCACGGAGAAGTCTATATCGAAACTACCCCGGAAGACATTGAATGGGGGTTTAAGTTATTACGTGATGTGCTGTTCAGAAAGTCAGATGAGCTAAGCGGAGCTTGTCGAGAGTTTTACGAGTGGCTGAAGAAGTGGTCAAAGGAAACTAAGGTAGAGAAGTTTTACAGTCGTGAAGTGCGGACAGCCAGGCGCATCCATCCCAGAACATTGAGCCGTTACCTGGAAGAGCTGGCCAGCTATGGCCTGTTGGAGATCACAGGCGGTAAGAAACAGCGAATAGGCTATGAATATACGTTAACGGTTGGCCATGGCAATTTACAGGATAGTGTAAACGGACAAATCAACCAGGTATTGACCAAGATCAAATCCGTAGCCGACCAAAAGGCCGCTAAGCAAAACGAAAATCAGCCTGAAATGAGACAGTTATGAGACATGGCCTAATGTCTTAATTAACTCACTGAAAATCAATAAGAAGAACAGCAAGACAGGAACATCCGAAAAAATAAGCACCATGAAAAAACTAACCCTACAAACGGCAGCTTTTAGATACCTGGAACAAAGTTACAGCCAATGGCTGGACATCCTGGGTTACGCTCCAAGCACGGTAAGATCATTCCCCACCTATGTTCGTGAGTTCTTGCACTACATGGAACAAAACGGCTACACCCAAATCCAGCAAATCGATATCCCCTTGATACGAACCTATTACAATGAACTATCCCAACGCGGCAATCAAAGACGTGGTGGTGGTTTATCGAATAACTACCTGAACACCCATTTGAATGCCCTGGATAGACTACTGGAATACCTCAGAAAACAAGCACGGATAGAAATCCCATCTACAGGCATACCCAAGGAAACCCCCAACCCCGAAGAAGTGATCCCGCTCACCCTGGATCAGGTCAAACAGCTCTATGCAGCCGTCAATACCTGTGCAGAAGCCCATGAGGAAAACCATCCACGGTCTGACCGTCAGGCCATCCAATTAAGAGATAAAGCTATCCTAGCCGTATTTTACAACTGCGGGTTGAGAAGAACCGAGGGTGAACAACTCAACCTGTCCGATATCCATTATGACACCCGCTTACTGGAAGTCAAAAAAGGGAAAGGTGGTAAGCCTCGCTTTGTGCCCATTACCTTAAGTACAGTTGCTCATCTCCAAAACTACCACTATGAAGGACGATCAATCCTGGTGAAGAAATCCAATGAAGATGCCTTTTTCCTGAACTACCGTGGAGAACGAGCCAACGGAAGCCTGTTCAACAATCGACTCAAAGAACTTCAAAAATACGCTGATGATGCAGACTTAAGACAAATGCACTTACACTTACACATCTTGAGACATAGCATTGCCACACACCTACTTTATCAAGGAATGAGCCTGGAAAACGTAGCTCAGTTCTTAGGCCACTACTCGCTGGAAAGCACGCAGATCTATACGCACCTGGTTGAGAAAGTCTATGGATGAGTTAGTCAGGTATTTACAGCGAAAAGGGCGATCTAAAAGCAGCATCACCAGTTACGCTCGTACCTGTAAAAACTTTATCCAGTGGGCAGATCGCAAGCACATAGAGCCAGAATTTATGACCTACAGCGAATTACTGGACTATGCTGCTTACCTGAAAAAGAAAGAGGTTAGCCAACGAACTATTCGTGCCTACTTTACCGCTATCACCCATTACTTTGAATCACTGGTACAGGCCAAAGTCATTACTACCAATCCAGGGAAGTACCTGGACATGAAATCCACCCCACACAAGAAACTATATCAGGTTCTTAGCCGGGAACAACTGGAAAACCTCTATCACCACTTTGATAGCAAAGGATACAGAAAAACAAGACCTACAGCTCACCTGTCTGCTATCCGAAATAAAATAACCGTGGGTTTTATGGTGTTCCAGGGCTTAGACGTTACTGCCTTGTCAAAACTCACGGTTCAGAATGTGGATGTATTAGGTGGAAAAGTAACGATCCAAAGTAGCCGCACACATGCCGCTCGAAACCTGGCCTTACAAGCTGTCCAGAGCATCGAATTAGACCGCTACATCAACAAGACCCGAAAAGAATTACAACAGCACTTTAACCAGGAAAACAGTGACTTGCTTTTGATCAGTGGCTTTGCGAATTACAGTGATACGCTACGCAACCTGTTCAGACGATTAAGAAAACAAGAACCCCAACTGGAAAACGCCCAACACATCCGGGCAAGTGTGATTACCCATTGGTTGAAGCAATACAACTTAAGAGAAGTACAATACATGGCTGGTCATCGAACAGTCCTCAGTACGGAAAGCTATCAACGAAATGATACAGAAGGTTTACAACTGGATGTAGACCAGTTCCATCCCTTAGGTTGACGAAGCTTTAGCGTAGTCAGACCTTTAGGATAAAATAGAAATACCATGATCGAGAAAAACAAAAGTCCTTAACCGC
>ERZ1740059.1226-NODE-1226-length-13011-cov-9.490275_pt1 | contig 13011 bp, 7 predicted proteins | sample MGYA00581744_ERZ1740059 | MGnify/ENA primary metagenome ERZ1740059 (study PRJEB43018, sample SAMN04849738) | marine metagenome | isolation source: floating plastic debris | place: Pacific Ocean | collected 2008-08-28 | study: EMG produced TPA metagenomics... | reverse complement strand
GAGTGGCTCCTCTCCCCCCTCTCCCTCATCTCCCCTCAAAAACCGCGATCGCATGAGGAATCTTCCGTGGTGTTCCAATCAAAGGTTTCCCATCTACAATAATTCCGGTACTCCCGCCACCATCTAACATCGCGATCGCATTTGCACCGAAACATTCCAAGGCATTCCTCGCATCTACTTGACGTGCGTAATTACTCGAATAAAATATAACTGTTTCATTTAAATTATCACCGTTATCATCTCGCACACCAACAAAGGTTCTAGGTAAATACTTTGTCGCAGCCTTATTCGCATTTGCATCAAGTGCGCCAACTACTTCCGGAAAGCGTCGGAATGACTCTGTAGAATAAGGTTGGATGCTAGCAACACCAGCTAGAGGATTGAAAGAAAACGTGCGAATTTCTCCCGGATATTCATTGGCTATGCCGTAACCATAGGTAATGATTTTACCACGCGCCTTTAAACCAAAGGCGATTCCTGTAGGGTCTTGTTTGGTAGAAAAAAATGTACCGTTAATTACAACTCTTGCTTTCCGAGTTGATGTATTACTATTAACAATGTCTTGCCAAAATTGAGTCAGTGATTTTTTTCTGATTCTATTTGCTCGAAGGCCCGAAACAGCACCAGTGAGATTTTCTATTTTCGCTTTTGTAGCTTGAATTACAGTTACATATTCTTTTTTACTACCTTGGCGATTTTTATAGTAAACTGTTATTCCAGCAGCCCTAACAATTGGTTGAAAGCCGCAAGTTACTGGTATAGCTTTTGCTGGATAGTAACTACTGGTAAAAGTTAACTTAGTAGCAAGGCTTAGAATACATATTTTCCGGAGTTTGATTACTTGTTCAAATAGTTTCTTCACAATTAAGATCGCAAAAATTCCCACAGTATTTTTCAGCAAATTAAGTTTTTTTGTCGAAAAAAGTCAAATTTTGAAGAAAAGCGTCGTAACTTCAACTCATAAATATGGCGGTTAAATACTCTAAGCCATACAATACGAAAAATTCCGGTTGCTCAATCCAGATACTGGAAGTTTATGACAGATTGTGTCCGAAACGTGTAGTTTTGTACGTTTGGTAAGCAAATGTGTCAATTAGTATCTTTTTCTGCATTTCCTGGTTTGGGAACAAGTTCTTGAGCAAATCTATCCTATAGAGGGAGATTGCGGTTAAAGGTGAATGCCGCTTCCAAGCATTCTTGCTGCATTCATGTTAAATGGCGAGAGAAAAATTAAATCGCCACAAATATTTCTGGTAAATCCAATTTATACCCATTCCAGCACAGTACAAGGCGAACCGAGGTTCTATAAATAATGTTAAGCATATCAGTTAACAATTCTCAACAAAACCAGCGACTGAATGACGATCGAGGCTGGAAGGTAATAGAAACAAGCTTTAACCCGTCAGAGTTACATCATAAAGAAACTGTTTTCACTATCGGTAATGGTTATTTAGGTGTAAGAGGCAGTTTTGAAGAAGGATATACCCACGATCGCGCGGGAACAATTATTAATGGTGTATACGATGATGTAGCCATCGCTGCAACAGAACTCGTAAATTGTCCGAATTGGCTACCTTTGACGATTAAAATCGCTGGCGAAACTTTTCGTATGGATAGCGGCGAGATCCTTGAATACAAGCGTCAATTAGATATGCGCTTAGGGTTAGTCAGTCGTGATGTTCGTTGGAAGTCGCCATCAGGGCACACCGTAGAATTACACTTTGAGCGTTTTGTTTCTTTAGCCAGTCAACACGTTTTAGCGATTCACTGTGAAATTACTTCCCTAGATTATGCCGGTGAAGTTGAAGTTACCGCTGGTTTTGAAAGCCAGCCCCATACCCTGGGAATCGAACATTGGCAGACTCTCAAAGAAGGCGGTACCGATAAAATAATTTGGCTGCATGGTAAAACTTTGCATTCAGGAATTGAATTGGGTATGGCTGCCAAATTAGTGGTAGAAAATGAAGCCGATAACTTTGCCCGTGAATTTGAATGCAGTTCCCAACTGACAAAACGATTTCAGATACAGCCCGGAGTTACGGTAAGTGTAGAAAAGATTGTCACTGCTTACACTTCGCGAGAAACATCGACACCAGCAGAAATCGCCTTAATTGACTTGGTGGAAGCACCAAGCTACAGCACCTTATTAGCCACTCATATCGCAGCATGGGAAAGAGTATGGCTAGATAGCGATATCATCATTGAAGGTGATGAAGAAGCACAATTGAGTGTTCGTTACAATATCTTCCAAATCCAGGTAGCAACACCGCGTCACGAGGATAGAGTTAGTATTCCTCCCAAAACTCTTTCCGGTTTTGAATATCGCGGACACATTTTTTGGGATACGGAAATTTTTATCCTTCCCTTACTTACCTTTACTCAACCAGCATTAGCACGGAATCTGCTCAACTACCGTTACCATACCCTACCGGGAGCAAGACGCAAAGCCCAAAATATGGGCTACAAGGGAGCAATGTTTGCTTGGGAAAGTGCCACCACCGGCGACGAAGTAACCCCCCAATGGGTACCAGATCCCAACGGTAAATTAGTCCGTATTTGGTGCGGGGATTTAGAAATACATATAAATGCAGATATCGCCTACGCAGCTTGGAACTATTGGCAGAATACCGGCGATAATCAATGGATGCGCGACTATGGCGCAGAAATGATTTTGGATACGGCAATTTTCTGGGAAAGTCGCGTAAAATGGAACGAAGAGCGTCAAACTTACGATATTCTTGATGTTATTGGACCTGATGAAAATCACGAGCGCGTTGATAACAACGCCTTTACTAACGTACTCGTGCAGTGGCATTTACGTACTGCTGGGGTGTTGTGGGAATGGTTGACAAAAACTTATCCCGAAAAAGCTACACAATTGGCAGTGAAGCTAAATATAGTTCCTCAAAGATTGGAAAGTTTTGCTTTCATCGCCGATCGTATCTACTTAAATCAAGACTTAGAAACTGGTTTAATCGAACAGTTTGACGGCTTCTTCGATTTAGAATACATCAATTTCGACGATTACGAACCCCGGAGTAAATCGATGCAAGGTGTTTTGGGAGTTGAAGAAACCCAAGCTACCCAGGTTCTCAAACAGCCTGATGCATTGATGGTGATGTATTTAATGCGGGATCGTTTTAACCTGAAAACTCTCGCGACCAACTGGGATTATTATACACCTCGTACCGACCACGTTTACGGTTCCTCTTTAGGTCCGGCAATCAACGCCATCATAGCTTGTGACCTTAATAAACCTGCTGAAGCATACACCCACTTCATGCGTGCGGCTCTAGTAGATTTAGACAACGTTCGCAGTAATACTACTGATGGAATTCACGCTGCTAGTGCCGGTGGAGTATGGCAAGCAGTAGTCTTCGGATTTGCTGGAATTAGAATTACAGAAAACGGACTTACCGCTTATCCCAACCTTCCATCCCACTGGAAACGCTTGAAATTCCGTTTGCAATGGCGCGATCGTTGGTATCAAGTTGATTTAAATGCTTCTGAAGGAGATGAAAGCACTCAAGGTGAAGTTATCCCCCTCTCTCCCACTACTCCCATTTCTCCCTCCTCTGAAACTTCAACAACTCCAGCTTCTGAATCTTCCACTCCCGTTGAAGGAATTATTTTTGACCTAGACGGAGTAATAACAGATACTTCTGAGTTTCATTACTTAGCTTGGAAAAAGCTGGCAGATGAAGAAGGAATTCCCTTCGATCGCGAAGCCAACGAAGCCTTACGAGGAGTGCCGCGTAGAGAATCCTTATTGGGAATTTTAAAAGGTCGTCCTGCCACTGAAGAGCAAATACAGGACATGATGGAGCGTAAAAATAATTACTACGTAGAACTGATGCAAAGCATCACCCCCAAAGACTTGCTTCCGGGAGTAGCTTCCTTACTCCAAGAATTGCAAGCAGCAGGCATTAAGATAGCTTTAGGTTCCTCAAGTAAAAACGCTCGCACAGTAATTGAACGTTTGGAAATCGCCGACAAATTTATGGCGGTAGCCGACGGTTACAGCGTAACTAAATCGAAGCCAGCACCGGATTTATTCCTCTTCGCCGCTGAAAAATTAGGAGTATCACCTCAAAACTGTATCGTCGTAGAAGACGCGACAGCAGGAATAGAAGCAGGAATAGCTGCTGGGATGAAAGTCGTAGGATTAGGGCCAAATGAGCGAGTAGGTAAAGCCCATGTAGTATTACCAAGCTTAGAAGGGGTTAGTTGGAAAGATTTACAAGAGCAACTAGCTAATTACGATAAGCAAATTGGACTAATAAAAGCGAAAATCTGAGAATCAGTGAGCAGTACCATGACTTGTAGGGTGCCCTTAGTGCTCTCTCGTATGTATTATTGAGGTTAAATTTTTGATAATGCCGTAACGCACCATTCTAATAACAGTACCATGACAGCGAACTTGTAGGGTGCCCTTAGTGCTCTCTCGTATGTATTATTGAGGTTAAATTTTTGATAATGCCGTAACGCACCATTCTAATAACAGTGAGCAGTTAACAATAAAAACTGTTCGCTGTTTGGTTGTTTTAATTACCAATTGCCCATTATTAATTTTTTTCTTGCTTTTTCTCAGGAAATTCTCATCGTATTTGTTTTGCTTAAAACATTGAAGCCCTAAGGGTAATGAGTTAGACTTACATCATCACATTATTGGAATTTGAGGATGTTTCTGTAGGTGGTTTTACCGTCTGAGAAACATCTTTTTTTTTAATTTGATAATTGTAATTAAGTTTACTTTTATAGCATCCCAATTTTGTCAAAAGCCCCAGACTATAAGCCTAAGGCTACATTTACAAATCCCACCTGCGTGGGCTACGAAAATTATTAGCGCGCGTTGGTGGGCTTTGTTTATATAGTCGCACCATTCGAGGGTGACGGGTAAAATATTTGTTAAAAATTGGGATGATCCCAGTCCGGCTAATTACTTATTATATAGTCCAACGTAAAATTCTATTACTCCTCACTTATTAGAAAATTCCCCTCTCTGCTTGCCCGAAAGAGTTAAGAGTGGGGTTTATCAATTATCTTTAAATAAAGAATTTCAAACAAGAAAAAAGGCATAAAAGGGATAATCCCTTATGCCTTTACCGTGTGAGTGAGAAGAAACTTTGGACACATTTTGAAACGAACTATTTTGTGTCCCATACTTGTAGCTACTTATTAAGTAGCAAAGCCGATAAAAAACATTAAAGTTGATTGAATATTGGAGTTCGTTTTTCAAAAAAATACATCTACTTTCTTCGTGGAATGAAAACCATCTTTCAACAGATAATTTGTATTGCACGTTTTAGGAAATGAAGTAAAAGGTTGCAGATTAAGTTAACTTAGAAAGACTAAAAGCATTACATCTATTCAGAACTTGTATATAATCTTGAATTTCCAATCTTTGAAAGATAACGGTAGAGTCCCTTGAATTCCATCAAAAATGGATTTATGCATAAGTCCCGATATTCTTACACTTGTCGCAAAACACGAAAAAGTTCTTCCTGGGAATAATTGAGTTGCATTCATCTAACCTAAAGTAATATTAGATGTTTGCATACGAACGAATAATTGCCTTGGATTTAAAGCTTTTGCCAGGTGTCCTTATCTGTATTAGGAGAGAATCTATGATCTCTCTCTTCTACACCTATGGAACTCTTATTCTTCATCATAAGATAGAGGCGCGGCCGCGCCGCACCTCTAGGTTAGAGCAAGATAATTAGAACTTGAAGGTTGTGTTTAGAACGGCACCCCAGATGGTGTCGTTACCGTTGTCGTGCTCTGGGTTGAATACAGCGAACACACCAGGTTGTAGGCTGAGTCTGTCGGTAACCTTATGTCTGTAGGTTACATCCAATAAGTAGGAAGTACCAGAGTCTTCAGTGATGGTTTTAGAACTAGTGGAACTAGTAGTAGTAAGAGCACCGCCACCAGCAGGAGCTACAGTGGTAGTAGTTGTCTTGTTGTAAGTACCACTAGCACCTGTTACTTTAGGAGGCATACCGAAGGTAATACCCAAGACGTTGCCTTTCTTACCGAAGTCCTTGATGGAAGCGAAAGCTGCCCAGTTGAACAAATCAGCAGAACCACTACGGCTTTCGTTGTTTATGTCGGAAAATCCAACCCAACCACCAATCTTGGTCTTCTTGCTAAGCTTGGTGGAAGCTTGCAAACCATAGCTGTCAGATGTAAAATTATCGTCTCCACTTAACTTAGCGTTAGCGCTACCTGTTTTGTGAGAGAAATCAGTACCACCACTGGTGTAAGAACGAACGTAGGAAGCACCTAAGTCAACACCAGCAACTTTGAAGTTAAGTTGTGCACCTAAGTCGTAGTCACCACCGATGCCCTTTCCATCTCCAACTTCGTTACCACTTGTGGTGGTGTAACCTAATTGGAAGTTAGCATTCTTGTTGAATTTGATGGTAGCACCAACACCTTGGTCTTCGTTATTGGTGCGGTGGATTAAGGGGTTACGCTTAGCAAAACGAGTGGTTTGAACCTTTGCTTTTTCAGCATCTAAGAAGTCATCCATTCCAGCACCAACAGCCCAAACACTAGCTGCGATGTTCTTGGAAGGTTTGAAGTTGTAGTTTAATTTTTCAACTTCTACTGTATCATCGGTATCACCTTGAACATCGATACGGCTCATGTTGGTACCGGTACGATCAGTTCCATAAGACGCATTATCACGTTGGTGTAAACGAACGCGCAACTTGTCATTACCAGTGAAACTGCTGGTGATGTCTAAGCGAGTACGGTAACCCAAGGTGATTTCGTCTTCAACATCAGTACCATCAGGTTTCTCACCGAATACACCACCAGTGATGAATTCAACTTTACCCTTCAACTTAGCAGTTGTAGAGAATTGGTTAGCTTCCAACTTTTCGGTACGGTATTCTAAACCGTCAACCTTACCGCGTAGAGTAGCCAATTCGCCTTGGAACTCTTGCTTGAGCTGGTTAATGGTAGCCATATCTACATCACCGTTACCCCTTTGAGCGATTAACTGGGTGATGCGATCTAAGCAACCGTTTAACAAAGCAGCAAACTCATAACGGGTCATGCCACGATTACCCCTGAAGGTTCCATCAGGGTAACCTGCTACACAACCGTAGTCTTCAACTAAGGACTTTACAGCTTGAAATGCCCAGTGAGAAGGGTAAATGTCAGACAACTGATCTACGGAAGTTACCTGACCTAATTCATCAACGGAATTAAACTTCTGTTCAGCAGCGAAAGCACCGTTGGAAATGAATAAAGTCGCAGCGAAAACAACTGGGCTTAACTTCAATACGTTTAGCAACAGCTTAGTCATTTTAATTTGTCTCCTCACACTATTGGAATTTGGGGAAGTTTTCTGCGGTATAGATAAGCATTTATCATCTCCGATGGGAAATTCCCTGATTTATGTTTAAGGTAGATATCTCACACCAGGAATTTCAGCATCAGTGATTAGTCAAGAAGCCGCCTTTTTTGGAGACTACTCTATTCCTATTCATCTGATACCATTGTCTTTAAGAGACACTGGATTAAAGATTATAGAGTTTGGTAAATGCTTACTTACTCTAAATGCTATAAAAAGAGCATTGGGAATAAAATCTTACTTCTTTTCAAAGCTACTGACACAACAAGGTTTGCCTAATACAGTATTCAACCCCGATAATTGAGGTACTCCGCCTCCGATTGCATACTTAACATCATCACTTAAAACTAATCGTGGAGTCATTTACATTTCAAGGATTTACTGCTTATCATCAGGCTTGTTTGTTCAATTCCTTCCTTGAGCTATCTGAACTGAATCTATCAGATATCATCTACCTTTTGGTGTATTTCCTAGAACATTCGACTAAAAAAAACTCAAATATATTTTATTTTTTGGTGGTTTATTGTTTTGTATTTGAAAATAGGGTATTCAGTATTAACAAAATAATATACTTGGTTATATATACCTTATTTTAAAATCAAATTAAGTCCAGGACTTACGCAATTGTCACAAGACCTCGGTTGGTGCCGTACACTGATTGCCTCATTATTACGTTCAATATTAGTGAGTGTACAAGCACCCTACGAGGAAAATATGCCAGTTGCGTAAGTCCTAAAGTCATTAAAATGAAGAAGACTGAAATTGGATTGGGGTCAAATACTCATACCAATTCTTGCAAATTATGACAGACACCCATATTTAGAGGTTGATATTTAATCCCGATGTAAAATTAATAAATTCAATTACTGAAAAATATCATACAGATAAAATATACTAAAACTATAATGTATTAGATGCCATTGCAAATTGTGTATCTTCATGAGAAAAATTAACTATCAAATTTATAATTCATAATTTACTTTTAACCATGTAAGGTTAAATTAAAAAAGATTCAGATTTGAGTTTATAGCTGCTGTACAACAAAGTGTTTTAAATTAAAAACTCTAATCAAGTGTCAAGAGTTATAAACACAAATCGAGATTTTTTTGAGTAACTTTACTTACTCTACAAAATTGCAGCCGCAGACTATTAGTTAGTGGCGATTTCTCAATCTGATACATCTAAATTGCAAAAAATGACTACTACGGTTGCAATCGAAGTTACTAATTTGTCGAAAAGTTTCAAAGGTAAACCAGCACTAAAAAATGTATCCTGTACTATAAAAGAGGGTGAAATGATCGCCCTTGTTGGTGCTTCTGGTTCCGGAAAATCGACATTATTACGCCATCTGAATGGTTTGCATAGTGGAGATTCCGGTAGTGTTGCTATCTTTGGGACAGCTTTACAAACTGATGGACGTTTTCATTCAAAAATTAGGTCTCTACGAAGTCAGATGGGCTGCATTTTTCAACAGTTCAATTTAGTAAATCGCCTAACTGTAATTGAAAACGTTCTCGTTGGGAATCTGTCGCGATTGTCTGTATTCAATTCGGTACTTCATCTATTTACCCAAGAAGAAAAACTGCAAGCACTTGCAGCACTTGAAAGAGTCGGAATCCTCGAACAAGCTTATAAGAGGGCTTCCATGCTTTCCGGGGGACAACAACAACGAGTGGCGATCGCTCGCTGTTTGGTGCAAGGAGCCAAAATTATTCTTGCAGATGAACCCATCGCTTCTTTAGATCCAGAATCTTCTCGCAAGGTGATGGAGTTGCTAGTTGAACTAAATCGACAAAACGGAATTACAGTAGTAACTTCTTTACATCAAATTCAATTTGTACGTAGTTATTGCGACCGTGCTATTGCCCTGAGAAAGGGTACAGTAATGTTTGATGGTGCAACCGTAGAACTGAATAACGACAAGCTCGAAGAAATTTATGGTGCAGCGGCGGACGAACTCGTAATGAAAGGACACGGTGAGTTGGGGTAATCTTTGTCCGAATTAAATAATTTTACCTACGTAAAAATACTATTCTCTAGGAATAAACAATGAAGAGACGTTCTTTAATTCAGCGCGCTGGCTTCTTCGCCTTGGCTTTGACAGGTTCCATAGTTTTCGCTGCTTGTACTCCTTCTACTGATACTTCTACAGAAACTCAGAAGCCTTTAGAAGTTAGCGAAATTAAGTTTGGTATCATCTCCACAGAATCCCAGGCTAATCAAAAGCCTATCTGGGAACCTTTGATTAAAGAAATGGAAAAGCAAGTTGGTATTCCCGTAAAGCCTTTCTTCGTTACCCAATATGCTGGTGTAATTGAAGCAATGAAGGCTGGAGATGTTCAAATTGCTTGGTATGGTGGTAAGTCTTACGTTGAAGCTGCTAGAAGATCCAACGCTGAAGTATTTGCTCAGACTGTTAACGATGATGGAAGCCAAGGTTACGTATCTCACCTAATTACTAACAAAGAAAACAAAGTTGCTACTGAAGCTAAAGAATTAGGCGAAAACAAAGGTGATGAATATGTAATCAAGAATTCCAAGGATCTCACCTTCGCATTTAACGATCCTAACTCCACTTCTGGATTCTTAGTTCCCAGCTTCTATGTATTTGCTCAGAATGGCGTTAATCCTAAAGAAGCCTTCAAGCGTTTAATCTTCTCTGGTAGTCACGAAGCAACCGCTTTAGCTGTAGCCAACAATCAAGTAGATGTTGCTACCAACAACAGCGAATCTTTGGCTCGTTTAGAAGAAACCAACCCCAAAGCTCGCAAGAATATTGAAGTAATCTGGACATCCGCACTAATTCCTAGCGATCCTATTGCTTATCGTAAGGATTTATCAGAAGATCTCAAAAAGAAAATTAAAGATTTCTTCTACAACTATAAAGATGAAAAAGTTCTCTCTCCATTAGGATGGAAAGAATTTGTTCCCGCAGAAGATAAAACTTGGGATACAATTCGCGAACTTGAAATTGCTAAGAAAATAGCAGAAGTTGAATCTGACAAAGACTTGAAAGAAGAAGACAAGAATAAGCAACTTGAAGAACTTGACAAGCAGCTTAAGGAAATCAAGAAGTAATTCGTAATTCTTAATTAAGGATTACATTATTCGCAAAGCCTCTCCGATAACCGCCTCGGAATTGATTCCGAGGCTAATAGCTCAAGTCTTATTCAGTTAGGGTAATGACGATCAAAAAATATCATTTACAGGACTTATGCAACTGGCACATTTTTCTTGTAGGGTGCGTGACACTTCGATTGATTATAAACGAAAAATATCCCTTTTCGTGTCACGCACCAAACAGGATCTTGTGACAATCGCGTCAGTCCTAATTTACTAGAAAATAAATTAAATTATTAAAAATAAAACTGGAGCATCTAATAATTAAACCCGCTATATTTTTAGTCCATTTAAATAGACTTATGCTATTAGCCTGGGGTTTACAACCCTAGGCGGATTAGTTAACCACTCAATCTATTTTCATTCCAAATGAAACAACAAAAACCAGTAGAAAACCTATCTCAAAATCTTCATATATCTCCCGCTATAGCAGCAATGTTAGAGCAAGAAGCAAAACTAGTTAATAATACTAGAATTGTATTCTTAATTGCGATTATTGTAATTTTATTTTTATCTGCTCTGCAAAGTGAATTAAATTTTTTCTTATTCCTTGAGCCTGAACGTGTTAGTAGAATAAGCAACTACATTCCACAATACTTTCCACCAGATTTTACTTATTGGAAAGTTTATTTAGTAGATACACTCATCACCATAGCAATGGGAATTTGGGGAACTTTATTAGCCGCGATCGCAGCAATTCCCCTTTCAATTTTGGCATCAAATAATGTTTTTCCTGTTTGGGTAGTCCAACCAACACGCCGTCTTTTAGATGCGATGCGGGCAATTAACGAATTAGTATTTGCACTTATATTTATAGTCGCCGTCGGTTTAGGGCCATTTGCAGGTGTTTTAGCATTATTTCTACACACCGCTGGAACTCTAGGTAAATTATTCTCTGAAGCTGTCGAAGCAATCGAACCTGGGCCAGTAGAAGGAATTCGTGCAACAGGTGCAAGTAAACTACAAGAAGTGATTTATGGAATAATTCCTCAAGTTATCCCCTTGTGGACTTCTTTTACCTTATATCGCTTTGAGTCCAATGTACGCTCTGCTTCTGTATTGGGAATTGTCGGTGCTGGCGGTATTGGTGTTTCTTTGTATCAAAGTTTTGGATCTTTTGAGTATCAAAAAGTTTGTGCAATTTTGATTATTTTGATATTAGCTACTAGTATTATTGATTTCGCTTCTGCAAAAGTTAGGGCTTGGTTGGTTTAAGAATTGGTAATGGGTAATGGGTAATTGGTAATTGGTAATTGGTGATTGGTGATTGGTGATTGGTAATTGGTAATTGGTGATTGGTGATTGGTAATTGGTGATTGGTGATTGGTAATTGGTGATTGGTAATTGGTGATATTCTTCTAGGATGTGTAGTTTAGAGAAAATTTGAACATAGAAGGATAGTGTTGCTACTACCAAGATACTTTATCGATAAGATACTAGGACTTACGCAACTGGCACATTTTCTTTGTAGGGTGCTTGTACACTAACTAATTGTTAACGTAATAATAAGACAATCAGTGTACGGCACCAACCAGGATCTTGTGACAATTGCGTAAGTCCTGGATACATTTACGCTAACCTTTAAACTAATAGATATTGCCTAGCAAGTTTCCTGCTCGACATCGCTTGAATACCTCAGCCGACTTGATTTAAGTTAAAAGTAAGGTAAAGCTGTACTACCAGAAAATACATTGTTTTTCGGGGGTATAGGAATTACCCAAAACCTTGTGAGTATTTCTACAGGAAATCATTTTTGTTGGAGAAAATAGCGCTCCTGCATTGGTGATTAATTTGTGTAGTAATTTTTGGGAGTGATGCTGTGTACCGTGACAACACAGCAGCTGCGGTTCTTATCTGCTCTCCCTTACATCTGTATGGGATAATAAAGAAGGAGGGAGTGAGGGAGAGAGGGAGAGGTAATTCGATGGGGTTTTAGACCCCAACCAATTACTAGCACCGTACAGACGGTGGGGTAAAAGAGCCTCCTGCTTCGACAATAATTGATACTTGGAAAAATTTTAGATGAACCCACCGCTTTTGCCGACCCTTCACCATAGGAAAAAATCTAAAATCTAAAATCCTATGACTATTCAAAAAGAATCTACAGAAAAATTGCAAGGTGTAACCGAAACTTTAATGATTACCCTTTACGGACGCTATAAAGAACAATCATATCCTGACTGTATTCTCAAAGATGAAAAAGCAGTGGAAATTGCCGAAAAGGTTGATTATGATTTTTCTAAATATGCTCAAGAATGGGTTTCGCAAGTTACTAGTGTTATTCGATCAAGAATTATTGATAATTTATTAAAAAAATTTATTGGTTTACATCCCCAAGCAACTGTTATAAATTTAGGAGGAGGACTTTGTACGCGCTTTTTCCGAATTGATAATGGTGAAGTTAATTGGTATGAAGTTGATTTTCCAGAAGTAATTGAACTGAAAGAGAAACTGGTACAGCAGAGCAATCGCTATCATTTAATTGCTGGTTCAATTCTTGAACCATTATGGATAGAACAAATAAA
>ERZ1740059.1225-NODE-1225-length-13015-cov-9.211265_pt1 | contig 13015 bp, 7 predicted proteins | sample MGYA00581744_ERZ1740059 | MGnify/ENA primary metagenome ERZ1740059 (study PRJEB43018, sample SAMN04849738) | marine metagenome | isolation source: floating plastic debris | place: Pacific Ocean | collected 2008-08-28 | study: EMG produced TPA metagenomics... | reverse complement strand
TGACTGCTAAAGAAAAGTGATTTGGGTTGAGTTGGAGATGTCACATGACCATTGGTTGTATTTGTAACTTGGCTGTTGGGACACTTCCATCCATTCCACTTCACAGCCTACATACATAATAAGTATATAGTACGACGAGCCTGGGCCTCCTCAATACGCTCGGAGTGTCATTCATGTGATCAGTCCGTCACATTAAACTTAATTTGAAATTAAAGAAGAAGACCTGTTGTCTTGACTCTACACATGTGTCACTTTCGATATACATACTGAAGTTGATAAATTGGGGTTAACAGTTACCGTTACGTTGTTCAGCTGACATTTTCACCCGTAGAAATATCCGTAGTGTGTGCTTCGTCGCCTGCTTTTATCCATTCAGTATCCCAATGTTGAAGAGATCTATGTAAACCATCAACAATCAAAGTTGCTTTGATGAAAACTCATGAGCACCGAACAACAACGACCAACGACCGACGCGGCAAACATCGTTATTCCTTTACAGATAGAGATAATAATAGCAAGGGTAAATTTGGTCAAGAGTGGTTGGCCAATGAAGGAAGTTCATTGATTTTGCATTTCATTAGACTAATCGCAAAACATCTGTGCTCCTTACGGACAATCTGGTCTTCTTCTGACTTACCAGTGCAAGTAACCTTATCTGTGGCCCCTTATTTTTGGGCTTCAGATAAGACTTAGTGCTGTCGAGTGTTTTTTCCTTTTCAAAGTCTACAATTGCAAGCTGTAGCTTAATTGACACCTTATACAATTTACGATGACTTTGCAACCAAACTCCGGGTTATGAGTTTGCTCATATCATGTTTGGCGTCTCAAACATTAATGCAATGTGCCTTTACGCTTGTCATCATAAATTGGAAATCATTATCAATTTTTCCAATGTTTTCGAAAAACTGTATCCAGGCAAACCCATACCATGTGTGATATATATTCTAGATAGCCTGTGCGTAGTCATGACAACTCATAATGGTATGTAATTTGCAGTGTTGCATTCTGTTATGTGTACCCAAACGGCATATACTTCCCTGTATTAAGTTTGATGTCTTTTAACTTGTTCCACAGATAAAAACTCGGCTGGCTAACGAGAAATACTTGAGGGAGCATCCTGAAGTTGACTGCTTATTATCAAATTTCCTTAGAGACGTATTCCTCCAAAGGCCTGAAGATATCCGGGAATTTGCAGCAGGTATGCCTCAATGCCATATGCTAAATGTTCTGCCAACAAACGTTGAGCCACTAAAGACCATTGCAACAAAAAATGTTCACATTACACTGAATATATTCAAGGATTTGTTTGGTTTACTAAATAAGAATCAGGCTTTCAATTGTAATGTTATGGGTATTTTTAACAATAAAACATGGCAACAGCATGTGTTACCTCTTCATTGCGTCAACCAAGCGGACCTATAAATTGAAGTGAGCCTGATCGAGGAGTTAGAATGAATATCTAACTCCTTGGCCTGATGGTCACAACCTCAGGAATGACTACATCTTATAGCCTACTTGAGTGTACAGCCCAGGGGTATGGCTCGGCAAAATAGCTACAAATAAGTGTTTTACTAAATATTATTAGTTGCCCATAAAATATTTTTGGTTTTGTACTAGGCACTACTTCATACCTGTAATGTGCCACTCACTTCGTTCTATGAAACCCATAATACACCCTTCATTTCTCTTCAAGGCTCTGCCCTCAATCTCATTTGTTTGCAGCAATCCAGTTCTTTAGTTCCAATCAAATAATAATGTTCTAATTGCAACCCAAAGGAACTTACCTATCTCTTCTATTCTGCCAATTCGATCAGTGTAATGTTTGTAATGGAATATGGGTTCAAGAAAAAGTGCCTCAACCAGGTGGAACTATAGCTCCACTCCGAATTTTGAAAGTGTCAGTTTTTACCACTTTTTGACAGTGTAATTGCTTTTTTTGATCAGGTTTTAGCATGAACAATGGCAGGTTTGCTGGAAAAAATAGAGAGGGGTTTAAGTTCACGCTTGACACTTACTGTTGCCTCATATCCCCATATGCCTTTGTGTATTACACATATGGCATAAAGTAAGACTCCGCAATGGGCACAGTAGGCACAGAAGAGAGTTCGCTGGTTTTGTTAGGTTACTGGACAGTGCAATAAAAATAATGAATTTAATCTCAGCATGAATATTTTGTAATAAAAACCGTCCCAGAATTGGGACATTAAAACTGTTTGATGTTGTATGATGTCTCAATGCTGGCACAGTTTTATTACAAAATATCTATGCTGAGATTAAATTCATTATTTTTATTGCACTGTCCAACCCATAGGCATATATAGTTATGATATGCCTATGGTCCAAACTAACCACTTCAGCGAATTTTGCTAATATATATTTCTGCATAACTATATGGATGAACATGTTATCTTTACTGCTATAGCCTACATTATTGTCGAAAAGATTGTAGCATGACTTTTTATGGATGTCTCAATTGTTCATACTTTCAGTATACTTCAATAATCCAGACCTACCAGATGAGATCGAAAAGTCATTACAACATAAAGAAGACCAGCATTATGATATGAAAGTATTGAGGCACATAAGCCATAACAGCAATACATAGGATAATCGCACAGTTTATATTGCTGCAAGTGTAGATTCAGCTATTTTGTAAGAATAGCAATAGAGAGCAACACTGTTTGCAAAGATATTTACAGACATAATGATATATTCTGTACTAACAATGGCCATTATTTTTAATATTGATATTACCTGTATTGCGTTGTATTGTGACTTGTACTGGTTGATAAAATAATATATGCCAGCTGCACACCGAATTTTTTGATTTGCTAAGTTTGCAGGTGATACTCGGCTGGTAGGTGTGAGTGTTAGGATTTTTGTGATCAGTGGTTTTTGGTTCACAATATAAATAATTGTAATGCACATCATGTGTGATAACAAAAGCACATATTTGTGCTAATGTCGTAAATTTGCAAACATGCAGAAATGAATGGTATTCATGGTACACAGTTATATTATGAACCTCTTCATGTTTTATGAAGCTTTTTTTATTGATATGGTGTCCGTATGCTATAGTGTTTAACTTATGTACTTCACTATGGGACACGGGATTGTGTAATCATATCAATATCTAGTATTATTATTGTGAGGGTCATCCGTGCAAATACAAATATACTCACCTTCAAAAACTTCACGCCCATGTTTTGTGTCAGGAAACAAACACGATGCACTGTTTGTATTGTATGTGACTTACAAAGTATATGTATTAATTCACAAACTGCGCTGCGCCGCCGCGCAAAATAACATAAAACTAATAATAAAATAACTGAAATAAGACCATCAAGAAATTATGAAAAATTCAAATGATAGAAATATCTGCTGTTGTTTTTACAAAAGAACAGTACAATGATGGTACATTCGACAGACTTCTACTTGTGTATGTTTATAATTATTTTTCACCTCATTCTAACCATGAGGTGATGTTTTTCAACGGATGGTGTTATCACAGCTGTCCAAATTTCTATCGGTATGCTAGTGGGCACTAATTGCTTTGTTGTTTAGCAGCAGCCAGTTTACCATTTGTCGATTGAGTGTAAAGCCATGTATCTCGATTAGCGTAGATCTTCATAGGTTTAGCTGTGCCATACCTGAATCCGTTTTTACCCTCCGTCTCATGCAGGTGCTTAAGATGCCTGTAGTTTGTTTTTGTTTTCTTCAGCTTGTTCTGTTCTGATACAAATTGTGGATCCAGCGTGTAGTTACTCACATGAGGGTAGTTGGTAAGCTATATGTAAAGAGCAATGTTATCATACATGTATTTAGTTGGTTAAGTTTTGTTGTGTGCAGGCAAGGAGGTGCAGGTAGGTCTATATTAAAGCTATTCGGAATGCAAATTTTGTCAGCTCCCTTACCCGTCTCAGCCATAGCAACAGCAAGAAGTTGTTAATGTTACAATTACCAGCTGTCTTCCGCATATGCTTTGGCTGTTGAAATGCAAAAATATGAATTATTTTGTGTGGATAAAGGCATGTGGTGCTAGGGAGCATGATTTCCTCTGCTTTTGAGCTGTTATACAGTAGACACATCATAAAATACTGCTATTCTAGGCCATTCTAACAGTCACAAAATTCGCGAATTTACAATCCAATGAATGTTTTCTTCAGGTAGGGTAGTATCGGTAGACATGTTGTGTAGCATTCCATTGCAGAATGTCTGCACACTGAGCATGCTCTAGCCTAAGCTTTAGGCCAACCTTGGCACCATAAGCTATTCCCAAATTAAACATTTGCCTGCACCTGGACTCAACCCACAACCTTTTAGCAAGCTGCATGGCCAGTAAATAAATTATATAGCAACAAAACCCAGCCAATTTTTGCCAAGTCCTCCATCCACCATGGCTCAAGTGGATAGCGCGGTGGGCAGAAGACATTGCTACAAGAGCCGTGGGTTTGAGTCCCACTAGAGGAGCTGCATTTTTCATAGAAAAGATTTCAAATCTTCCAAAACACAATTGATGTTGTTATCAAGGTTGGCCTATGGCTTAGGCTAAGCATGCTCATCCATTGAGACAATTGTTGTCATTGCGACTGAATTTATTCAGTTCTGCAAAGTTCCTCAGGGAATGAATTTTGACCATTGGCAAGTTTGATTTTAAGATCACTGGTTGTTTATTTATCTTAACCTTGACCTCATTTTCCTGGCTTTGCACAGACCATGTCTCGCTTTCTTATTGTTTGAAGTGAAATGACTGTCGATAAGCAAGGATTTTCCTAAAAATCCTTGCGATAAGTGATGCATTTTTATCACAGGTAATAATACATGTAGCCTAATATGATGTTTAGACCTGTTACAACTGTATATTGGCTCAGAATTTTTTTCCAATTTCCAGTAAATAAAAGTCTAATTGTGAAATTTTCTTGAAAGCAAATAATTTCCATCATTTTTTTTCAGTTCCGTATAGTGTAATGATTGTAGTGACAGCTAAGCTTCAGATCAATGATGCATCAGCTACACCGAATATTGATAGCTATCATCATGGTTGTGAACGATGTCACCGTGAATGAAACTAAAAACTTTTTCATTTGCTGTTATTGAGTATGGTAGAGTAATGGTTATTTAGTGACTGAGACGAATTAACTGTCAAAAGTTTGTACAAAGAGATGGGCTGGATGTCGAAGGGTTTGAAAACTTCCTGGCTCTCAATTGGACCACACTATCCCAGTAAAGAGACTTATGACAATAACAGACTTACTTATAAAAGCTAAGCTAACAGTGACACGAAAACCGGTTACAGCGGTGAGATCATGCGCGGTGAGATCCGTCTAATCATTTTACATTGGAAAAAAAAAGAGACTCAAACATGTCATGCATGAAAGCTGTGGGCACATTGATCACTAACTATAGCTAAGCAGGTATTTAAAAAAAAATCATTTCTGTGGAAGAATTCCGATCTCGATAAAACACCATATTTAGATGTTAGACCTGTGGAATATATAGACTGAACATTTTGAATAAGAATTCTAAGCTTATCAAGATTTGTGAGCAGTCAAAGATGCGGTGTGTTTTTGCGACATATAGACCCATACACGCATGTATGTATGCTTACAAACTACTATAGGTCAACCCTGCAATTGTACTACAGCCAGGATCGAAATAGGACAGGAGGGACAGTGCTGCTGTATCTGTACCACAATAGCACTGAAAAACAGTAGCATCAGCTAACTAACTGCGTTGTAACTACTGACATCGCTAATACATAAAAAGTACATAAGAATCTATACCACTCCTAAAGGCCTAGTCGATGGCGATTACGGAGCTGAAGCATATGTGTATGATATATGTGTTATGCATGTAAAATGCATATACACAGGGGTGGGAGAAAATGACTTAGTGCTAAGTCGAATCAAGTCATGAAAACAACTAAGTCAAGTCCAGGGTGGTATATGCCCACGGCCTAGTGCCAGGAAACTAGTAGTTGTCTAGACTGTTCTACAGTCCACATTTTTTGGGTTTGGGTTGGTAGACTGTAGAACAGTTCTGTAGTTGTCCCCTCTTAAATTAAGGTAAAAACAAAAGGTTGTTGTAGGGGTTTTTGTGCACGCCGAGTCCGAATCTGGTCCCAAGTTCTGGACTAGATCTTCTTCTCCATTAGATTTTGGCCACGTATTGTCCACACTTATACTTATAACGTTTTTTTGCGTCAAGTTTAGTCATTATGCAGGTTGGCACAAGTCACAGAGGCTTTCAAGTCATAGTCAAGTCAATTCGTGGCTCAGGTTAGTCAAGTCATGTTGTGACTTAAGAGTTGACTTGAATGACTTGATTTGTAAAGTCAATTTCTCCCACCCCTGCATTATACAAATATATATATGCAACCTGTATTGTATACATACATTATTTAACATTATGTGTACATACCAAAAACAGACTGCCTCTGTGCTCATATTTCCCATAGCTCTGATGTCTGTTCAATATTTCTTTTTTGTAAAGTCGTAAAGGTAGATACTGAACTCTATTAGATATAGGCAAGCCACAATATTGAGTGTCTCGTGATTGCAATAGTGGAGCTCTGCGTCATTGAAAACAAGCATTAGTTAGCATTAGCAGCAATTAAAGGTGTGACTAGTGATTCATTTAAAAGACAAATTTTAATCTTAAGCTGAAACGTGGGACAGAGGCCCTCTAACGAGGCGGTCTGGGGTGAGGCGGGAAAGCGTGTTGTCACTGCGGTTTGCTATATTTTTAAGATTATCTGACCAAATTATGCATTCAACCAGACAAAAGTTGCTCTAAATTGGTAGTACCCAACACATTTTGTCTCTCTAAAACCCTGAGATAAAGGCTATCTCCTCCCATGATCCGCTATCGGCTCGAGACGAAACCTGTCCATAAGTAAATCACTAGGAATAACAGCTTAAGAAAATGAAAAATAGATTAATTCAAAGGAGTTGAATATTATTGTTGACGCTATTAATGGAATAGAGGCATCAGATCTTTGACTATTGCGATTGGCCATTCCTTTTCAGTTGAACGTTATAGGGAAAGTCTGATGTGGACGACGTAATATTGGTGGTAGGCTAGTGAAGATATATCAGATGTGAGAAGCGAGGCAACCCAAAGCTGAACTTGCATCTATGAAATTCTACTGGTGATATCCAATGTAATTATACATTACGATGCAACAATACAATTTTGGGTGACGCCTTAGTCTACATAGCCTGTCAAAACTACTTTTTCGTATAGTAGCCTACATGTCCGAGGTTTTGTATAAACAACATTCCTCAATATGGATAACATTAAATGTCCCCATACCTATGAATTGATCTAGTCGTGTCTTTCAAGATTCTCTTCTCGAACGTCATTGGATGTTCATAGTGGTGAGCTGATTGATTCCTGCAGCGTTCAAGGTTTGACGAAGAAGTGAAATAATGCTGTTCTGGCAGGTGTACAGCCCCTTCAGAAATTATGACAATAATATTAGTCGTTTTTATCTCTTCTGCTAGAGATTTTCACTTGGTAATACTAGTACTAGCATTGAGTCTTTCACATTATTATATTACTGGGATTCCTGAATGCTGCATAATTCAGAGACTGGTACATAATATGTGCTAGTGTAAGGCGTTAAACTGGTTGTTGCGTTCTTAGTATAGAAGGGCCCCAACACCTAGAAAGGCAACAAACAGTTTAATGTCTTAAACTAAATATTTGCCAATCATGGATACCAATTAGAAAAATTGAATGACACTTACTTGCTTGCATAGCCTTAGAGAGTCCGTAAGGCTCAGCCTGCTTGTAGTATTCTAGTGACTTGCCTGCAAATGACCACAACCACTAATAAATTAATATAGTTTTTAGAGTTAATATAAAGTCATTTGTAAACTTATGTGTTTAACACCAAATACATGCCAATGACCACAACACAACCCAGTGCCAGATCTTGTGCCAAAAATATGAAACCAAAAATGCTGAAGTAAAATCGTGGGTGTGAAACAAAAAAGATTGGTAACCTAAACCTTTCCATTTGCTAAACTTAATGCATTTTCTTTACTAATAGTTTGCGAGTGAAAAAACAGATTACGTTTTTGGTGGTCTACATACATCTGATATATACACTATATTTTATGTCATCAGTAACTAACCTCTTTTATCTATGGTTGTACATATCTGCCGATAGTTTGATGGTAGGTTGATAGACTCATCATTACTACGAATGAGGGGGAATGTTGGCTTATTTGGATGATTCACAGTTGGGGAAAAAGAAGAAGTTGAAGACATCACTTCGCCCAGCCTCTAATTATGTATTGTTCTGCTGATATAGCCTACCGCGTCCTGTTTGTGTAATCAGGATCCGGTTGTAAAAAATATATTCATGGATGGATAGTGTACAGGAGCAATAATGAGAAACACCAACAACACAATGATTTCAGTTTAGTGCGTTTTGTATCTAATGCTCAACAATGATCATTTGACAGAAGGTGACAGAAACAGAAACACAATAATGGCCAAATACACCTACACGGTGTAAGGTGGCTGAATTTGGTCACATGAGAGGTTTTGTTAACGAAAAAAAAACCCTAAAAATTTCCAGTAGTTAAATCTGTTTTACTCCTAGAATATAGTTTTGTTTTTACCAATGGCCGTCTTTATTCCTCAAAAATATTTTTGGAGTCATTTAGCTTTTATGAATTATTGAAGAGATTAAACTTGAATTATATGCAAATATTGACCTTGACTATGCTAAGCCATAGAACAGATCCACACCCTGCAACGTTAAAAAAGTTAAATGTATGAATGTATTTATTTATGGAAGGTTGCTTTATTAGGAAAAATATTGTTATAACTAGTATATAATTATTTTCTAAAACTTGAGCATGGTCCTATTACACTTCAACTGATGACAGAAAATTTTTAACTTTCAGAAAAAGACATTGAGAGAATGTGAGCAAAGCTAAATTATTAGCTGCTGTAAAATCAGTATTACAAGCATGGACAATCTTCAGAAGATTGTAGGCTGAAACTTTTTTTGCATGAGCGGAAATGTGAAACCAAGGTGTAAGAACAGAGTAGACGGTACATACATACATGTACATGTACACGAAAAAGAACACTGTACAACAATATATAAAAATATGGATTAGGAAAGATCAATTCCTCGCAGAGAAAGACATTTAGTGACAGAAAAGAAAAAAATAGTATAGATTTCATGATAGAACATACATGTGGATAAAGCTTTGTACTTTACCTGCCATTAGTGGACCGTAAACATACACTGATACTCAGCTACAAAAAAGAGGTACAAGTGTATCAAAGCTGGAACTTACAACAGATATGCCAGCGGATAGCCAGCAGCCACTTTGCCTACTCTCTCACTAGAGGGGAGAGCTGGTGGGTGAGGGGAAAATGCTGACTCTGTAGCTTTTTTAAGGGCAGTGGGAACTCCTTCTGATCCTATCATATCAGGTACTGGCTGACTTGGATTGGTAGGCAGCAATGTTCCGCTGACAGGTCGGGCTATTCCACTATTAGGCCTTGCATTGATCTGACTATGTCTTGTGTTATTTGGAGTAATGGGAGGTGTGGGCCAAGGCTTGTGGAGCCTTTTCTGTAGACCTGGCGGCTCTGGGGTGCCTGAATTCCAACACATCCAATGTGGCTCGATACTAGAGCTAGACTTTTTGTTGTTGTTAGTTATTGACATCTTGTGCACAGGTGCAGATTTCACTCGAGATTGTTTAAGTTCGCTAGCTTGAACATTGTGCTGCAGGTAAAAATCAACTGAACCTAAAACACAAAGAGAAAACGTGCTCAGACTACAGAGAGGACATTGGTGAAGTTGCGATAAATATTTTGGTTAGAAAGAGTTAAAAGCAGTATTTCTTGACAATCTACCCAAAATTCCACTCACATACATGTACATACAAATTGTGACAAAACACTCATTTCAAGTCCATGATATTGAATTATGATGGTCAACGATCCGGATATTGCTTGAACTTCCGTCAGTAACACGAATATTTCAGATATCAATACGCATGTACAAAAACTTGCGTGATGCATCCGATGAAGTTCATTGCACTGCATCTAGAACTAGACTTCATCATAACAAAAGAAATTGTTTATTGTATATGGCTTTCCCCTTGAAACTTGTACATGATAATATAGTAGTAGGTATTTTTTATATTATACTACTTACGATCTTTACGAGCGATTTCCCGAGCTTCGCTATCAGTTATTCCAAATCCTGCTCGATTGATTCTCCTCAGATTCTCCCTCTGTTTTGCATTAGGCTGAGCTGTAATGATAATAGAAACACTAAAATGAATAATTGTCAGCTTAAAGATCGGAGAAAAAGTATATGAGTTGTGATACATCACCGTTTAAAATTAATTTAATCTGCATCGCTCATAACAAAATTAATTTTTCTCCATCCCCCCTCCCCCCCCAGTGGCACACATACGGTGAATGCTAGATAATCACATTTATTTCCAAGGACGATATTCCCTACGTGATGAAAATACACATTCAATTTAATTAGCTACCATCGAAAGATTTGTGAAAATCTAATAATAAGGGAGTTAAGATTTAGCAATTTGCCATCAGTGAAATTGTGAAACTAAAATTCCCATGAGAATTTTCATCGTGATAGGGTGTGATATCAGTATACAATAGCAGACAGTAAAATGTTAGTCAAACTGGTGCAAGTACTCGGGCGTTGCTTCCTTCCACTTCGTTTAGATATATTATATGAGGAGTTGTGTGGCTATGCATGGAGAGGAGATAAGAACTACCCCATTTACATTCTATCCAAATACATGAATGAAAAACTTCACATTCTCTATCTGATATGCCTGATATTTATTTGTTATGATGATAATTCATATGTTTCCTCCTAAATTTAGGTGTGATGAATCTATCTGGAAAATAAAATGTCCTTATTACTAGTACATGCAATTTTTAGCTTTATTCAAATATTCTTTCCAATGATGGCATCTAATATGTGTAAAAAATTTTGTAGCATTCGGTAAGCTAGTACTCTGGCTTACCATCTTTAAAGGGGACATCAACACGGGCGTTGTAGCTTGGATAGTCTTTCTCTGTCATTTTCAGAAGCTGGTCCATATAATCTTTCACCTTTGGCTCTGCTCTTTTTGCCATGCTTGCACTGACAGTAGTCCTGGTTGGTAACTTAAAGTTATTGGTTTCTCCCTTGCGAAGTGACGATGAGTGACCTCTGGGCTTCAGAAGCATCTACAAAAAATTCAGTGTTGAATAGAAGGAACGATGAAGAATGAGGGTTTAGGAGCAGAAAGTGGCCTTGTATAAAGTCATATTAAGGATGGCATTTTACATAGCAGATATACGCAAAAAACTGTTAAGCTGCACCAATCCACAGTCATATTATAGTAATAGTACATGAAAATGTAATCTGGAACTGCCATACTATGTCCTAGAAGTAAAGCCTCATCATGAGAATTAATGTGCAGAAGTACAATCATTACATGCGATGTGCAACACAGTGTAAGTGTATATTTTTACCTGAGGGGGCATGACAGCTCTTTTCCGAGGTGGTTGTATGGGGTTCCGAAAATGATCCATATATGTGCTGACCTCTGGCTTGTAGGTAAGGTGTGGTGGCACCGGTGCCATCCTGTGGAAAGGTTGCGCTGCCATGCTACAAAATTGGTCAACTGTTACCGAAAACAAGTTCAAATGAATGATTAGCTCCCTGTTACATTTCCGACAGCTTATTCAAATGAAGATGGTCATACTGACTTTTTCCACATCAATGAAAAACCACTCACACATGAACGTGAACAATTATTATACATGTTCTACTGCTAAATGTGAATCCCAAATACAACTTGTCATTTCTGCTGCCAAGTGCCACCAAAAAGCTCTACATGTACTGCTACTACTGTATCATTTAAAAATTTACCTTGGTGCTTTTATCCTAACTGCTCTGCATACACCAGTGATTTTCTAGCTCTAGCTGATATGAACTAAGTGCTTGTTTATTGAATCGGTGGTTGCTAAGCAGAGGCGATTACTATTATATTATTTCTCTATATCTCATTATTTAACTGTATTAAAAATCATTGAAGATATAAAACAGCTAATACGAATTGTAAATGCTCGGTAGAAGAACAGTTAAGGTTGTTAACTGCTTAGACACACAAAGGGAGACACAGACAGATTGCAAAAATAGTAGGAGCCTGAAACTAAAAATATAGCACTGCAAACAAAACAGTTCGAATCGAAGTCGATAGTAATGAACAATGAGTGAGGAAAGTTTGGACAAGGAAAAATTGGTTTGAGGCCTACCTTTGGTCGCAGATGCTTTACTGTACTAGTATAGCTGTAGCAAGAAACAGACCCTGAACGAACGCTACTGAGGGACTATGATGAGCAATTTGCGTGACGCTCTATAGTCTGTCTGTAGATGCAAGTTGTGGGTGTGTTCCATACATTGATAATACCATAATTATTGTATTATTATGAAGTCTAGGGACACATAAGATTCAAATTTCAGGTACGCGATATGAATCTTTGTCACATGCTCTCGGGTTTTTATCATCATTGCATTTCAAGATAATTTGCGTATATACTATCATTAGAATTGAATTTGAAAAAGTTTATCATTAAAAATTTTACTGTAAGCACTGAAGGACAATGGCTCCTTATGCACTCCTACATCAACCACCTACAATCCTACATGTCCAATATAAAAATTAAGACTGCATAAATGAATCTGCCGCTAGATGTTTTTCATGAGTTTTTTTATATTTATCCAAGATAATAAATTAATTTCAATTTTTTGCTTATGTTAGGGTTTTTATAAGCTGGTTGGATGTATAGGCACAGTAGAAAAATTTATTTTCATGCAGTATCATGTAATAATCAAGTTTCGACTTATATAATACCATTGAGATCACATTATTAAATAGAGGAAACACTGATGTGAGAAGATTCAGTGACATCTGTGTGATCAGTGAGCTTGTATGGTGTTACATGG
>ERZ1740059.1224-NODE-1224-length-13022-cov-7.884707_pt1 | contig 13022 bp, 6 predicted proteins | sample MGYA00581744_ERZ1740059 | MGnify/ENA primary metagenome ERZ1740059 (study PRJEB43018, sample SAMN04849738) | marine metagenome | isolation source: floating plastic debris | place: Pacific Ocean | collected 2008-08-28 | study: EMG produced TPA metagenomics... | reverse complement strand
TTTCCCTGAGTTTGAGAGCATCCACTTGAAGAATTTCTTCAACAAGGCTCAACTTCTTAAGTCCGTAGCGTCTACCATTCCGCCACACCCCCATTTATTTTGTTGGGGTTGTCGATATCAGCTTGGTGTGCAAATATCTCCTCATCTATTTGAACATCAATTGCGTATTTTGTCCAACTTTTTCTCAAAATTTTTTTTAATTTTGATTTTTATTTCTCTCAAAGGCTTACATAGAAAGGTATTCAGCTTTATTCCGACGATCGATCGCAGAGTATCTGGACACAACATTACTTCTATCCTGACTTTATGATTACCGCAGTTAAGGAAGAAGGGGAAGAAATTTTGCTCGGTAATCAATTAGCGTAAATTTTGTAAAGAACTATTGTGAAGCTGTTACACAATCTTTGAATTAGTTAATCAACCAAGAATCCAATGTCAAACTGCCTTTCTTTGTGTAGGCAAATTTGTAAGCACTTTTAAGTTCCATGAAACGAGTTTTGTGTCAGAATGAAAGGTAATCAAAATTCCCAAGTAAAGCGATAATGCCCAATTATTGGGTAAATATCACCACCTAACTTGATATCGTCATCCCATGGCTTTCACTGTTTTCATGCAGCAGTTAATCCCAAATTAGCAGAAGTTGCTATTGACTTCCTTCAAGTTTTGAGGTCAAATCACTAAACCAAGAATTCCACCAACGAGTGCCGTGGATTCCGTCAGTTTTGAAAATATATGTAAACCTAATCTACTTGTACTTATTTAGACAAAAATGCAACAGAATCTACTTAGTTACCTACAGGACGAAACCCTCATTCTACCTTTAGCCTACCTAGTCTTGGCAGGTTCTTACTTATTAGTAATTCCAGTCTTGGTGTTAACCTACCTGAAACTTCGCTGGTATTCAGCAAGTTCTTTTGAACGTGGTTTTATGTATTTCTTAGTATTTTTGTTCTTCCCAGGCTTGTTACTCCTATCGCCGTTCCTTAATTTTCGGCCCCGGCGACGACGAATTGAAGTTTAAAATCTATCGGTAGGTCATATTTAGAAATGCGACGCATTGACGCTATTGGAATCGTATTTGGCGTTTTTGTTTTAGGGGGTTTTGCGTATATAGTCCTTGAGTTTGCAGGTTTAAATAGCTTTAGCGCTGGTATTTGGAGCCAAGTTTTATTAGTTGGTGGTTTAATTGGCTGGTTGCTTAGCTATCTATTTCGTGCGGTGGGAAACAAAATGACCTACCATCAACAGCGGGAAGAATACGAAAAAGCCTTTTTACAAAATCAGCTAGACAAACTTTCTCCCGAACAAAGAGAGAAACTCTTAGCAGAGGTAGAACAGCAAGAAAATAATTGACACGTTTGTGCTACTCAATATGTAAGCAAGTTTAGACGTGATTACTTGTTTTAGATTGGCATAGGAATGGTTAACCTTGAACATGCTTTTAGGAAAAAAATCGCACTCAGTAATTGTGTCGGCTAATAGACGGTTTTCTCACATACCCCAGACGTTTAAGTATTAACTCCTAAATCAATTCCTACTACATAATATATTTAAGTGTTACAAGATTATTTAGTAAAAAAAATACTTTTTTAATATCAGTATATAGCCATCGTGTAAAGTCCAGCTAATTACTTACTATATAGCCCAGAACCTAGGCAATTCCTTACTATGCGTTACTCACGATCTCTTACCAGCCCTACAGTTTGAGGTAAATAGGTACGCATAAATAAATCAAGCTACGTAAAAGAATGTAAATGACCATAATTTGCTCACTCAATCTGATTATCTTGAAAAGTTGCTTCCCTTGGGGTTTCCCCAAGGGCACTTTATGTCCTAATGTCCTAATGTGCTAACGGACACGCTTCGCGCTATTGACTACTCCCTTGTCAAAGGTTCCCAATATAATTTTTCCCATGTACCTATTTAGTTAAACCCGATATGGTAGCATGCCCACAAAATCAAAAAATAATTACGGAGTCCTTTTGAGTTGGGGGAGTAGGGAATAATGAATAGGGAGTAGAAAAAATATAAAAGCGTTTTACAACTTTTTTTCGACTAATTTTGCTATGGTCACCACTAGTAGTCTTTTTGATTAAAAATACTTAGCAGTATTTCATAAGTATTTTTAATGGATAAAAATTAATTATCACCAGACAGGTATTTTTGTTACAATTAGTGACTTTTTGTTGAAATCCCATTTTTAGACCCGGGAAAGCACATAGTTAAACAAGGCTGGAAAACAATTGTAGCGGGTAATTTGGGTTAATTGTGGATGATTACTAATATTGATAACAATAAAAAACTATATAAAAAAAGCATAACAACAATGTTTGATTAAGCCGCCAGCAGTAGACAATTTCACCGATATGATCTTGAATATATAAGGCTATTACCAACAGTAAAAAAACTAGCTGGTAGTCAGTTTTATATTTTCGTTATTATGTGAAATTGAGTAAGGTATAAATGACGAGTGTGAGAGAGTGTAAATTATCAATGACTTTAATTTTGTCACGTTATAGGGGCAAAGGCTATGAGTGAAAGTATGGCATTTATTGGCGGAGTTGCAGTAGCTGGGCTGGCAGCTCTTTTATTGTTGAAGGGTTCGGGTAATTCTATACAACCCAATTTCAATGTTACCCCACAAGTGCAAGCTCCTGTAGTTGCACCACCCATGATGAGTCAACCAGGAACTTATCCCGGTTTAGCACCCTATCCAAACCAAGTCCCCCCAGCCCTGCAGACTAATGAGTTGCGGACACATTTAGAACGTCAAAAAACCCAACTTGATGTCCTTCAACGGGAAAATGACCAGCTGAAAAATCAAAATCAGCAGTTTCAGTCTCAAATACAAACTTTTTACCAATCGCAATTAAGCGCACAACAAAATCACAATTCGGCACAACAAGCTGCAGCATTACAGCAGTCTCAAAAAGAACCTTGGTGGTCATCACGTATACTATGGGCTGTAGGAGGTATGGCACTTACGGTTGGGGGTGGTATCGTAGTAGCCGGAGTTTCCGCTCTATTCTCTCAAAAACAACGTCCTACTAGAACAGTACAGGTAATTCATCCTTATAATAGTTTGGGTCAGACCATATCCCCCAACGTACGTCGCGCAGAGTTTTTACCTCCTCGTTCCGAAAGACGTATGGAAACCCCTGAATACGACGATACTTATTAAGTTTTTCAAACAGCGCTGCGTCTGTAGGATGACAGGCACCCATAAGAATTTTTTTAGAAGAAAAAATTCTTATGGGAACCCTCGACAGCGCAAACACTTTTTGAGAAAGTAAAATGATTGTTTTTGATTCCCCCGTAACGATTAGCGTTAATTTTTGCTATTTTTTGTTACCAAAATTCAAAATAATGATCGCAAACGTATTATTAATTAAGGGAAGTTAAGCTACTGGCTTGTCTTCCCTGATTTTTTTGCATTCTTGAAAACTTGGTTTATTGGCGAATGCACTAACTCAGTCAAATTTTCTTCTCATGAGTGACTCTCTTTGGATCGTTACATTACTTTTTAACTATAAGAATAATGACTTACTCTACCCCCGGATTTAAAAGTCTCTTCAGTAATAGCAGCCAAAAAGAACTAAAAAATACACAACGCTCCTAATTTATTAAGACACTTCATAAACTGTCCATATAAATAAATTACACTTTACTCTACATATTTTCCCCATTGAGGAGTATAAAATTAAGCCAAAAAAAATAAGCGTTTTTACAGAATAGAAGCAAGATAAAATATAAGATAAATGTAATTTATCTTACATTTTATTGGAAATTCTTTTTCTGGAAACAAGAGGTAATCTTTTCTGAAGGTCATTCTTAATAATTAATTACGCTCAAAATCATAATCAACAATTACTCGTTTCCCTTGCTATTTAAGAATTTTAGAATCTAGATGTCATAATTCCATAATTGCTACGGTAGGCGATCGGCAATATTTATTTTCCGTATATTATTTATTGGCACATTATTTTAAGGTAATGAGGCGGTTTTGTTCGTCTACATCCTAGGAGTACAAAGATAGACTGCTTTATCGTCTTCGATCACAAGTTTTTGCTCAAGTTTTTCCGGCATCCTGCTTTGTGAAAGAGCTTACTCTCGTTAGGCTCTAAGATTACCTATAAAAATTTCTCACTCCCTCCCTCCCTCACTCTCTCCCTGCCACGAATAGGTAATCTTCCACCGGGAAAGGAGTAGTTATTTTTATGTCCCGGATACACCACAAGTTAACTTGTCACCAAATCAAATCTTCCATGCACAAAATCATTACATAAATTCACTTAGTACTTATTTTTATAGCTTGTATGTTAACAGAGTATTTGTACCAGTAGTAATATTACTCATAAAAAACATGCTGCAATCAATACGTAACCAAATATTATATCCCTGATTCGTTAACTGATAATTCTGGGTAATATTACTTAAGTGCCACCTAAAAATAAAGATTTAGCAAAGTAAAGTATTAGGTAGTTGCCTAGATTGTACATTGGAAACATATAGTTTATGGGACACTTCTAATATACTGATTTGTAAGAATCTTAAATGTAGCTAGTGGCTAAATAAAGGTTCCCTGAAATACTATCCCTAGCTTGAGTTCGGCGTTGTAAATATATGTATATTCCGACAGGTGTTTCTAAAGTTTGATAACACGGTAAGAAATAATTAACGTGTAAGCTTTTAATTATCATCTGTAGGTAATTAGTGACTCAAAAAGAACCCATACGTGGGATACTCAAGCTTAAGCAATTTTATGACAGTGGTGTGAAGGTTATGGAGATGAGCATGAATATTTTTTATTTAATACTCAAGAGGAAACGGCGTGTATTAATTTCCTCAACGGAAGGCAGTTACTGCCGTCTTAATACAAACTGTTTGTCAAGGGTTCTCGTAGGAATTTTTTAGAAGAAAAAATTCCTACGGGTGCCTGTCATTTCAGTTAACAGAAATTTAGACGAAATAGGTTTAAAAAAGCTACACGTTGTATCCATGAGCAATAAATAACTGCAATTGGATTTAAACCAGATAGTCAAGGGCTCCCATGAGAATTTTTTTCTCCTTAAAAAAATCTCATGGGTACTCGTCACCCTAATTTCCTATTGGCCATAGTCAGGTTTGATAGGTTATTTACCGTCTCTTGGTAATCGCGATTTGTTCTTGTCTGACAAACTGCATTTACGTAAATAGGACGGTTCGAGGGTAGTATAAAAATATTTTTGTCATGCACCTATTGCGTGGAAATATGTGTCCTAACCGTTTTAGTTAAATCTATGAATGGGAATTAATCGGTTTTGATTCAAATCCCTAATTCACCAATTTATTCACTTTGTTTGATTTGAGAAAATCAAATATAGGAATTTAAAACTATCTCGATCTGGCTTGAATCTTGACAAGTAGTTAATAATATGCTCTGATTGCAAAAAAATATGCATTTTGCATAACAGGAGAAATTAAAAAAAATTTCTTGATGTTACCTATAACTAGCGTGAACTTTAGCAATCCGATTCTTGGCTGCTAGTTAAGAATTAAGAAATTAGAAAATAATGGCTTTCACTTAAAGCCTATACCTAAGAAAACTTTCACTATTTATTGCATTCATGCCTTCCAATGACATCTTTTTTAATTTCATGGCTAAGGCGTAAAAGCCTCTTCTTAACAATTAGTTCCTTGAGTGTTATTACTTACGGAATTATACCTACTGTTGCTCAAACAGAGATCGAGAATACTGCAAGTGGTGGTGCAGATAACTTACCTTCTCAAACAGTTAATTCTAATACAGTAACTCTCTCGGCAAATCCTGCTGATTTGCGGTTAACAAAAACTGGCGACCGCGCAGCTGCCGAACCTGGAGATACGGTAATTTATCGGTTGTTGATTGAAAATGTCGGTCAATCACCGGCTGTAAATGTAGGAATTACAGATAGATTGCCCTTAGGATTGCGATTGGTAAGTGAGTCGGTACAAGGTTCTATCGGCGATCAAACGGTAGAATTAGGAACTCCAAGTATCAACGCTTCGAGTCGAGGAACTAATGTAACTATAAACTCGACGGTAACTTTGCAGCCTGGAGAAAGCTTAATTGTTAATTATGCTGCTGAGGTGACTCCAGATTCTATACGTGGAGATGGAAGAAACCTTGCACAAGCTACTGCTGGGGGTTTGCGAAGTAACCAATCTAGTCACAGATTGCGGATTCGACAAGGAATTTTGTCGGATTGCGGTACTTTGATTGGGCGGGTGTTTGTTGATAAAAACTTTGATGGCGAACAACAGCCGAATGAACCAGGGGTACCGAATGCAGTGATTTATATGGATGATGGCAATCGCATTGTTACGGATGCCAATGGTTTGTATTCTTTAGCAAATGTTATTTCCGGGCATCGCTCGGCGGCACTGGATTTAACTAGTTTACCAGGCTATTCCCTGGCTCCGAATAAATATTTTATTGAGACAAATAGCCCGTCACGCTTGGTGAGGTTAGCGCCTGGAAGTATGGTGCGGGTGAATTTTGCAGTTACGCCTGCGTTTTCGGAGGGTAAGCAATGATTAGGAGACAATCTCGCGTGCGATTTACCAATGGCAGCAGCAGCCATCTTTACCAAAAACAATTTTTTCACACTACTTTATGTACCATTATCAAACCCGGTAGCATTGGTATCTTACCAGTAGTAATGGCGATTGTAGGGTTTTCGACAATTTATTCCGATACAGCTTTAGCTGGTTCCTTAGATAAAAAGGCTCAATTGGATCTAAGTTCCAGATTAAAAGCTGCTTCTTCAGATCGAAAAGCTAAATCATCTCTAGGTTCTAAATCGAAATCTATTGCTGCTTTCTCTGATGAAAAGGCTCAATTGAAGGTAGATTCTAAATTAAAACCTGTCTCCTCAGATGAAAAGGCTCAATTGGATCTGAGTTCTAGGTTAAAAAAGCATAAATATACATCAAAAGAGAGCGAAGGTCAAGACTCAGAAAAATCTTCTATTTCAGAATCTTCTCAGATTTCTCCACCTTTAGAGAATATAGTTGAGCTTGCGGAAGTGGGAGATACTCAACCATCTCTCACCTCCCCAGGAAGCACTCCTGGAGACTCTCTATTTAACCAACCGGGGGGAGAATTTCAACCACAGCAGCAACCACAGCAGTCGGCTCCTTCAACTGACGCTCGAAGGACTCAAGCAGAACCCGATTTACCCCTTGAAGAGAATTCTGCCCCTGGGGAAACAAAGAGAAATACTAGCGGAGTAAAACTTGAGATTTCTCCTGTAGGCGAGTCAGTAGTACAGGCTGATGGACGTTCGACAATTCAGATAAGAGGGCAGATTACCAATAAAGAAGGGGAAGTAATTCCTCGCGACGTATTGGTGACTCTGACTAGCAGCGCGGGTAAATTCATCGGTTCCGACCAAAATAAGGACGCGCCGGGATTCCAGGCACGGGCTGTTAATGGTGAGTTTATTGCCACTTTGCAGTCAGGAATAAAGCCTCAACCCGTCCGTATCCGGGCAGCCGTTCATAAAATAAAAAAACAAACATCTACCCTAAGACAGAGAGAGCGTTCCATCGATGGAGAAATTCTCCTCGATAGCGGTAGAGATACGACTCTATTCAACAATCAACTGATTGACAAATCAATAGAAGCCTACACGCAAGTAGAATTTACCACTTATTTGCGTCCTTCCCTAGTCACGGGTATCGTTAACCTCCGTATCGGTGCAAGGGGAACCAATTTCTTTGGTAGTCGGAGTGAATTTCTCGATCCGAATGCGGATGACGGTACTGAAGTAGATTTGGATTCGAGGATATTTGCAACGGGTAAAGTTGGGGAATGGTTGTTTACTGGTGCATTTAATAGCGAACGACCAATTAACGAAGATTGTGAAGGTAGAAACCGTTTATTTGGCGGGGTACAGTTTTGCGAGCAACAATATCCCGTCTATGGTGACAGTTCTACGGTGACTCAAACTACGCCTTCGATTGATAGTTTTTATGCTCGTTTTGAACGCAGTTCTAAGATACCTGGAGCCGATCCAGATTATGTAATGTGGGGGGATTTCAGGACTGAGGAATTTTCTCGGCCTTCTCAGCTTTATGGTGCAACTGCTCGTCCCCTCCATGGTTTCAAAGGTAATTACAGTTTTGGTCCGTTGCAGATAACTGGCTTGTATGCAAACAACGTGGAAGGTTTTGTCCGGGATACTTTTATTCCTCAAGGTATCAGCGGTAATTATTTTCTTTCCAGACGATTGTTGGTCCCTGGCAGCGAAAATGTTTATTTAGAATCAGAAGAAATCAACCGTCCCGGTACTATTGTCAGCCGACAGCAATTATATGCCGGCCGAGACTATGAAATAGATTACGACCGAGGCACAATTAGACTCTTAAGTCCAATTAATTCAACAGAACTTAATGCTTTTGGTACAACTCTGCAAAGACAAATTGTTGTCACCTATCAGCCAGAAACAGGAGAAGATGGGGAGATTTACGCCGGAAGATTGCAGTTTAATCTTTCTCAAGGTTTCGATAACAAGTCATTTATCGCTGGTTCCTATCTTCGGGAAGACCAAGGTAGTAGGGAATTTGAACTCTATGGTGCAGATTTTCTGATTTCCTTGGGACGTGGCAGTCAGATACTTGGGGAATATGCGCGTTCGGAAAGTAATATTGATGGTGGAGATCGGCTAGAAGCTAATGCTTATCGGATTGAAGCCATTGGTAATATCAACAACCGCATTGATATGAATGCTTATTATCGTTCCGTGGAGCCGAATTTCAGTAATAATTCAACTTTCAGCTTTTCTCCGGGACAAACCCGTTATGGAGCTTCCATACTGGGTAAATTAACCGATACTACAACTCTAGGTGTATCCTACGATGTCGAAGAAAACTTCGGTCGAGCTTCAACAGGTTTAGTAAACTTCTTTGATTTATTCGATCCCCAACCCCAAGCTCGTCCAGGAGAAGCTTTAGATAATGAATTAAGAACTTTCCGAGCCGGTGTTTTACAAAAGTTTGGCATTGCAGATGTCAGCGTTGAGTATGTCAATCGTTCCCGGGAAGATGGCATAGATGATACCTTCAGCGGCGATACCGAGCAAATTGTCTCTAAGTTAAAGGTTCCTTTAACTCAAACTTTGACCTTCCAAGCCCAGAATGAAGCCAGCTTGGGTGATACCGATCCACTTTACCCCAACCGCACCACATTAGGTTTAAATTGGCGGGCATTTGAGGGAGTAGCTTTTAGATTAACTCATCAGTTTTATGATGATACCAGCTTATTACCTGGTAATTCCCTGACTACTTTAGATACTTTAGTTGATTACGACCTAGCCAAAGACACCACCTTCAACGGACGTTATTCCGTGCTGTCGGGATTCGACGGCTTACAAGGGCAAGGTGCATTGGGAGTCAACCACGGATTTCCCGTCGCACCGGGATTGCGGATGAGTTTAGGTTACCAATACGTATTTAGAAACATCTTTAACTCCACCGCTGCGGGAGAGAGATTTCCCCAATATTACGCCGTCGGGCAAACAGCATCTTCCTTGGGATTATTCTCGGGTTCCGTTTACAGCGTCGGCTTTGAATACACCGACAATCCAGACTTAAAAGCCAATGCTCGTTTTGAATTCCGCGACGGAGCCGAAGGTGACGACACCTTTATTTCCGTAGGTGCAGCAGGTAAAATTTCCAATGCATTAACCGCATTAGTACGTTATCAACAAGCAGGTGAAGCCAACGTATTTTTAGCTGACACCGTGGATAATCTGGGTGGAACCGATGGTGTGAGATTTGAAGAATTAGGAGACACCGCCAACCTCAAAATTGGTTTAGCATATCGCGATCCAACCAACGATAAATTTAACGCCTTGCTCAAATACGAATGGCGACAAAACTTTGACTCTATACCCGAAAACCAGTTTACAGGAAGTTCTACAGCAACGGGACATATATTTTCAGCAGAAGCAATTTATGCACCTTCTTGGCGATGGGAATTTTTCGGTAAATATGCCCTGCGTAACGGCGTAACTTATTTCGACGGCGATCGCTACGATGGAACGGTTAATTTAGCCCAAGCACGAGCTAGTTATAAATTGGGCTACCGCACCGACTTAGCAGTAGAAGGGCGCTGGATCGGTCAAGATTCCAATAATAATCCAGGCTTTGATGAATTTGGGATTGCTGTTGAAGGTGGGTATTATTTAACTCCAGATTTGCGTTTGGGTGTAGGTTATGCATTTGGTAGTGTAGACGACCGCGACTTTACCGGATATCGCTCGGAAGGTGGATTGTATCTCAATGTCAGCTTGAAACTTAACGAATTGTTTGGCGGATTTGGATTGCAGAAACCAGTTCCCAAACAGGAGCAAGAATCCGAGATTTCACCCTTGGTTAGGAATCAATTAGAACAGTCCGAGCAGTCTCAAAAAAAGTTAAGCGAACGTTTGAAGAAAGACGATGAATCCAACAAACTGGTTAACCGTCTCAAGCAGCAAGAAAGTAGTACCAGAGAAGAATTTCCAACAACTAGTACTCAATCTCGAATAAAAGACGCTAAATCTTCCCAAACGAAGCTGATAAATAATCTCAAAAAGTAGCTGTTGAAATATTGGTTAAATGTGGTGTCACAGGAGCGAGAAATGCCCAAAAAAAAGGTCAAAGTCCGACATGCAAAGGTAAAAGGTAAAAGTAATACAGCGAAAAATTCGCTCAGACAAATAGCCTTTTCCCTTTTACCTAATAAAAAAATCTTTTACATTCTCCCAACTTCAGTATTTTTTCTTCCCAACGCATTATACGCACAAACCCCTTCTACCCCATCTCCGGTAAGGATAGTGGTAAATAGCAACCAAGATGGTGTAGTAACGGCGGATAGTGAATTAACTTTGCGCGAAGCTATTGAAGTTGTAAATGGAACTATAACTCCAGAACAACTTAGTAGTGCTGAACTTGCTCAAATTAGTCCCGCAACTGGTGACGGAAGCAGTATTGAGTTTAATTTACCCAGCGGTGCAACAACCATTGAGTTACAAACGGTATTACCGGATTTGGCTGCACCGGGCTTAACCATTGATGGAGGCACCCAACCGGGATACGATCCCAACACCTCAGCGACAGCGGAAATTGAGATTCCCATTCCCTTGGTGACAATTAAACCAGCCATGGGACAAGAAGTATTTCGCGGTTTAACAGTGGTTGCTGACGATATCACCATACGCGGCTTGAATATGTACGGTTTCAACGCCAAACCCATCAAGCAACATTTGGGAAGCGGATTGATTTACGATGGAAAAGCCGATCCTGCAACCCTGACAACCCCACCGGGAGATATCGTCATTGCTCATCGCTTGCCACCTCCCGATACTAGCCAGCAGAAACCCCCCGCGAGTAACTTTCCGTTTCGGGAAAGAGACGTACCCCCTAAAAATATTGTTATTGAAAATAACTGGTTGGGAATCACCGCCGACGAAAGAGTACCCGATCGAATTTCTGCTTTTGGGATTTATGCTTTCAATACCCAAGGCACGACAATTCGTAGAAACCGGATTTCTTATCATGCTGGTAGCGCAATTATCACTTCGGTAAGAGCGGAAAATACTCAGGTGACGCAAAACATTATCGTTGGTAACGGTATTAATGGAATGCCCGATGCCTTGAGGTTTGAGGGTGTAGTTGAAAATTCCCAGATTTTGGGTAACTTAATCTGTGCCAACGACGGTGCAGGCGTGTATTTATTCAAACCTCAAGGTCAGATACTAGTACAAAATAATAAAATTACCTACAACGGTAGAAGACTGCGACGAGCGGCAGTTTTTGTCATGGGCAGCGACCATCAAGTAGTTGGTAATGAAATTGACCATCAAGCCGGACCAGGGGTAGTAGTTACCGCATTTCCCAGAAACGACATTGGTAAAAGAGGTTCTGCGGTACGTAACGTCATCCGCAACAATAAATTCGCCGCCTTAGAAGGATTGAGTATCGACCTCAACAGCCAGCGAAACCTCGGGGTAATCGACTTTCAGCGCGGAGATGGTCCCAACCCCAAGCGGAATTCCTCAAATCGTCGTAAAGAAACCGGAAATGGAGCAATTAATGCCCCGCGATTTTCCTCCAAAGCATTTGCTAATCAAGGTGCAAGTGCCACAGTTACAGGGAAAGCCGATAAAGGAAGTGAAATTGCCATATATCGGTTGAGCGACTATCAGCGGGGAAAACAAGCCATATACCAACCGGGATACGGCGCATTAACAGAACCCCTAACCATAGTTAGCGCCACAGAAGACGGAACCTTCACCGCTCAATTAGAAAACGTACAAACCGGCGATATGATAAGTGCGATCGCCACCGATCCGAAATACGGCACTTCAGAACCATCGGTAGCGGCGGTAATTGGTACGATTGATACTCCACCCAACGTTAATCCTACAGCACCAATCGACCCGATAAACCCGCCCCAGTGCGTTTCCAGGCCGATACCACCGACACCACCACCACCACCGGAAATACCACCAGAAACCCCACCAGATCCGATTCGGATTCAAGTACCCCGCAACGTCCACTTTGCCTTAGATAAATCTTTCATTAGCGATAAAAGTGCACAAGTACTAGACCAAGTCGCAGAAGTACTCAAACAATATCCTTTCATCGTCATAGAACTACAAGGTCATACCGATCCCCGCGCCAGCAATGCTTACAACCAAGCATTAGGTAATCGAAGAGCGCTGTCGGTGAGAAATTATCTGTTGCGTTCGGGAATTCAACCAGAAAGAATGACCATACGCTCCTTCGGTGAAACTCAACGTAAGGTTCCCGGTAGTACGGATGTTGTGGATTACGCACGCGATCGACGTACTGAAATCATCTTCAAGGATGTCAGGGGTATAGACCTGATTATTGAAGACCAAGAGCAAGATTTGCAAGTCGAATGAAGGTAAGGGTTAGTTGTTAGTTGATAGTTGATAGTTGTTGTTCATAAAAAATCACTTAAAACTTACTACTAACTACGAACTACGAAC
>ERZ1740059.1223-NODE-1223-length-13023-cov-5.789173_pt1 | contig 13023 bp, 8 predicted proteins | sample MGYA00581744_ERZ1740059 | MGnify/ENA primary metagenome ERZ1740059 (study PRJEB43018, sample SAMN04849738) | marine metagenome | isolation source: floating plastic debris | place: Pacific Ocean | collected 2008-08-28 | study: EMG produced TPA metagenomics... | reverse complement strand
CGATTAGCGGCGAAATGCCCAGCGCCACGATCGCCTTTTCAGATCTGAACCTCGCCGCCACCGGCCTGGATGTCGACTATGCCGGGCGTATTACGCTTGGTGAGACGCCCACCATGGATGGCGAGGTCGAGTTTAATGCGGCGGATGCGCAACGTTTGCTGAAGCCCGGCAACACGCTGAAACCGATCCTGACCATGTTGGGCATTGTTGATTTTGGCGCGCGTGTTACGGGCCCCGTCTCGACCCCGACGCTGACCGGCAGCACGTTGAAACAACGCGGACAGGATTTGACGACAGATTATAGCGGCAGCTTCAGCCTTGCCGGGGACCAGACGCTTGACGGCATGCTGGACGTATCGAGCGACAATCCACGTGCCGTTCTGTCGACTCTTGGCACCGAATTGCCGGACGGCGACTCGCTCAACAGGATTGCGATTTCGGGCCAGACCACGGGCTCCATGTCAGCGCCAAATCTGGAACAGGCCTCGATCACGCTCGACGAGACCACAGCGACCGGCAGTGTCGGTGCCGACCTTAGCGGCGATCGCCCGCGCATTGTCGCGAATCTGAGCATGCCCCGGCTGGACCTGACGCCCTTCCTCGGCGCCGGCTCGCAGCAGGCCGACACCGAGCCCAGCCTGAATGAGGATTGGGATGATACGCCGCTTGATCTCGCCGCGCTGAATATGCTGAACGCGACCATCACGGTCGCCGCGGATGAGGTCATCATGGACCAGATCACGCTGAATGATGCGCTATTGAATACGCGCCTGGATGACGGGCGCCTCTCCGCCATCTTCCGGCAGGATGATGAGACGCCAGGCTTCAAAGTGTTCCAGGGCAATTGGTATGGCGACCTGACCCTGGATGCGTCTCGCGCGACCCCGCGCCTGGAGATTGAAGCTCTGGCGGACAGTATCGCCGCGCAGGAGATGCTGACCGCGCTCACCGGATTCCAGAATCTCAGTGGGATTGGCGACGTGCATCTGGACCTCAGTTCCGAGGGAAACAGTCTGAAAGCCCTGATCAATGGGTTGGATGGCCAATTTGAATCGGATCTCAATCAGGGCGCACTGAAAGGGCTGAATCTGGCCAAACTGGTGCGCGATGCATCCAATCTCAGCGAGCTTGTCGCAAGCGGTAACCTAACTACCACAAGTTTCCGCGAGGCTTTGTCGCCGGAAGCGGAGACCGATTTCTCCAAATTCATCGGCAATCTGGATTTCACCAATGGCGTGGCCAGCATCACCGATCTCAGCATCGACAATCCGGTTGTCGGCATTACCGGCGCGGGCAGCATCGATCTCGGCGCCCGGACACTGGATATTCGTCTGACGCCGCGGGTCGATGTCGCGGCAGCAGGCGCCGGTTCAACCATTGGCATTGGCGACATTCCGATCCCGGTCCGCGTCTATGGCAGTTGGTCGAGTGTACGCTTCGGCCTGGATTCCTCGGCCGTTCAGGCCGAGCTGACGGCGCGCTTGCGAGGTCAGGCGGCGGGTGAAATTGCCGATCGCATTGGCGGCGATGCCGGCGCCATCATTGGCGGGATTATTGGCGGTCAATCCGCAACGCCATCATCTGAAGGTGAGGAGACGCCAAACCTCGAAGATGAGCTGCTTGATAGTGCTCTCGGCGCGCTGTTCGGGCCTCGGACGCGAGACTCCGAGGAGGAAAAGGAAGACAATTAGGCGCTAGCCTTCCTGTTTGAAGAAGGCGCGGACCTCTGCCCCCTTATAGCGGTCCAGCGCGGCACAGAGTTCGATCCGCTCAGTCGTCTCATTGAGCGATCGCTCATGCCCTTCCGCAAGATCCCCTTGCGCTTCGAACAAGGCAATCAATTCATCTCGCCCCTGCTCTGAGCAGAGCGATGCTGCCAGCGCCGGACTGAACCGTCGACGTTGCCGCGGGATGACATCCAGATAGGCTGCGAAATTCTCTTTCAGCCAGGCCCAGGTGAGGTCGCGGGTCTCTTCCTGGCGCATCTGCCCTTGCACGATGGAGAGCGTTTCGCGGGATCCGAGATCACCGGACAAGGCGAGCTCCAGAATGCGCGCCGAAAGCGCTGGATCCCGGTTCTGGCCAATCGCATACGCCACAGCCTGCTCGAAGACGGGCACATCATACATATCGCGCGCGACCAGCATCTGATCGAGGAAAGGTTCGCCATAGACCTGGAATCCGATCGCCATAGCGGAGAGATATTCATCCGTATTCAACGTTCGGTCCGACTCGACACCGTCAAGATCGATATAGGCGGCCGCGGCGTCGGCCAGGCCCTGACGCAAATCTGTATCTTCACCTCGGCGGATCAGGAATCGTTCGAGGCTGGATTTCATGATGGTCCGTTCCGGATCATCGCCGCCCTGCTGGTCCAGCGCGGTATATCGGTGACGGAAGAGATCAAGGATGGCGCGGCGATATCCCGCCAGTGCTTCGGCATCGCTGGCGACGAGCGTCTCGAACCGGCCCGCTTCTCGAATGGCGGCCTGCACCACGCGGCGCTCTTCATCGCGCACGGCCTCATCAATGAACCGCCACACGGTCTGGACATCTATCCGCCCGGCCGCAAACTCGGCCCCGACACTGTCCAGGGTGGCGAGTTTCTCCCCGGGATTGAGCTGATCAAACGCGCGGCCGAGATCCTGCCAGGCCTCATAAGGGAGAGAGAAGCGATAATAGCCGGTGCCGTTTGCGTTGGGCATGATCCAGGAAACTGCTGAAGCCGCGGGTCGCCGAACGAGCTGAATCAATGGAACCGACGATCGAGTAGGTTGGTTGATCTGACAATAGCGCTCTTGACCACGTTGGATCGCTATTCGGTAACAAAATGGCACCACCCAAAGTCGATCGCTATCCATTTTACTGCCAAGAGGCTTGTACCTCGATTGAGCAACGAAGATGGTTGGTTCGCCACCAGAGTTTGAATTTTCAATCGTCATCAAAGGCAATCCGTTCTGTTCCACGAAACTTTTGAAAACACGCGTAAGATCATGCTCGCCATCGTTACGGTCAGGAACCAAATCACCCACACTCGGAGGCCGATTTTCGATCCGCTTGATCTCCTCGCCAATAATGTCGAAGAATTCCGGGCTGCCCGCGACGCCATCTTCATAGGCTGCAACATAACGCCCGAGCGCCGGGCGGAAGACGTCCGCGCCGAAATAGGCGTCGACCATGCCAATGACGGCGAGGCCCTTATTATAAGTGATCGAGTCATAGGCGTTGCGCACATTCTCATTCAGAGCAATCGGCTCACGCACGGCGCGGGCGCTGGCCAGGCTATCCAGGCTCATGGCGCGAATGCCATCGACAATGGCGTCCAGCTCATAGCCTTCGCCGGGATAGATTTCCGACAGGCTGGCACCTTCCCCCCAACTGGCAAATCCCTCTTTCAGCCAGAGATCGTCCCACCAGGGCGGCGTCACCAGATTACCAAACCACATGTGCCCGACTTCGTGCGCATGAATGGCCAGCAAGCTGCGCCGGGCCGCCGGACCGATGCCCGGGCTGGCGAGAATACGGGTCTCGCGATAGGTCAGCGCGGCGGCCAGTTCCGTCGCGCCAGACGGCCATTGCGGCGCCGCCACAATGTCGAGTTTCTTGTACGGATAAGGCTGCTGCAAGGCTTCCTCGAACACGCGAACAAGATCTGGCGCCGTCTGCAGGGCAAGGCCAAGTTCAGCGCCTTTGCCCCGGCGGGCAAAACCGCGCAAAGGAATGGGTTCGGCGCGTACATTATTTGGCGGGATCATGCCCGCTTCGACAACGTCAAAACTGCCCACAGCGAGCGACAGAAGATAAGTCGGCAAGGGCCGCGTGGTTTCAAATGTGATCCGCTTCAGACCACCCTCTAAAACCTCAACCGCAGCTTCTGGGGCGTTGCTAATCGCCGCATCTGACTCCGGAATGGTGAGCGTGATATCAAACGGCGCCTTGAAGGCTGGCTGATCGAAGCCCGGCATGAAGCGGCGCGCCTGAATGCTTTCCGACTTGGCGAGCGCATACGCATCCCCCTGCTCGGTAACTTTGAACAATCCGGACAGATTGACGTCGAATGGCGCATCATAATCAATTTCGACAACCACCTGATCGGCGGACACAGTTTGCCCGAAATCGAGCCACGCGACCCCTGATTCCAGGGCCATGGTCCAACTGCCTGTGACGGGCGCGGCTTGTCCCACGCGCGAGCGCACCGCAGCAATGTCGAGATCGCGGCCATGCAGATAGAGACCGTGCGCTGCGTCTTCCAGGGCAATCGTCATGATCACCGTACCCCCAAAGCGCGTGGCGCGCGGGTCGAGCGTCAGGTCCAGTGCGTAATGCGTTGGATAAGGGGCCGCATCCAGCGGTCCTTTCGGGGCATTCGCCACGATCTCTTCTACCGTTGGCGGCCCTATTTCAGCTGTATCTGAGGCGGCGCCACAGGCCGCCAAAACCATGCTCATGATCGCAAACAGAGCAATCCGCATATTCCAACTCCAACTTGTCTTGGGCTTCTGCATAGCGCACAACACGCGCGATGAAACCCGTACTGTCAATTCTCGACCCGTCCCCGATCTTTGAAGGCCGCACCGCCGCCGACGCTTTGAACGAGACACGGGCGCTGGCGGCGGCCGCAGACGCCCTGTCCTATCGCGCCTATTGGGTTCAGGAGCATCATAATGCGACCAGTTTTGCCGGCACCACGCCGGAAGTCCTGATGGCCGATCTGGCCTCCCGTACGAAGCGCATCGCGCTCGGGTCCGGAGGCATCATGCTGCCCAATTACTCTCCTCTCAAAGTGGCCGAATGGGGACAGACATTAAGCCAGCTTAACCCCGGTCGGATTGAGATCGGTCTTGGCCGGGCCACCGGCGCGGACCCGCGCGCGTCTGCCGCCCTGCTCGGACCTGGCGGACAGAACTTCCCCGCCATGCTGCGCATGATGATGGACTGGATGCTGGATTCAAGCGGCGAGGTCCCACTGGCCGAAGATCATCGCGCCCGTGGAATTGCGGCCAATCCGCCAGGACCTCGGCCCGATGTCTGGATGCTGTGCTCATCACCCGGGTCTGCCGCCTTCGCCGGACAGATGGGTCTCAAACTGGCCTTCGCGGATTTTCTCAATCCGGGCGGCGCAGGCGATGCATTGGCCGCCTATCATGACGCGTTTGAGCCATCGCCTTTCTGCGCCGAACCCTATGCAGGCATTGGTCTGGTCGTGCTCGCAGCCGAGACCGAGACGGAAGCGGACCATCTGGCCGGATCGATCAAGGCCTGGGCCCTGGGGCGCGGGACAGGCGAATTTCGTCCCTATCTGGATGCAGCGACCGCCAACGAATATTTGGCCAATGCACCGCTCGAACCGCCGCAGCGCGGCATCATCGGAACGGGGCTCTCGGTGGCCCGCGAGCTGATCTCGGTCGCGCAAACGGCGCGAGCTGACGAGCTATTTCTGCTCTCAATCACCGACAGTCTCGAAACGCGGATCAACAGCTATCGCCTGATCGAACAGGCCATGGCGGCGATCAGCGAAGATCAGACATGACGGCGAGGATCGGGCTCAAGGCACTGGCGCCAAGCGCCTTGCAGCGGGCTGGCGACCAGCCATAATCCGCGTCCGGGTGGTTCGCATCATCCTTGAACGGCATTTCCAGTGTCATCGCCAGACAGTCAAACCGCTCCGCCAGGGCATTGGTGCAAATCGACAAATTGGCTTTGCCAGCGGCACTGATCGGATAGCCGAACCGGGTCTGAAATGCGCCATTTGAGGATTTCACATAAGCCGATTTGAAACTCTCCTGCAGACCCGCCAGCCGGTCCGACCAGCCCGGAATGCCTTCCGCCCCAGCGATGAAATTGTACGGCATCGCCTCGTCACCATGGACGTCCAGCGCCAGGTCGCAGCCTGTCTCCATCATCTTCTGCAGCGTCAAATAGACTTCCGGACTCTTCTCCATATTGGGCTCAGCCCATTCGCGATTGAGGTTCACGCCAACTGCATTCGTCCGCAAATGCCCGCGCGCACTACCATCCGGGTTCATGTTCGGGATGATATAAAAGACCGCGCGGCTCATGAGATCCTTGGAAATGGCGGAAATCGGATCCAGCATTCGTTCCAGGAACCCCTCCATCCACCATTCCGCCATGGTCTCCCCCGGATGCTGGCGCGCGGTGATCCAGATCTTGCGCTTTTCCGGCCCCGGTTCGCCAAGCGTGATCAAGTCCAGATCCCGCCCATCCAGAGTTTGGCCGAGGACGCTGATCCGCCCTTCGGCATAATTCTGCGCTCCGGCGACGAGCATGCTGTGCCGTTCGGAGGAGTAAGGTGCGAAATAGGCAACATAGATGGCATTGACGTTGAGCGTGGTCTCAATGGTCAAGCTCTGTCCGTCATAGGACGTGGGCACCCGGCGCCAGTCCATCAGGTCCTCGGAGACCACAGCCTGATAATTCTCCCAGCCTTTGGGATAAGCGGCGCCGCCGGCATTTTCTATGATCAGGCGAAGTTTCTGTCCTTTTTCGCCTGAAACGCGAAAATGGAACCATTGATAGAAGTCGGACTGATGGTCTTTGGCGATGTATAGTCGCACATTCATCGGGTCGCTGGCATCCTTGACCACGACATTGCCGCTATCAAAGGCCGAAGAAATGATCAGGCTCATACGCGCGCCCCCGCTTCGAGATCGGCGTGGTAAGCTTTTGCCATGCGGCTGTCGATCCCCTGCATCTTCAGAAACGCACTCAGGACGCCAAGTTTGCGATTTGGCGCCTCACCGTCAGCGATCCGGTGCAGCTGATGATAATACCAGCCCTGCATGCCAAACCCGTTTAGCGCCTTGAAGATGCCAATCGAGGAGTTGGGGCTGAATATTCCCGGCCCGATGCGGAGCGTACTTTCCCATTTGATCAGCTCGTCCAGATCGCCGGACAGCAATTGTCCCGGCGCATCAACGTCCACACAGAGCGGACGCCCGAGCCCGATCAAATCGGCTTCACCCGCCGCGAGTGCATCATTCATACCCGCCGCTGTACGGAAGCCACCGGTGACCATCAGCGGCATCTTCGCGACGGCCTGCACCTCCTTGGCATAATCCAGGAAATAGGCTTCGCGCTTTTTCGTACTTTCCCGCGCACCTTCCTCATGCGCAGGTTTGAGCCCGTCCATATCCATCATTTTCGGCTGCTCATAATTGCCGCCAGAAATCTCCACAAAATCGACCCCAAGATCGTTCAAAATGCCGATCACGGCCATCGATTCGGCTTTGGAGAAGCCACCTTTCTGGAAATCCGTCGAGTTGAGTTTGACCGAAACCCCGAACCCAGGCCCCGCTTCGGCTGTCGCGGCTTTCAGCACTTCGACCAAAGCGCGGGCCCGGTTTTCAAGCGACCCACCCCATTCATCGTCCCGTTGATTGGTCAATGGCGACAGGAACTGGCTCATCAGATAGCCGTGCGCTGCGTGGACCTGAACCCCGTCAAACCCCGCCGCGCGCGCGGCTTTGGTGGCAATCGCATATTTCTCGATCAGGCGCTTGATATCATCGCCGGTCATGGCGCGCGGCGTACCGAACTGCCCGCCCGGCAGATCAACCGCGATCGCGCTTGGGGCATCAGGTTGCGGATTGACCATTTTCTGGGTCTGGCGACCGGCATGGCTGAGTTGCATGACCACTTTACCGCCCCCGGCCTGGCATGCCTCCGCCCATTTCGCCAGCATGACAGCATGTTCATTCGACGGCGCCCCATCAATTGCGACATTACCGGGCGCTTCCAGGTTTCTCCGGTCGACAAGGACATTTCCCGTGATTTGCAAGCCAATGCCGCCATCGCCCCAGGCCTTGTACAGGCGGATATGCCGATCCGTGACCTCATTCTTCGCATTGGCGAGGCGTTCCGTCATTGCGGCTTTGACGAGCCGATTGGGCAATTCGACGCCAGATGGCAGGGTTAATGGCGTATTAATTATAATCGTCATGATGGAAGTCCTTGGAATCAGTGGGCGAATGGGCTTACGGGGAGAAAACCATTATGGGCGCTGCAAAGCAATCTAACCTGTTTAACGATATGAAAACTGATCCTTCTGGCTATAGCGCAAAAGACATTGAGGTCCTTGAAGGCCTGGAACCGGTGCGGAAACGCCCCGGCATGTACATTGGTGGCACCGATGAACGCGCTTATCACCACCTGTTTGCGGAAATTCTCGACAATTCCATGGACGAGGCCGTTGCCGGCCATGCCTCGCGCATTGAAGTGCATGTGCGGGCCGATGGCTATGTCGAGGTGATCGATAATGGCCGCGGCATCCCCGTCGGTGAACACCCGAAATATCCCGGCAAGTCAGCTCTGGAAGTGATCATGACGACGCTCCATGCGGGCGGCAAATTCTCGAACAAGGCGTATGAGACCGCAGGCGGCCTGCACGGCGTCGGATCCTCGGTCGTAAATGCTCTGTCAGAACGGATGGAAGTCGAGGTTGCGCGCGACAAGAAGCTGTATTTCCAGGCCTTTGAGCGCGGCGTGGTGACCGGCCCGCTGGAATTGATCGGCGCCGCCCCAAATCGCCGCGGCACAACGGTTCGGTTCAAGCCGGATATCGAAATTTTTGGCGAGAAATTGCGGTTCAAGCCGCAGCGTCTGTTCCAGATGACGCGTTCGAAAGCCTATCTCTATCGCGGCGTTGAAGTGCGCTGGAAGTGCGATCCAGAATTGCTGCCCGAGGATTCGAAAGTCCCGGCGGAAAAGACCCTGTCTTATCCAAACGGCCTCGCCGATCAGCTGGATGAAGTTTTCAAGGGCAAGGCGACGATTACCGAACAGCATTTTGCTGGCCTGGTCGAAAGCGATGATGGAAACGTCGAATGGGCAATTGCCTGGACCGCTGCCGGATTTGGTGAAACAGACGGGTTTTCAAGATCTTACTGCAACACAATTCCGACCCCGGATGGCGGAACCCATGAAGCCGGCTTCCGCTCCGCGATCACCAAGGGCTTGCGCAATTATGCTGAGCTGACCGGTCAGAAAAAAGGCACATCGATCACCGCAGACGATATTATGGGCCATTCAGGCCTGCTCCTGTCCGTCTTCATCCGAAACCCTGAATTTGTCGGCCAAACGAAGGACAAACTCTCGACGACCGCGGCCTTCCGCCTGGTCGAGAATTGTGTCCGCGACCGGTTCGATCACTGGCTCGCCGCCAGCCCGAAAGAAGCTGACAAGCTGCTCACCTGGGCGGTTGAGCGTGCGGATGAGCGCGCCCGGCGCCGCAAAGCCAAGGAAGTGGCCCGCAAATCGGCGACCAAAAGACTCCGCCTGCCCGGAAAACTGGCCGATTGCGCGGACAGCAAGGGCGACACCGAATTGTTCCTCGTTGAGGGCGACTCAGCCGGCGGATCAGCCAAACAGGCGCGCGATCGCAAGACACAAGCGATTCTCCCGCTGCGCGGCAAAATCCTCAATGTCGCATCCGCCACCGCGGAGAAAATGGATAAAAACCAGGAGCTTCAGGACCTGCTCCTGGCGCTCGGCACCGGCACAGGATCGCGCTTCAACATTGATGATCTGCGCTATGAGAAAATCATCATTATGACCGACGCGGATGTCGACGGGGCGCACATCGCGGCGCTGCTGATCACATTCTTCTACAAGATGACGCCGGGCCTGATCGAAAGCGGTCGGCTCTATATGGCGATGCCGCCGCTTTATAAGCTCTCTTATAAGGGCAAGTCCGTCTATGCGATGGATGATGAGGATAAAGAGCTGCTGATGGAGCTCGAGTTCAAGCCCAATCAGAAGGTCGAATTGAGCCGATTCAAGGGCCTGGGCGAAATGAACCCGGGACAATTGAAAGAGACCACCATGAACCCGGAAACGCGCACCCTGGCGCGGATCACGCTGCCCGACAGCATTGATGAGCTGACAGAAGCCAAACCGGCTGAGCTGATCGACACATTGATGGGGAAAAAGGCGGAACATCGCTATCGCTTCATCCAGGAAAACGCGCATTTCGCCGAAGAATTGGATATCTAGCGCCGGTCTCTCACTCACCTGACAGGCGAATCTGGACCCAAACTTGCATCTCGCTCGGGAATTGACACTCGAATGCGTGGGGATGCTTTATGTTTGTGGATTGGCCAGACCATTCCGAATGGGGTTTCGGACAGGAAACCCTGCTCGCCGAACACAATATTGCGCAATCAAATCTGTTCACAGACGATGGCTTAGCGCACCTGATTGACGAGTATCCACGGGAGAATCTCGACATTTGGGCCTTCTCGGAACAACGCGAAGGCGAAGGCCCGTCCATGCGTGGTCGAGCCCCTCATATGAGTGGGCAAGACATTGTCGAAGCCGTAAAGAACGGAAAAATCTGGCTCAATTTAAGACGGGCAGGCGAAGAATTGATCGATCTGGAACATATTTCTGCGACCATTTTTGACAGTCTCGAAGCGGCGACAGGCCGAAAAACCATGAAACGGGACATGGGATTGCTGATTTCGTCTCCGAAAGTGGAAGTCAATTACCACCTCGATATCCCCATGGTTTCGCTGTTCCAGTTGCGCGGTGAAAAGCGCCTATGGGTCTATAACCGGGACGAGGACCTGGCGCCCTCCTCCTATATAGAAGACATTGTCCACATGACGCGGGACGAAGAATTGCCCTATCGCGCCCGCTTTGATGATCAGGCGACAGTGCACAATTTAACGCCGGGCATGGGGCTGACATGGCCGCAATTCGCGCCTCACCGAGTGCGTAATGCAGATTGCGTGAATGTTTCCCTGTCTTGCGAATTCATGACCCTAAGCGCGCTGATGAATGCGAATGCGGCCTATACGAATGGATTGATGAGGCGCAGCCTGAACCTGTCGCCTAAGCTGACCGGCGATGTTGGGCCCATCACAGTCGCAAAAGCCGCGTTTGCACAGGTTCACAAAACGCTGTCCGGTCGTAGGCCGCGCATATCGCCGACGCCGATCACGTTCGAAATCGATGTGACACGAGAAAATTGCGTAAAGCCCCTTTGGGCTTGATTGGGTTTAACTTCAGTCACCCTTGAACGAGGGATCGCGTTTCTCCAGGAAGGCCTGGATTGCCTCGGTTTGATCGTCCGTTGTAGCTGCGTACGCAAATTGATCACGGTCCATAAAACTGGTCGCGTGACCGAGCGGATTGGCTGCAACATTGATTGCCTGTTTGGTCATGCGCAGAGCAATGGGAGGCACGCTCGCATATTGCTCGGCCAATTCCATCGCACCCGCCATGGCTTCGCCAGACGGTGTGACCTGATCTACCAATCCCCAGGCGAGCGCAGTTTCGGCCGGGCATGGTTGGCCAAGAATGGTGAAAAGCTTCGCGCGCGACGGACCAACCAGAGCCACCGTCCGAGGGTTGGTTTGCCAGCTCATATTCATACCCAGCGGGATTTCCGGCAGGCGGAAGAACGCATCCTCAGCCGCGATGCGGTGGTCGCATGCAACCGCGAGCGCCACGCCCCCGCCGATGCAATAGCCTTCAATCGCCGCAATGGTGATCTGCTCAAGCGCCTCCCAGGCGGCACACATATCAGGGCCCAGTTTGAGAGACTGACGCTGTTCCAGCCGCGTCTTTTCGCGCATATCTGCACGGTCCGGGTCTTTTAGATCCGCGCCAGCTGTAAACGCCCCACGACTGGTTAGGACAACCACGTTCGACTCTGTATCCGAGACGAGGAATTGCGCCGCATCGGTGAGCGCCTGCATGGCCTTCAAAGACAGCGCATTACGGCCATCCCCGCGATCCAGCGTGACCACGGCAATGGTCCCGTTGCGGGTCAGTTCAACACAGTCTCCAAACCGCTTTGTCATTTGCTTTTGGCAACATTGGCAACCCGCTGCAGGGGTTCCATGTGCTGAATGTAACCGGCTTCCTTCGGAATGTGCAGACACGGCGCCCCACCATCATCCTTTCCAACCACGGGCAGCACAGTCACAACAGGTTCAGAGGCGAACCGCTCCAGAGCGGCCAACGTCGTCGCCGTCTCTGCCAGTTTGCCGAGATTCATCCGGGTCGGGAAAATGATCGTGGCGGTGCCCGCCTCCTCCATATCCAGGGCCTGCTGTGGCCCAAGCCAGACGGCCTCTGTTGTCTCGCGGCCATCCTGTTCGGCGACCTGCTCGGGTGGAGTCGCGGCGAGATAGAAATGCGTATCGAACCGTTTCGGCATCATGGTCGGTGTGATCCAATGCCCGAAATGCACAAGCGCATCGAGCGCCAGGACGAGGTCGTGCTGCTGGATCAAGTCGAGGAAACTTTGCTCGCGGCGATCCACAGGCCCACGCATGGGATTAAGCGCTTCTGCCACATCCGATCCGACTAAAGTGGCCATAGCACCGCGCGCGGACTTGGGGCGCGCGAGAATGATCCCGGCCTCTTCATAGGCTTCACGAATAGCGGAGATCCGCGCGGCTTGTTCGGTCCCGAAAAAGTCGCCATCGGTCCAGTCGGACCAGGCCGGATCGCTGTCTTCCTCATTCGCCTTGCCGCCCGGAAACACCAACGCACCCGAGGCAAAGTCGATTTCATAGTGACGCTTGACCATCAGCACCTGCAGATCCGGATCATCCCGCAAAAGCAAGATGGTCGCGGATAGGCGTGGTGGGGCTGACTCAGACATGGGCACTCCGCAAAGAAACTCGATCAAATTTGACACAAATCATCACGCCGTCATGCGCGTGATTTCAACGATGTTTTTGTAGGTAAGGCGCTTGTCGCAACGTCACGGAAGCAGAATGCGCCTTACTCACACCACCCCGTTTGAAGCCGCCAATTCGGCGCCCGCACGAAATCGTCTCTTGCCCGTCATGCATATGGAGACTGGGGAAGCTGTGTTGCTGTTTGCCGAAACCGAGAAACGCTTCGAAGAGCGCGCGGTTTTCGGCCGAGCGGCGCAAGCAGCAGAACCCCACCGGCCCGAAAAACCAGCCACCCCGATAAAGGGGCAAATAGAGGGGGGACCGCACCAAGAACCAAAAACCCCACCCCGCAACCCCCCAAAAAAAAAAA
>ERZ1740059.1222-NODE-1222-length-13026-cov-9.382160_pt1 | contig 13026 bp, 11 predicted proteins | sample MGYA00581744_ERZ1740059 | MGnify/ENA primary metagenome ERZ1740059 (study PRJEB43018, sample SAMN04849738) | marine metagenome | isolation source: floating plastic debris | place: Pacific Ocean | collected 2008-08-28 | study: EMG produced TPA metagenomics... | reverse complement strand
CTGATGCATTAGAAGCGCTGATTAAATTAGGTAATAGTTCAGAGGAAGTCCAGCAAGGATTATTGAACATTGTTAAAAATCAAAGTGATGATTCTTCGATGCGTTCTGATGCATTAGAAGCGCTGATTAAATTAGGTAATAGTTCAGAGGAAGTCCAGCACGAATTATTGACCATTATTCAAAATCAAAATGATGATTATAGGGTGCGTGGTAATGTAGCAAAAGCGCTGGGTACATTAGGTAATATTTCAGAAGAAGTCGAGCAAGAATTATTGACCATTATTCAAAATCAAAACCATCATTCTTGGGTACGTTATAATGCAGCAGAAGCGCTGAATAAATTAGGTAAAAATTTAGAGGAAGTCAAGAAATCACTACAGTCATTAACAACTGATAATTATGTAGGTCATGAAGCTGCTGAATTGTTGAAGAAATTACGCAATGATTCTTAAAATATTGATTTAGTAGTTTTGCATCTAAAATCAAATTTATTACATAGTCAAAAGACTAGAACTATCACTTTCACCTTCTTAAATACCTCAATTACTGATTCGCTGCTTAAATAGCGTAGCCAAGTTGATTTGGTACAATTGCAGCTTAAAACTACAACCATAAAGATTAAATCCGCTATATTGATAAGGTAATCAAATACTTATTTTATGGATATTACAGCCACCTTAAACGAAATAGTTACTTTAAAAGTTGAAGATAGAATTCGTCTCGTACAAGCAATCTGGGATAGTATTGCAGCAGAAGAAGCATATCCCGAACTTACAGAGGAAGAAAAACAAGAACTTGATAATCGTATTGCTGAAAGTGACGCTAATCCTGATAATGTAATGACGTGGGAAGAAGTTAGAAATTCTATCTGTTTAAACAAACCAAGTCTCAAACATCCTCAATTCCTTCCCAAATCTGAGAAACTGGAATTGTTTTTCCAGTCATCGCTTCATCCCAAGCTTGACGGAAATCTTCTTTAATTACTTCTTTTGATGTATAATCTTCACCATTTTCTACCTCTCCCCGAATCAAGATAATCACCTCAACTCGACTATTTTTATCTGTAGTTATGGGATTATCCAAAGTAAGTTGTCCATCCGAGTCAATAGTTCCCATCACTTTAATTGCTTTCATTAATTTTCCCAATTTTTACTTTAAAAACGCTTTTATATTATCCTTCATCTAAAACATCTTTCATTTCCCGTCTCCGCTTCTTCTTGAAAATAAACCTTAAAATCCGACGAATACCAGAGATAACCAGCAACATCGCCGGCGGAGGTACATTTATTGCCAAAATCGACATTATAATTGATGATATTGGCGATCGCGCCTAAGTTTCTAAAATGTTATTATAGTTTGGGTTGAAGTAGCTAGACTTATAGAGGCTTCTCGCAAAATAACCCAACATTTCGAGGATTTTCTTAACTAGTACAACACCGCGTAAATCCTACACCTATTCAAAAAAGCATAAACCCTTATGAAAAAGTACTTTTGACTTCCCCGCAGCGCTACTAGTACTCGAACAAGCTAAAATTGCTGTGTGAAGGGGCGTGAGTAGTGAGTGGTGAGTAGTGAATAGTTTTGATAGTACCAGCATTCGGTACTTGTTGGACTACTAGTGCGATCGCTCTTTCCAATCTACAAGTCAAATCTTATTTAACCTTAAAGCTAACTTCTGGTAAATTCAAACTAAAATCAGCAATCTCAAACGGATTAAATACTTCACTAAATGATATTGCTGGAGTAAATGGTGATATAACTGATGAACTCAAATTAGTATCATTTAACCTATTTGGCAATAAAGGAAATACATTCTTTAAGTCAAAGCTTGCTCCTGCTTCACCGGCAAAACTAAAATCATTTGTGAAATTTACTAATGGCTTAACAGTCGGAGTAAATTTATAAGTATCTCCCAAATTATAACTATTAGGAACTGGTATTTGTAATTCTACCCATTCATTGAGATTAACTTCTACTTCGTTACCATTATCCTCACCGTCAAAATCAAGTTCAAAGCCTTTAATCTCTAAAATCGTCTCTTGTTTGGCTTTACCTCCGAGAGTTACTTCAATACCTGAGCGCTCTATTTGTTGTCTTACTGCTTCAATCAGAGCAGCAAAAGGTGTGGCAACTCCACTAAGTTTTAAAGCTAAAGCAAATGCATTCACAACATCAACTTCAATTAAATTTGTATCTCCTTCTGTGATAATTTTATTGTTCTCTATATCTATTTCATTCGTTTCACTTGTCAAATTGGTTTCAATAGTAGCAGGAGAGCCTAATGTGTCAAAGATTGATTGAATTCCATTGAATTCTGAACCTAGTTTAATTTCTGTTTCAAAAGGAAGCGGTATAAATGGCTCTAAATCAATTAATAAGTTAGCCGCTCCCAGAAAAGAGGTTCCTAATTGTGTTTCTAAACTAGCTTTATCTCTTGAGCTTAATTTAGGTTTGAATTTAATCGTAGCTGATGAATTTGAATTAACTTCTTCTGGATACTCAATTGCAAATAAACTCGGAATATTTGTACTGAAATCACCACCACTGAGGAAAACTTCTAGTTGATAGTCAAAGCCGCTTGATACCGTACCAACTCCAAAATTTATATTGTCAATCAGATTTAAAGTATCACCTAAATTAATTCCAAAATTAGGAACTTCACCTTGTCCCCACAAACTCTGGTTTTCTAATTCAAAGTCAAGTAATACGCTTCTTTCTGATTCATTGATTACCCAATAGTCTTCATTTGTTTGATAGCGCAATTCTTTAGGGTTACCTTCACTATCTGTGTAGATAATTCCTTCAAAAACATTTGACAACAAATTTTCTGATATTATATCTGGCAAATCGAAAGCGCTATCGATACTAAAGGAATTTGCCTTTAAATCTTTTGATAAAATATCATCTTCTAAACCAAATAATTGACTGATAAAATTGTCTTGACTTGTGAGTATTTTTGAGTAAAGTGATTTTGGTAATCCGTGAAGTTTTTCTAATGGAAATTCACCATTCATTTGGTCAGGTAAACCTAGTAATAAGTTTTGAGCATAGTTTAGACTATCATCGATAAAATCATCTTGAATAATTAAGTAACTTTCATGTGCATCTATAGCAGAATCTCCTAAAGCACTGCTGTAAAAAGCTCTAGAAAAATTGGAAACTTCAGAAAAATTGACATCATCAATATATTTCGATGAAGATTGATTGGCTGGATCGAGAAGAATTAATTTATCGATTCCTCCCATACGTTGTGCTATTTCTCCACTCACATAAGCACCCAAACTATGACCAATCAAATTAATACGCGATCTTGAAGAAACACCTAATTTATCTTCAATAATTTTTGCTATTCCTGTAGCAGTGATATCAATTTTATTCTGCGCTTGATTTAATCCATCTATCAACAAGTTACCCGTACCTGTCTGTGCCCCTTCTCCCCAATCAAGAAGTAATACTAAATCATCCTCAGAGTAACCATCAACAGTTTCCGCGAAATCTTGCCAATTACTTGAATTATTATTCCATCCATGAACAATAATCCAAATATCTTTATCGGTTGCTGCAAAATCTTGATTATCAACGGTATGAAGTCCAACATTATAACTGTCTCCTTCATGAATTACTGACAGATAATTATCTCCTCCATTAATAACTTCAATTAAATAAGGCTGAGTAACAAAATCTTTACCTTCTCGATCTTCAGCTACAATTTTAACTTCATATTCACCCAAATCAATACCATCGGGTATATTTAAGTTAGCTTCAAAATCTCCTTCCTCTCGATAAATTACAGTGCTATCAACTCTTGTCTCTCCTATATAAAACTCCAAGTTTTGAGTATTAGAGTTTCCTAAAATGCGAATATTCTCACCTTTAACAAAGATGCGAGAAGTGTGATTATTATCAGGATTAATTATCTCTTCAACTGATATAACCGTTGTTGTATCTAAATCTGTGGATTCATCCTCCAGTAAATCTCTTCCCACATCTTCACTACGCCAATCATCCACAGGATTTACTAAAATATCAAAAGAATGTGTATTACCAAGCGCACCTTCTAGATAAAAAACAAAATCATTAAAGTCTCTATCACTATTGCGATCGCTACTTAAATCTTCCATTGCCCAAATACTACCACCACCAGTAATATTTTGAACCTGTCCAATATGAAAGGCTTTCTGAGGATTCATAGGAGCAAGAGAGAAAATCGGTTGCTTGCTTCCACCAATTCGGGGATTTTCAAATACTTCCTCTAAAGTACCGTCAGGGACCAAAATTACACCAAATTGATCCCCCCTATTCATCTCAAAAGTCTTGATTCCTTTGTATTCACCCCCTGAATCAGCATCTTCTGTTTTATATCTAGCACCTTCAGTTTGCTCGGAAATGACTACATAACCCGACGCTGAATTAGAAAGTGCAAGCCTGGCAGCTTCTCGAATAAAATCATCAGAGCCTATTTCATATTTACCTAAACCAGTAAGACTAAATATGCCTAATTCCCCTTGATAAGCTCCACCATTAAGCAAATAATCAAAATTTACCTTGCCAGTATCACCTACCGTATAGAATCCAAATGTAAATGGAGCATTGAGACTTGCGTCATTTTGAGGCTCTGTATTTATAATTGCATCGTCTATTACAGGAGATAAATTAGAGCCTTGAAAGTAATTATTAATATTTAGTGTAGTAGAGAAATCTGAAGCATTTTGAGGAAAGAGATTTGTGCTAAATATTGAATCTGAATCTATGGGATTTCCAGCATCAAAAGAATCTTCCGAAGAATTAAACATTATCTTAGTAGCTTGCCGTGTAAAAATTTTATATTTTAGTACTTTGATACATTGATAATGTACCAGAGGTGATACTACTCAATTTAATAAGTTATTTATATCACTATCATAGTGCATTGTATTGTCAAAAACACAATTAAAATCCTTATGACGGGCACCCATAACTTACGTAAGTGTGATAAAACTCCACCAAGATTACTTTTTCTTGTTCCAAGGTTTTACCTGGGAATCTAGTTTTCGAGGCTCTGCCTCCATTCCAGAGCCTTAAATTATCACAAGACTCGGTTGGTGCCGTACACTTTATTGCGTAAACAATTAGTCAGTGTACAAGCACCCTACAATCAGAATGTGCCGGTTGCGTAAATCCTAATTCATAAAAAACAAATTGTATGAGTATTTTTGAGAGATCAGTTTTTAGTTGTCATTTGATCTTCGATTTTCCGTCTTCGCTTCCTCTTAGAAACGAACCTTAAAATCCGACGAATACCAGAGATAATCAGAAAGATAACCAATAGTATCGCCAAAATAGGCACACTTATAGCTAAAATCGACAATACAATAGAAGATATTACTTCAACCAAAGAAACAATAGGTCCTCCCATACCAACAGTCGTACCAGATGCAACTAACCTTGTCAGAGATGTTGCTACCTCCACAGTTTCGGCAGTAGCTCCACCAGCAATAGCCGCTACAGTCCACAAGACAACTGGATTAAACTCTCCTGCAATTGATAAACTGGATGCTGTAACGAACATTCCCATCATGGGAGCAAGGGCTATTTCAATAGAGTCAAGCAAATTACTCACCCAAGGGATAAAATAGGCAAGCACTTCAGCCGTTGCCGCAATCCCCAAAGTAATAAGTGCCGGATAAGTACCCACCCATTGCCATTCAGTTGATAATTGAATTGCTCCACCGTGAGCAGCAATACTGAGCGCAAAAGGTGGAATAAAGACTCGAAAGCCACATGCAGCGCTCAAGCCAATACCCAAACACAATGCCATTATTATATCCATGTGACAACATCAATATCTCTAAACTAGAAAGCAAGTTAATTATGTATCCAGTGTATTCATCTGTATTTACGTTGAATAATTGTATTTACAATTAAATTTTTGGTAAAGAATACTAATCTACTAGGGCTTGCAAACCTAGAGCTAATAATATAAGTCAATTAAAATAGACTAGCAAGAGAATGTATCAGATAATGATTTTTTTTAATTGCTCCAGTATTTATATTTAGGATAGTTTCAGTTTATTTGTTTACTCTAGTACTCTCACAAGCCAAAAATGACGGGTGGAAACCAGTGAGTAGTGAATAGACATTCATGGTACCAGGCAAAGTTTACGCAAGTGGACTACTAGTGGAGCATCAAATCTCCAAACTCTCTCTCATACTTCTATATTTTTTGAAGAATTTATGCTGCAAATTTCTAATAATGTAATTATTCCCGAAAACGAAATCGAAATTACTGCAATTCGTTCTCAAGGTGCTGGCGGACAAAATGTAAATAAGGTTTCTACCGCTATCCATTTACGTTTTGATATCAATGCTTCATCATTACCGGATTATTATAAACAACGGCTTTTGAATTTAAATGATAAACGCATTACCCAAGATGGAATTATCATTATTAAAGCTCAAGAATACAGAAGTCAGCTACAAAATCGAGAAGATGCGCTCGTGAGATTAAAAGAACTTATTAAAAATGCCATGGTAATTAAGAAAAAACGCAAACCTACCAAACCAACAGCCAGTTCCCAGCAAAAGCGTGTTGATTCTAAAAAAAAGCGGAGTCAGATTAAGTCTAATCGAAAAAAAGTTGATGACGAATAGTGGTAGATTGTAAAGTAATGGAACTATATATGAAAAAAAGGTCGTTTTTCATTCTTTTTTACCTTGATTGTCCTGAAAAACACTTTTTCTATGAAAAATTGCTATAAAATACTAAAATTGGTGCAATAATATTTTCTGCATCACCTTCAGCTTTTATCCCATGTCGCAAATCATCTGGATAGCTAGACACGCCAATCGTCTTGACTTTGTAAACCCTGACTGGTTTTTAACAGCCAAAAGACGTTACGATCCGCCGCTATCAGATGATGGTATGATACAGGCACAACAATTAGCAAAACGTCTCAAAGAAACAAATATTACTCATATTTTTGCTTCTCCATTTTTGCGTACAGTACAAACAGCAAGTGCGATCGCATCAGTTCTTGATTTACCAATAAAATTGGAAACAGGATTGAGTGAATGGTTAAACCCCGACTGGATGACTGAAGAACCAGAAAGACTTTCAATTCCAGCCTTGCGGGAATTATACCCTCAAATTGACCTAAGCTATACGCCACAAATAGCAGTCAATTATCCCGAAACTCGCGAAAAAATGCGCCAACGCTCCGCACAAACTGCCAGATGTTTAGTTCAAGACTATTCTCCAAAGGATATTTTATTAGTCGGACATGGTGCATCAGTACTAGGTGCAGCAATGGGATTAGTTGGAGATATAGCGATAAAAGAAGTTAAAGCATCTTTGTGTAGTTTAGTGAAGATCGTCCGTAAAGAATCACAATGGTTGTTAGAGCTTACAGGAGATACTTCTCATTTGACAGAAGTTGAAGAAGTGGTGAGGTTTAATTGATAGTTGTTAGTGGTTAGTTGTTAGTGGTAGAAAGTTAGGAGTTAAGAGTTAGGAGTTAGGAGTTAAGAGTTAGGAGTAAAAAAACCACAATATTCAGCTACTCGTTTTATCCTTACAAAGCTCTGACTTGTAAAGTATCTTCGGATGCTCTGCTATGGATACTGGGGACAGATGCTCTTGGCTACAGTTTACCTGGGGCTTCCTGGTAACCATTAAAACAACCAACAACCAACAACCAACAACCAACAACTATCAACCAACAACCAACAACCAACAACTATCAACCAACAACCAACAACTAAATTATTATGACATTGTTATTAGCAGGAGATATAGGCGGTACAAAAACTATTCTGCGCTTAGTAGAAGCGTCGTCCAAGCCTGTATTACGTACTTTGCACGAAGAGCGTTATCCTAGTAAGGATTATCCCGATTTAGTACCTATAGTAAAGCAGTTTTTAGCAGCAGCAGATACACCGACACCTCAAAAAGCTTGTTTTGCAATTGCTGGTCCTGTAGTTAACAATACTGCAAAATTGACTAATTTAGCTTGGTTCCTTGATAGTTCCCGTTTAGAGGAACAATTAGGTATTGCTCACATTACTTTAATCAACGATTTCGCTGCTGTTGGTTATGGTATTTTGGGTTTAGAAAAAGAAGACGTACTAACCTTGCAACAAGGAGAGTATGACTCGGAAGCGCCTATTGGTATTCTGGGTGCAGGTACTGGTTTGGGACAAGGATTTTTAGTTAAAACTGGAGAGACTTATCAAATATTTCCTTCAGAGGGAGGACATTCTGACTTTGCTCCCCGTACTGAATTAGAATTTCAACTGTTGAAATATCTGCTTGATAAACATGACATTCAAAGGGTATCGGTAGAAAGAGTCGTTTCCGGTATGGGGATAGTATCTATTTACGAATTTTTGCGGGATCGAAAAATTGCTGCCGAATCGCCAGAAATAGCTCAAATTGTGAGAACCTGGGAACAAGAAGCTGGACAAGAAAAAAGCGTAGATCCAGGAGCAGCAATTGGTACAGCCGCCGTGGAAAAGTGCGATCGCCTTTCTGAACAAACCATGCAATTATTTGTAGAAGCTTACGGTGCCGAAGCGGGAAACCTTGCTCTCAAACTTTTACCCTACGGTGGATTATATGTCGCTGGTGGAATTGCACCAAAAATACTGCCTTTGATACAAAACGGTAGTTTTATATTGAACTTCAGTAGTAAAGGTAGAATGCGAAGCATCTTGCAAGACATTCCCGTACATATAATTCTTAACTCTCAAGTTGGTTTAATAGGTGCTGCTATTAGTGCTTCTAGGTTATAACGGGAGCGAGCATAATAAGTAATATCAGCATCTTCTTAAGCAACAACTATGACAAAAAAAGCTTTTTTCTCCTTAATCGCCGCCGGTTTGGTATTGAGCAGCTTTGCAGCAGTAGAAGTACAAACACAACAAACAGCCATAGCGAAAACAGCCAAGTCACAATGGAAAGTATTTAATTCCCCAGACGGTAGCTTTGAGGTATTAATGCCGGGAATGCCTAAAGCAATGAGTCAAACCCAAAAAACTTTCATGGGGGAGATTAACTTAAACATATTTCTCGCGCAACCTCCCAAACAGCAAGTAGCATACGTCGTCGCATACAACGACTTTCCCTATAGTTACGGCGAAATGGCGGATCCCGAATCAGTGCTCAACAATGCCCGGGATATGGCATTGAAAACTACCCAATCCAAATTAATCCGTCAGCAAGATATTCGTAGTTCTAACAATCACCCAGGTAAAGAAATTGAGTATGTAAATTCCGGCGGAAAAATTACTCGAAACCGCATGTTTTTTGCCCAAGGGCGTTTATATCAAGCCATCGTCATCACCACTAAGGAGCAGGAAAAATATCTTTCTAAAAGTATTAGAGGATATTTAAACTCTTTTAAAGTTGTGTTGAAAAAGTAATTTAAGTTTGAGGAGTTAGGAGTTAGGAGTTGGGAGTAGTTAGGAGTTAGGAGTTATATATTGATAACTGTTCACTGCTCACTGCTCACTGTTGACTGTTCACTGTTGTTGACTACTTTTAAAGTACACAAATTTGTGTCAGCACAGTTACTGATAAATCCGCCCATATTTTTGATGTGTTGTAAGTATTCTAATGCTGCTACAGTGATTAGTTCTCCCGGCATTAAGACGGGAATTCCTGGTGGGTAGGGACAAATAATTTCGGCACAGGTACGGTTGATGGTTTCTTTAATGGGTACGGTTTCTGTGGCGGCGAAGAATGCTTGACGGGGTGATAAGGAAACCCCACCCCCAACCCCCTCCCCGCAAGGGAAGAGGGGGCTATTATTTGATGAAAACTTAGTGCCAATTACTTTGGAGGAATTAAGAAGGGGGCTATGATATTTTTGAGAAAGGGTGGTAAAAGCTTTTATTAATTGTTCTATATCCGATAAAGTATTACCGAAGCTAATAATAAATGTAAGATGTTGTAGCGAAGCGAATTCTGGCGTTACATTTAATTCTTCGTCTAATATTTCTTCTGCTTCAAAGCCTGTTATACCTAATTTAGAAACGGTTACAGTTAAGCGAGTTTTATCTAAATCAAAATGTTCAAAAACTGATAATCCCGGAATTTGATTAATACCCTTTTTGGCTTTATCTACAAGCTCCAAAGTATGGGTAAGTAATTCTTTGCCGTGGAGTGCTATTTGTTGTCGCGCTGCATCTAAGGAAGCTAGTAGTAAATAACTAGGGCTGGTAGACTGTAGAAGTTGTAAAGCTTTATCTATGCGGTTAATATTTATTCTGTCACCTTGAACGTGCAGCATCGATGCTTGAGTCATAGCACCGAGGGTTTTATGAGTAGATTGTACGGTTAAATCGGCACCTACATTTAAGGCTGAGATGGGTAATTGAGGATGGAATTTAAAGTGTGCGCCGTGTGCTTCATCTACTAATAAGGGAATATTATATTCGTGGGTGATTTTAGCGATCGCTAAAATATCTCCACATACGCCGTAGTATGTGGGATAAACCATCATTACGGCTTTGGTATCTGGATGTTTTTGTAATGCCTTTTCTAAACTTTGAGGTGTGATGCTGTGGGCAATATCTAAAGTTGAATCATATTCTGGGTTGATAAAAATTGGCATTGCACCGGAAAGAATTAAACCGGAGATTGCTGAAGAATGGACGTTACGGGGGAGAATAATTTGATCGCGATCGCCGCAAGTTGCCATAATTGCTGCTTCGATTCCGCTGGTGGAACCATTGACAAGAAACCAAGTTTGTGAAGCACCAAAAGCTTCAGCGGCGAGTTGTTGCGCTTGTTGAATAACACCTTGGGGAGCGAAAAGACAATCTAATTCAGTCAATTCGGTTAAATCGGCGTTAAATACAGCCTTACCGAAATAATTGGCGAGTTTTGGCGAAATTCCCTTTCCTCCTTTGTGCCCAGGGGTATAGAAGGGTGCATGGATTCTTTTTGCGTTGGATATTATTGCATCGAGTAAAGGTGTTTGGTTTTGATTCATTAATATCAGGTTAAAAGTCAAAGGTTAAATGATATAATATTCTACAGATGGCGAAAAATAGGTTAATAGCCGCGAGCGACCTTCAAATAATCTTGTTTACAGCTTAGGATTTTTAGAAATCGGGTAAGCAAACATTTAAGCTGCTCCGCCAAGTTTTAGCTATTTAATTTATCATAAAAATCGAAGGTTATTTAAAACTATTGCGATATGACGGTAGTTGATTTGAACCTGATATTTGATGGTTATCTAAAACTATTGCGATGTCGTAACAGTTGATTTAAACCTGATATTTGATGGTTGTTTAAAACTATTGCGATTTCACAGCAGTTGATTTGAACCGAATACCATAAAACTCTTGTGGTAGAACTTCTAACCCATCCAAACGTACTCGATTAAGATAAAATCTGCTCAGACGATAAACTAAAATCTAAAATCCAAAATGCTAAGAGCCGGGATTGTCGGACTTCCTAACGTTGGAAAATCTACTTTATTCAATGCTGTGGTGGCAAATGCTAAGGCTGAAGCTGCGAACTTTCCTTTTTGCACCATTGAGCCGAATGTTGGTATTGTTTCAGTACCAGACGATCGCTTAAACGTCCTATCAGATATTTCTGTTTCTAAACAAATTGTTCCAGCAAGGGTAGAATTTGTGGATATTGCCGGTTTGGTGCAAGGTGCGAGTAAAGGTGAAGGATTGGGAAACCAGTTTTTGTCCAACATTCGGGAAACTGATGCGATCGTTCACGTGGTACGTTGTTTTGAAGATGATGACGTAATTCACGTTTCTGGTTCAGTTGGACCAGCACGAGATATTGAAGTAATTAATTTGGAGCTTATTTTAGCAGATTTAGCACAAGTTGAGCGTCGTATCGAGCGTACTCGCAAGCTGGCACGCTCTAATAAAGATGCTCAGTATGAAATGTCGGTGTTGGAAAAGGTAGCAGCAGAGTTAAATGAAGGTAAATCTGTTCGTCAGATGAAGTTAAATGAAGAAGATGCGGAATTAATAAAGCCTTTGACATTACTGAGTGCGAAAAAGATTATTTACGCTGCGAATGTTTCTGAAGATGATTTAGCAACTGGGAATGAATATGTAGAGCAAGTGCGAGAAATTGCAGCGAAAGAAGATGCTCAGGTAGTGATAGTTTCCGCACAGGTAGAATCGGAATTAATCGAATTATCAGATGAAGAAAGGAGTGATTTTTTAGAATCTTTGGGTGTAAAAGAAGGTGGTTTAAAATCTTTGATTCGCGCTACTTACGATTTATTAGGTTTGCGGACTTATTTTACATCAGGAGAAAAAGAAACTCGCGCTTGGACAATTAAAGCTGGAATGTCAGCACCACAAGCAGCAGGTGTAATTCATAGCGATTTTGAAAAAGGATTTATTCGTGCAGAAACAGTTAGTTATGAGGATTTAGTTGCTTCTGGCTCATTAAGTTCAGCAAAAGAAAAAGGTTTAGTTCGTGCTGAAGGGAAAAATTATATTGTTAAAGAAGGTGATGTCATGTTATTCCTAACTAATTAAGATTGGTTAATGTAGGGTGTGTGACGCTTCGACAAATTTTATTTGTAATTATAACTTTGATAATAGCGTCACGCACCATCGATAATTTGAATTTATCAAAAAATTTAATTTGCTTGAATCATCTCGCGAATATCATCTAAAGGTGATTTTGTTTGAATCGGTTCCTCTGGAAATAATTCTAAATTAACTTTATCTGAATTATTCGTATCAAGTGATATACATATCTCAATATTTAGTTTTCCTTTCTGCCAGCCTTTACCATTAACTTGGAGAATCTGACAATTTTGACTAGTTTCAAATTTTATATGTTTAAAATCGAAGTATTTTTCTTGTCCTATATCGATTCTTTGTAAACATTGGCGTATAGTTCGGCTACCAACTAAGTAATTAGAGCTATGCATTTTTTTTCCTATTTCTTTCATGATTAACTCTTTCAATCTACTAACTTTAAAAGTATCTTTTTCAAGAAACACAACATCATCATCACAGTCTAATCAAATGGAGATAGATTTATTATTCATATGA
>ERZ1740059.1221-NODE-1221-length-13029-cov-10.339217_pt1 | contig 13029 bp, 9 predicted proteins | sample MGYA00581744_ERZ1740059 | MGnify/ENA primary metagenome ERZ1740059 (study PRJEB43018, sample SAMN04849738) | marine metagenome | isolation source: floating plastic debris | place: Pacific Ocean | collected 2008-08-28 | study: EMG produced TPA metagenomics... | reverse complement strand
CACAAACCCCCGAAGTTACTCCAGAATCTGAACCACAAAGCGAAATGATGGAAGTTAACACTAGCGAAGACATAGATATAAATATGCCAAATACGGAAGAACTAGGAGAAGAATTAGTATCGGAAATAGCTTCTATTGCAACATCAGAGTTAGTTGATGAAGACTCAGAAGAAATTGACGAAGAAAATCAACAAGACTCGGAAGAAAGTATCATCGAAGAAGAATCCGTTATCAAAATTGCTCAAGTTCTTGAGGAAAAACGAATAGTATTAATTTCTCACGAAACTAAAAAATCTGAACTCAAAGAATTAGTCATCGAGCATGAAGAATTTTTATCCTATTGTCAAACAGTAACATGGCAAACCTATAACGATTATTTGTGCCGAGAGACAGGTTTAAATGTCACCGAAGATATCCCTCCAGCTACATCGGGAGGATATCAAGCAATTAATTCATTAATTAACTCAGAAAAAGTTATCGCAGTCATTTTTCTGAGAAACCTTACTGCTCCTCAACCCGGGCAAGCAAGCGAAGAAGCATTGCTGCGAACCTGTAATATCCGCGAAATATTACTAGCAAATAATTTACCTACAGCACAAGCGGTGGTTAATTATTTGAAACACATGAAAGATTGATCTTGATTCATCCTTCAGAAGTTGAATACCAGGCATTTTCACATAGATTGATAAATATGAATTATGCCTTTTTCAATAGGATTGTAGAGGTGCGCGTTGCTCATTGCCAAGCATGTGTCCTTGGCATTATAAGTCTATTAGGGCATTATATCGCCTCTCTACAACCTATCGAAATTAATTAAAAATATCACTATCACTCTACCAAGCCAAAACAAAAATAATTCAATTAACAGTTGCTTGGTCAAGTTTATTTAAGAGGATGGGCGGAAAAGTATCGTTCTTAACTAATTATTGCGATTATTGTTAAAGTCCCTCTTTTTTAAGGGAGATTTAGGGGGTTCTCGAAAGTATATGATCTTCATCCTCTAAAGTTTCTTCCCCTACTCCTAATTTCCTCCCAAAACAAAATGTTTAATTAATTTTGTTCCCGTACTTACTTATGAAAAATAATAATATAAGTGCTAAGCTTTCTACCGAAAATTTAACTTTTAGACCGTCGAAGCCTCCAGTCACTTTTGAAGTGACGGTTAATAACGATAGCGATCGCATTGCAAATTTTCAGTTAGAAATCGAAGCTGCGGGAGAAAAGGAGAATTCTGACTATCAATGGTATAGGCTTGAACCAGAAGTTGCTGCTGCTCAACCTCATGGTAGTAGCACTGAATTTCAAATATTTATTTTTAATACGCCTATTCCTGGTTATGTCGGTACAGTTAATTTAACAGTTAAGGTATTTTCACCCCAACTAGGTGAAGAACGTAGGTTATTGCTACGTTTGCAAATAGAGCGAGATCAAAAACCAAATTTAGTTAGTGTAGAATTGCCCGTAAGAGATTATCAAGTATATCCAGGTAATACTGTCGATATATTAGTCAAATTGCGGAATATGGGACAACAACCAGCAAGTATAACGTTAGATTTTGCTGGTATTGATTCCTCTTGGTTACTCGGCAGCCAGCAAAGACGATTATCAGTAAAACCTGGCTACCACCAGGAAGTATCTTTCCCATGTCAACCTCCATCTGTAGCCCAAGCACCCAGCGATATCTATCCTTTTAGAGTTGAAGCTACAAGTCATAATAGTTACCCGGCTAGTGCCGAAGGTAATCTAGAAGTATTACCTGTAGGTTTTATCAAGTTTAGTACCCCACAAAGCCGAAAAACGCTTCCGGAAAAAAACAAATGGTTGCCCGATCTGAAATCCAAAAGCGTAAGTTATGAATTAATATTCAAGAATGCTAGCAACCTACGTCAAGAAATTAACTTGCAAGTTCAAGGTAGGGATTCGCGGAAATGTACCTTTAAAAAGCACCCAGAAACAGTAAATCTTGATTTAGGACAAACAGCCAAAATCGATTTGGAAGTTACTACAAAACGTCCTTGGTTTGGCATCCGAAAAATTTTACTTCTCGAAGCAAGACCAGAATTATCCGATCAACGTCTAGGTAGTACCGATCCCGCAACTCAAATTTTAGAAATCAAAGTTTTACCGATTATACCTTTATGGTTGCAATTATTACTCCTCCTACTACTATTACTTGCATTATTTCCTAGAGAAACACCCCCCCAACATCTTGCTGCTGTAAATTCAGTTCGTATAAGCGGAAACGGTGAATTAGTTGTGAGTGGTTCGGATGATTGCACTTTGAGATTGTGGAAAATTGATAATCGAAAATTAGAACCAGATGACAAAGCTATAGGGTGGGATAAAAAAGATGTGAAAATTTGCAGGGAAATACACAAAACGAAAGGTTTATTATTTGACGCTAAAAAAATAGTTAGAGTCGTAAAATTTGTTCCTCCTTACGAAAAACTAATTGCAGTTGGTTTAGATAACGGTAAAATCAAGTTTATAAATTCTTTAGCTCCTAATAATAAACCAAAACTTCAAGAAGTTGATAAAGGCGATAGAGTATTTGACCTTACCTTTACAAATAATGCATTGAATATGTTTGCTGGCTATGGTAGTGGTAAATTGCTAATATGGTCAAGGGAAAAAGATAGTACGTGGCAGGAAGAACCAAAAGTTTTGGATCTACAAGATAAACAGGCATTAAGTAGTTTTCAAATATACGCTTTAGCTTTAAGTCCCGATCAAAAGTATTTGATTGTTGCTGGCAATTTCAGGCGTTTTTTAAAAATACCCGTAAATAAAATTCTAGATAGCAAATCATTAGAAAATTTCAACGATATCTCATTACAAAAATTTGAAAATGCAGATATTGGTGGTAATGCAGGGCGAGGTGATATTGTTTGGGGATTAGATTTTGCTAATTACGATGGGAAGAAAATACTTGCAACTTCCGATTCTAATGGGTACATTGCAATTTGGGATCTAGATAAATGCAATCCTTTTAGTAATAACGACCAAAAAAATTCTCAAGGATTAAAAGAAGTAAATTGTCAGATATTAGAACAATGGCAAGTTAAATCTAAATCTAAACAAGGTAATAATAATAAATATATAGCACAAAATCAGATACGTAGTTTGAAATTTAGTCAAGATCGAAATTATTTAGTTAGCGGTGGAGATGATGGACGGGTAGCTGTTTGGTATTTCAAGGACGATGGTTCATTTAAACTCGATGAAATCAAATCCGAAGGACGAGAAGGTAAAACAATAAAAGCAGAAAGTAATAGCAAAATCAACAGCATCGATTTGAGAAGCATTTCAGATAGACAAGGATATGCGATTAGCGGTAGTAAAGATTCTCAGGTAAGGCTACATCGCATTGAGTGAGCTATAAAGATGGAGATGACAGTATTATGCAAGCGAAATTAAGTCCATTATTTGTAATAATTGATCCACCTGGAATTCAATATGGAATGCCCGGGGAAACTATTGAAATTAATGTTGTAGTACGTAATGAAGGTAAAAAAAGTGCCATTATCGATTTATATTTTAGTTTTGATGATACTTTAAGAAAAATACTTAATTGGTCTGATTCTCAAAAAAAAAGTTTAACACTTGCACCAGAACAAACAAGCAATGAAGTCACATTTAAATTAGAAATTGCTATTGATGCACTTCCAGGAACTTACAATTATACTTTTGTAGTAGACTCTCCCGAACACTACCCACAAGATACCCCAATCAGCTTTCCCGGACAAGTCAAGGTTTTGCTCAAAGAACAAACGGTAATTCGAGCAAGTGACCCAATTTTTTCAATTCAACCAACAACTAATCCTAATAAACCCCTAGTTTACAAATCTGATGGTCTTTTACAAGTGAAATTAAAAGTTGAAAATCGTTCTGCTCGCGTAGATCGTTTTCACTTAACTTGTCCGGAATTAGATGAAAACTCGTTGAAAATATCATATCCTGAAACCGGAGTAGAAGCAGCAGGATTACTTGAAGTTAACGCACTTGAGCTAAATCCTTCTTCCTACGGTCAAATATTATTAGAATTTTATCCGCCATCCAATATTCTTGCAGGTACTTACTCACCTACAATTCGTTTACACTCAGCAAATAATCCAGAGTTAATATTATTAGATTTAGTTTATATCAACATCCCAATCAGTTATGAAATCGGCGCTGACTTAAAAACTATCTTGGGTAAAGTTAGCCGCAAAGCTGGTAAATTTAAATTAATTTTGATTAACCAAGGAAATTTGGTACGAGAACTGTCTTTCAGCGCTAAAGGCAGAGATGAAGACGAGTTATGTAATTATAAGTTTGAGCCAAAGGAAATAAAATTACTACCAAGCAAAAGTGTAGAAGCAGATTTGACCGTAAAACCCCGACCTTGGTGGAGAAGACCTTGGATAGGACGACCTTTAGCGATTAACTTTCAAGTAGATATCGAAGATAAACAAAATTTACCTATTACTACTCCATTACCTCAAGGAGTTTTAGAATGGAAATCACGCCCTATTTGGCAAATTTTACTATTAATATTAGCGGGATTTGGATTGGTAGCAGCCGGGGGATATTTTCTCTGGAGATATTTATATCCCGACTCTTTAAGAATAGAATCTTTTAATTCTACATCTCAAGTATTTTCATTTAGAGATCCAATAAGTTTAAATTGGAAAATTTCTAATTACAAGCAATTAAAACGCATAGAAATTATAACTACACAACCAGCAGATAAAGATTCAACAATACTAAATCAAACAGATAGTGATTTTTTTCGAGATCGTAGGTTATTTTCTCAAAATCAAAATGAATCTATTTGTAAAAGAAATGATCGAGAGGCAACATTAACTTGCACAAATTTTGAAGTTGGACTTCGACCTCCAGAACAATATACATTTCAAATCAAAGTTTCATATCGCAAGAGACATTCTTTTTTTGATATTAGAGATGTAAATACTACTCGAACTGCGAGTGTAAAAATAGAACCACCAAAAATAGCTGAAATTGGTAACGTAAATATAAATACGAATAAAGCAGCATATACAAAAGGGGATAAAATACCTTTAAGTTGGTCGGTTGAAAATCCAGAAAATCTAGATAAAATAACAGTTTTAACTAAAAATAGTGAGGGAATCACACAAGAGTCTAGAACTGTTAGCATTAAAGATAATTGTGCAAAAAAAGAAGAACCTAATGAATTTGTATGCCGCATCTCTATGATTCCAAGAAGTATCGGAACTTTCTTTTATGAATTGAAAGCTTCTTCTAGTAATGATACAGACAGAGAAAGTGTTCAAAAATCTGAAAAAATAAAAGTCGTAGCTAAACCTTCTAAAATTATCTATTTGAAGCTGAATGAGCGTGATATCAGTCAGAATACGTATCAAACTTTGCGGGAAAATGAAAAAGCGATACTCAGATGGAAAGTAGAAGGTAAAAATGAAGATGTTAAAGTTGAACTAATTCCCAACGGAAATTTACTTCCCCTCTCAGGAAAACGAGAAATTAATGTAACTAAAAATCTAAATAAAATAGGTATTAAAGTAACTGATATATCTGGTAGACCGCCGAAAGAGCAATTTTTTGGTATTAGTGTTGAAGAGGAACTATCTCCTCCCAATATTTTCATTATCCCTCCTAGTACTCCGTCACCTTAATGAGTAAGCCATGAATTGGAGCAAAACGGATAATTCCGTGTCCTTTTCACAGTTGAATTTCGTAGTCTCTAGAAGAGTTCCCTTCATTGCAGTTTTGGGAGCCGTAGACTCAACCGCGCAGAGGATAATTTCTAGAAACTACTAGGTGCAAACCCGACACCTGCAATAGTCCGAAGATGGCGCAACCCATCGGTACTAGCCGGACTATAGACCCTGCAAGTCACCTTGCTTGGCTTTCCCAGAGTCCCTGATGGAACTCCAAGTCTGTTCGATGACGCAGCAATGCTTTGAGTCCTACGTTCCGGCTAGCATTGATGCCGGAGTGCGCGGTGTATCCACTAGCTGTTTTCACCCAAGTAGCTCCGGTTTCATAGATTTCTTCGCCAGCGAGTACTTGCTCTGGGATGTGGTTTTGACGATTCACAGGATTTCCCCAAGGGTCTAATTTTGAAGTGTTCCTTGGGTTCACCCTTGTGGTTAAAATACCATGACGGGCATATGCTGCGTGTTTCACATTGTTGTATATTTTGGACTTGAGCCAGTAAGCACGTTTTTGATTGGATCTACGTGAATACTTGCCACGGCATGGTTTGAGATTTGCAAGATGCTCAAATGCAATAATTTTGCATCCATAACCAACAGCTAAGTTCAAAATTTGTGAAGAAACATCATAACCCATTGATTTTTCGCGATTGCGAATTTTTCCCCACTGTTTGTGACAAAAACTTTCGTGGATAATACCTGTAGCATTCATTTTCAAAGCGATTCTACCTAAATCTCTGTTCCTACTAGCCACACCTTGGGGTTGTTTGACGAAGTGTCTAGCTATTTCCCTAACAGTGCAACCGTCAATTTCTAGAATAGAAACTATTGCTGCGCGATCATCTAAATCTAAATCTGTTGCAAGAATACGATAAGTATCTTGCTTTGTAATTTTTGCAATACCTCCTGTGGCTGGTACATATCTTTGTATGCAGAAAGTAATATAAGCGTGTCCATGCTTCAATACTATGGATGGAGAGCTTTTGACCCAATCTTCACCTATAGGCTGACCTTTGTAGTGGAACTTCAGCGATTTCCATTCGCCCTTGACTAAGACCTTGAGCATGATATCAAGACCTGAATCGTCCCACGACATTTTGTCGCAATAAACTGGTGAAAAATTGAATTTTCTAGGTTGTACAGGTGGGCGATGATGCTTTTGAGCATTTGGGCGTTTCTTCCACTTGTTGTAGCGAGTTTCCCATGATTGGTAAGCGCCTATAGCTGCACGTATTGCCGCACGCCTAAAGTCTCTAGGACAGCCCTCGAACTCTTGTGGTAAAGGATATTGAGCCTCTACGCCACTCTTTGGCTTGCCTTGAGTAAGTATTTCATAATAACGCCAACCACCATCATTGCCAGTAACAGACAAACCAGAGGGGTCAGTGTTGATAAGCATGAAATAGAATTCCACAAACTGGTTGTAATAGCTTTTGGTTTCTTCAAAACCATTGAAGCATTTTGCTTGTGGGTATAATCTGTGTTCTGCTGATTGAGTAGCGATACTAAATCCTTTCTTTTTTTTCAAGCCCATGAGTCCGACATCCTGTGGCTTGTCTGTATATTCTTATTATATACGATTTACTCCTATTCGATAATAACCGTTCCCATCTTTTTTCTCGTAGCTTCTTAGAAAGTATAATTTGCTGTTAAATGTATGGAATATACTCATAAAGTCGTCAAGTAATTCTTGTCTAGGGGTTTTATAAACATTATTTATTACCACAATTGAGCAATCGTACTGTAGACAAAACCATTCAACAAAATCAAAACCAAATCGGCATAACCTATCCTTGTGAACAAGTACTATGCTCTCTATCTCACCTGTCATAACTTCGGACATTAAATTCAAAAACTTCTTTCTCTTGAAACTCATTCCAGAGCCTATCTCGGAAACGCACCGGCACCCTGGATAATGTGATCCTAAATATTTTATCTGAGACTCAAGGTCATCTTTTTGACTATGCGTAGACACCCTTGCGTACAGCACCGTTTGTTTGCTTGTGTTGGCTATATTTATATTTTCTAAGCTTTTCTTGCTATATCGGCGGTGCCCTCCGGGAGAGCGTATATATTCTATCAAGCCTTCATCAGCCCATCGGGCTAGTACACCACGGCTTAAATAAGGCAACCATTAAAAATGGCTGAAAAGCCGAAGATATCAAACTTTTTACTTCTTACTTTTTACTTCTTACGAACGCAAGCGGTACTAGTGTCTTTGGATGAAAACCAAATTCTTTATATGCTTGATTAGGAGTTAAATACATATTGGAGGCGATTAACTACATTTCACTCCAATATATTACTAAATGATGCTACCAGACAACTACGACCGATATTTTACTCCTAGGGTGCTTTTACACTGACTCCCAACTGAAGGTAATAATAAGGCAATCAGGGTACGGCACCAACTAACCAAGATATTGTGACAATTGCGTAATATCAAGTCCGGCTAATTACTTACTATATAACCCTGAGCGATTATAATTCCTTATTACTTTTTACTTATTACTCAGCTCCACAGATATGATAACTGTTTAACCGGACATGATATTAGTGATATATGGGTAGTTGTGGGTAGGTTTTATCGGCTATAAACATTCCTTAGTTTAATTTTACGCGTAGATGCACCCATGTGCTTACTTCCGGCAAGGCTGAGCGTCTTAAAAATCCTCAATTAAATTAGCCATGCGTTTTATCATGGGATCTATTTCAATTTCAAATTCAGATGTGGCCATTTCTTTATAAAAACTCTTCGATGGCTGTACCTCTCTAAGTATTGGAGTATCGTAATCGTTATTGTTGAATTCCTGGGAGAATCCATTGAGTCTACATTGCGTAATCAAATAATCTAGCGCTTCTTTTGGAGTCATATCCAAACGTTTAGCTAAATCTTTAATAAAGCGCTTATTAGCATCTCCTGATATAGTAAATCGCATAATTTATCTCCTAACTTACTTTGGTGTACTCAGTGCCACCAAAAAAATCAAGATAATTGCGTTACCAGTTTCCGTATTAGATCATTCTTCAACTGCTTAAGTCATCAAATCCAATTACAGCGCCTTCGTTTAATATATTTTTATATTATTTATGCAAGTCTTTCATTATAGCAGCTTTTAGTTGATTCCAATATATTCCCAAACTCACTCCCTTCCCTTTCATCTTAGAAGACGAAAGTATTTACGTACCTATATGTAGTATTTATGACTTAATAGTTGCCTTAGATCATCACTAGATTCCCTGGTGGGTGAAACTGGTGTTTTCCCATTGATGCGCTTCCATAGGGCAAGTCTATTGCACATATCGACGGGTACCCATGAGAATTTTTTTTAGGAGAAAAAAATCTCATATCAACTCCGGTTAATTACTTACGATATAACCTTATTGATAATATTGCGCTCCCAACTCTACCTTATACCAATTCTGTATGAGGCTGCGCTGAATCGCTCTGTGTCTGGAAGACTGGAGCTACTCCTACAAAGCCAACGCAGGTTGGCTAAATTCCGCGCATCTTTATAAATATTTGGTATTACTTATTACTTATTACCAGAACTAAGGCTGCGTGTCACAAGACTCCGATGGTGCCGTACACTCGTTGCCTCATTATTACCTTAAAACTCAGTGCAAGTGTCACGTACCCCTACAAAAAAATGTGCCAGTTTAACCGGACATGATATCATGGAAGACCTTGACTACTATTAAATAATACTCGAATCCTAAAGCGATCGCGCTTAAGAATTTTGTTCATTTTTCCGCTTCCCAACAATCATTATTAGAGAAGTTTTCAGCAAAATTATCTCTCCAACGGAAGCATCTCTGAGCTAAATCGTTTCAAAGCAATATCACCTCCAGTTTCAGCCATATTTTGCAGATGATTTCCAAGCTTATCCTCACCACCCATAAACTGTTCTTGGAGAGTTTGTAAGGAATCTTGTTGTTGATATTTGAATGTTTTAGACATAATTATTTACTTCGTATTTAATTTTAATTAAAAATTCCTGAAATCGTAATTAATATAATATGAAATGTCATATGAGCGCATATTGCAGCTTCTAAACCTTTACGCCAATATAACCAGCCAGCAATTACTCCGAGAATCATATTTAGAGTAACTACTAAAGCAATTAAAAATATTGTTGGTTGAGAAATTAAGCTAAATAAAACTGGTAAATGTCCAAGCCCAAATATTGCTGCAGCAATCAGAATTCCCAACCAAAAAAAAGTAGCTTTAGGTTTACCAGAGTCTTTTTGAAAAACTTTCCATTGAAACCAGATTAAAAACGTCATCAAACCCCAACGTATCAATAGCTCTTCGACAATTCCTCCATAGAGTATACGAGTAATTAAAGGTATTTGATTAGCAGAATTTTGATTTATCGCAATATATTCTGGAGGTAAAATAGGTTCTACAAGTTTGAGTACACAAGCACTAACAACATAGGCAATAGTACCTCCAATCATCCCAAATATAATTTGTTTTGAAAGAATAGAGCGAACGCCAGTTTTATGATAAATTGCTTCAATTAAAGGAGTCGATAAACCTACTCTAGGTGCAAGATTACTACCGATAAAAGTAGCAATTCCCAATAACACGCTCGACTGTACTAAACTGATAATCTTGAGTACGGGTAGCGATAAAGGTAATTCTATACCTTCTGGAATATTAATGGGAGCAAGTAACAGAGAAAACACACCTGTCAATCCCAACAGGAACAGGGCTATAAATATTTTTAATTTTGAAACTCTTGTTACTGGTATAGAATTTGGAGTTAAAGTCATGGTAACGGAAACTATCAATTAACATTGAAAATAAGGTATGGTCGTATATAAAATCACACTTACTACGAGGTAAGTGTGAATAGTAATTGCAAATTATTTTTCCCCAACTATACAAACAAATTGTTGTTTGGGTTCAGAATTTATAATCCAGTTAATGTTCTTAAAACCCACTGCTTTCATCATTCTTTTTACTTCTTCAGTTTCGTATACCTGAAACCCATGTTTAGGAAGAGTGGTTTTTTTGAGAAAATCTTTAGAATTAAAACAAATAACCAATGAACCCTCTTCTTCCAGAATTTGATACAGTTGAGTTAAAGTTTGTTTAACATCCGACCAAAAATAAATCGTATTAACCGTACAAATTTTAGTGAAACTATGATTAAAATTTGCCTGGTTAATTGTATTTCCATAATTCAGTTTTAACTTGCCAGCTTTTATCTGTGACGAAAAACGCTTTTGACAAAACTCAACCATTTCTGGAGAAACATCTACACCAGCAACAAATTCGACTTCTGGATTTTTGAGAAGTTTATTCAGCAAATAACCTCCACCAAAACCTAATTCTAAAACGCGTACGCCTCTATTGTACGGTCGATTGCCTTTAGATTTTAGTTTTAACATTCTTAATGCGAGATTATTCATAGAAGCATTATCTCTATTTAAAATTCGAGAAATAATTTGCTTCCCAAACCATCCAGAAGGTTGACGTAGTTGTGATGCGAGAAATTGATTAATCATTGTTTCCTGAACCTAAGTATATTTTGTCATTAATGAAGTAATATTGATTGTTTTTTTACTATAAGTGCACGTACAAAAACGAAATACTCAAAGCAAAAAAGTAATTTCAAACACACGAGTTAGGGAACAGCACCAAAAAAATCTACTATCTCTTGCAGACAAAATTACGGAACATTACTGACAACAGTTGTTTATACAATATCAGCATCAATAATTCCAGAATTTTACCAACAGATTTTGGCTACTACTACATAGCATTGCTACATAACATATATACTCTAAAACCAATCGAAAAGCCGAAGATGAAAACTGACACAATCTTTCACACTTTCCAATCAAACTTTAGTAAGTAGCTTAGTGTTTTAAATATTTCAATAGTCTTCTATACAAACAAAGTATTATTAATTTCATTGTGTGAAGATAAATAACTTAAACGCGCAGTAGCTTGATAAATATGGCTGTCTGAGTAATCTAGCTCTGTACTAATTTGCTCGTTTGTACTTATCTTATCAAGCTATGAAAAATTTAGCCTTACAGCGATCGCCATCGTCGTTTTTGTGTTGAAAGCTATACTCTATTAGAGTAATTATTTAGTATAAGCATTTTTTTTATACTGAATATTTTGACCTTAGTAAGATGTAAATATAATTACAAATAAATTAAAGTAAAAGCAGTAGTCCAACAAGTCAATTTAGCCTTGTTTAATAATGAGAATAAAAACTCTTTTCTCCCCGCACGGATGCCAAATCTGCCATCAATACCAATATTGCAGCTATGAGGAGCACAAAGGGAAGTACTATTTGGTATTAGTGAACTGGGTTATGAATTTAGGCGTTACCTACTTCGTGGCGGAATTTAGATTTTAAGATGTTACACTGTAACGTCTCTACATAGGTTTCAGTTATCCAACAGATTAGTTTCATACATCTTTTGTGCCAACCAAATTTTTCGGTTTTAGCGAAATCAAATATTTTATTCAATAAATTGTATTTGTAAATACATTTTTATTTAATTTATTGCAAAATATTCTTAATAATCTACAATAGATACAGAATTCTACTGATAAGGATGATTACATTGAGAATTACAAATAAAAAATATAAGACTCCAGTTTAATTTTTGAAAAAAATGTTTATTTTATAGAGTGTTAAAAAACGGAAGATGGGACTTAAAAAAAATCGATATTGTAAGGGAGGCAAAACGCGAGAATACTCCGTTAAGCGGGTTTTCCTAAATGTTGTAGCAAATGTTCGGGTGTGGATGAACAAAGCCCTTTATTGCCATTGTCTAAGGGGAGAGTATGGCACCAAAGCCCAGAGCTTTTTATGCCTCCAGGCTAGACACTCACTATGCACAGAGCGGTGTTGAGCTTACCGAAAAAGGGTAACCCTAGGAAAAGCGGAGTACTTCTATATAAGCAGAAATGTCTCTCATCGCCAAATAAGTAAAATTAAACTAAAAGCAGAATGGATGAAGATAAAATAGTTGTTGTTGGTGGTTATATTGGTTGCGGTAAAACTACATGGATTTGTCAGCAAATAGCTTTAAAAGAAACAGCTTTTCCTAGTTCTTATAAAAAGATACTATATTTGAAAGCTGGCACGGAGCAAGTTCAGATCGATCAAAAGAGAATTAGTGTCGATTTTGCCACAGTTAAAGTTTTTTGCGATCGCCAAGAAGTTGAGTTTCTCAATGAACTAGAATCGGCAGATATAGCCTATATTGAATTAGATAATAACTTAGGATTAGGTTATATAGACAAGCTTTTAAATGATTTACCTTACTATCCAGTGGCAATTTTACCTCCAGGATGTAA
>ERZ1740059.1218-NODE-1218-length-13050-cov-3.432859_pt1 | contig 13050 bp, 6 predicted proteins | sample MGYA00581744_ERZ1740059 | MGnify/ENA primary metagenome ERZ1740059 (study PRJEB43018, sample SAMN04849738) | marine metagenome | isolation source: floating plastic debris | place: Pacific Ocean | collected 2008-08-28 | study: EMG produced TPA metagenomics... | reverse complement strand
TTTCTTCTGAAGTCATTCCCTTTATGTTGTTCTAAAAAATAGGTCATCCGCTCTTCATTATTCATATTTTCAGGCCGTGCGGTGACCAGTTCTTCTAAACTCAATTTAAACTTTTCTAAAGCATATTCCACGAAGCGTGTCGATAAGCCAGCCTTATCACTTTCATTCAATACACGGTAGTATTCTTCTTGACTATCTTTGATTGCCTTCTCTACAGGTAAATATTCAAATACTGGATTTAAGCGCATTAAGATCACAGTCTGCCATAGTCTACCCATTCGACCGTTACCATCATAAAATGGATGGATGAATTCCATTTCATAATGAAAAACACAGCTCTTTAAAAGTAGATTATCTACACTATCTTTTAAGTAGGTAAACAGTTGGTTCATTAGATTAGGAGTATTCCATCCTGGAGGAGCCAAATGTGCTACTTTATCTCCTTGTACAATTCCAACCTCTTTCGTTCTATATCTTCCCGGATTTTCAACAAGTCCCTTCATTAATATTCCATGTGCCTCTAAATAAGATTCCTCTGAAAATGGGTTAAATCCATCTAGCTGATCATAGACTTCAATAGCGTTCTTTACTTCGAGAATATCCTTGGCTGGACCAATCACTCGTTTATTTTCTATGATAGCTGTAATCTGTTCTTCACTGAGCGTATTTCCTTCTATAGCTAAAGACGCTCTAATCGTCTTGACCTTATTTCTTTTTCTTAATTCTGTTCTTGGTTTTCTTAAATGGGTTGCATCTACAATACCTAGTAATCGTCCGATTTCAGTTGATAAGTTGATAATTTTTGAAGTGCCTTCATAGTACTTTTGCAGCATGATACTATCATTTGATGCTATCAAAGGTAATAAAACACAGTAATTTAACTGATATATTATCTTTTAACCTTATCAAACATAACTCCGGTGTAAGTGCAAGCCCCCAATGAAGTCGGATTATTCTCCGACTTCCCACCTCCCAATCCTCTCTAATCCGCTACAGCTCCATGATCCGTAGGTTCCGCCTCCGAAATAACCAGCGGAATATCTTTTCGAATAGTCGTCTGCTCACTAACTGATAACTCGCGGTAGGTGCGCCCGTACCGTTGCTGCGCCGCTTGCTCCCACAGCTCATTGTAGGCCGCCTTGAGTTCGTTATAAACTTTCAGATAGGTTTCGTAGCTGGTAGAGCGGGCATTGATTAAGGAAACAATGGCTTTATTGGGCTTATCGGCCAAGGTCACATCCCCATTAGGGTTCATAATAAACTCCTTCACGGCGTCTTTTAATTCAGAGAGCGGCTGCTCCTCCCCTCGAATCAATATTAGGTCTTGGCTATTAATGGCTACCCGAAACAGGTTTCGACTGTGAGCATCTTGTTGCGGTGGGTTAGGGTCCCAAGGCGGAAGCTTCACTAGCAATCCGTTATCGGATAAGATAGTGGTGGTAACCAGGAAAAAGATCAAAAGCAAAAAGGCGATATCCGCCATACTACCTGCGTTTATTGCTGGCGCATTGCGCCGTTCGATGGTACGTTTCATTACAGCTAAGTTTAATTGTGTTAAGAGACGGTCAAAGCCGAATCATTTTATGGTCAATTCTTAGCTGGTAGCTTATGATCTGATAGTAAGATGATTAGCACTGGTAAAATGGTGCTTACCTTAGCGACAAAGCATAAAACATGGAAGCCAATTTCTTTTTCAAGTCACTACAAGTAGTTGGTTTTGTTTCTTGGTTTGCGGGTTTGTTTTATCTAGTGCGCGTTTTTGTGTACATCATGGAAGCCAGCGAACAAGAAGAACCTGCCCGCACGATCATGCGGGAACAATTTCTCACTATGGCTCGGCGGGTGTACAAAATCATCTGCACGCCGGCCATTTTCATCACCTGGTTTGCGGGCCTCAGTATGCTTGCCCTTGATCTTACAGGAATCGCTCCCTTTGCTTACTTCACCAGTGGTACACCGGGGTGGTTGCATGTCAAGCTGCTGCTATTGGTTTTACTGGTAGGCTACCATCACTACTGCGCCAGGCTTTTGCGCCGCATGGAGCAAGGCGAACAACCCTTTAGTTCTTGGCAGTATCGTTTGTTCAACGAAGTACCTACGCTCTTTTTAGTCAGCATTAGTTTCATTGCCGTTTATGGTAAATCCGGCAGGCTAAACTATCTCTATCTACTATTAGGTGTAGGCCTATTTGCCGGCCTGATATATCGGGGGGCTGTAGCCTACCGGAAACGACTCGAGGCAGAGGAATAGTACGCATACTTTATCTTTAGCTGTGAATTAGCCACCCTATTCTAGTTCACTTACCCTAAGACCTATGCCCTGTATGATCCGTTTATGTTTTTGCTGGCTTATCCTTTTCCTATCCACTCATACCGCTCTCGCACAAAGGGCGGGTTCCCAAGAAGCTTTTTTCGCCCATATTACCAAAGGACAATCTTCCTACCTACAAGTGGATACTGTCCTGACTACTTCTGAGAAAGATAGCGTACCGTACACCATTTATCTCGAAGCCAGACCAATACAAGAGGACTGGTTTTTTCTGGTTTATCACCAAAGAGCGGAACGTGCTGGTCAGTTTTTATGCCAATGCAAACTGGATAGCCTGCAACTCTATTTCCAGAAAATAGAGCGAGCCCTGCGGGAAAGGCGGCTGTACGAGGCAGCATTCTTGCCCAATAATGTCTTAAGTAACAGTTTTTACGACAATCACTGTTTGGGCACCTTTGGTTTAACGCCCTTTTTACGCACCCCCCCCGTAATAGAGCCATTGCTGAATGGAGACCTTTCCCCTCCTCACCATACTAATTATACGCTACACCTAGACTTAGAAGCCCAAATGGTACTGCGGGAAGATGGGCAATGGATACTCGATCTGGAAGGGCGGGTACCAGATAGTTTGCTGTTTATAGAAGTAGGTGAAAGTCAACTCCACTATCTCCGTTCTGAAACGGACTACTATTATCCCGGGCCACAGATTCCCGCTTGGAAAGCTAACTTGGTGCGTAATGGTCACTACACCGATCAATTATTGGGGTACCCTGAGCCCGTATGGGACACCGATTTAGGCAACACCCGTGAATTCGCTATCGCAAATGCGCCACAAGCCTGGAACTTGCAATATATGCTAGCGGCTGGCCCAACACCTAGCACTGACCTAGAAGCAGCAGGAAGCATCAATCTGGTGGTCAATGACGGAAGCGCCAGCACCACCATTCAGCCATTTGACTTTTTTGAAGGCAATGAACGGTATAAGCTAGAACACCATGCGGATGGGCTGCTCTATTTTGAAAAAATAGCCGAAGAAAAAGGCTTCTATGACCGTTTTAGTTATGGCACTTCAGCGCTGTGGCAACAGATCGTCATTTTCGAAGAGGGCGGTGATACACTGGCCTATTTCAACGCCCAGGACGCCCCCAAAGAAAGAGTGGTTCAAACCCAAGCGGGTAGGACTTATCTCTTACAACTAACAACGCTTGATAAACAAACCGTAAGTGTACATTTCCGCCAATCACTTTCCCGAGACCCACTGCTAAAACCTGTGCCTGTCCCCAACTTCCAGCGTACCATGTACCGGCTCGAAAACACCACTTTCGAAGATGGTACGGCACCCATCACCGCAGCCTACCGTTTCTATGCGGCCCCGGGCAGTATAGCGGATAGCTTGGAGTTAACTAAGGCTTATGACGATACGGGGAAAGACCTCCTGCAAGGGCAAGTTGCGAAAATAGCAGAATACAATGCCTGGATAGATGCGTTGGGAGAAAACCGCAATAATTGGGATACGCCCATTGAAGATTACTGGAAAAAAGGCTTCGTATCCGATTATGTGCGTTACCCCGAAAACCCAAAAGCGCTTAAGTGTAGAATAGAACTCTGGAACCGGCCCAGTCTCACAGCTTCCAGCATCTATTTAGCAGGTAAATACCATTATCAACTCCCCGATAGCACCTGGGTAACTAAAAGCTGGCGAGACCGTTTGCAGTTGGGAACAATTGAGTCTCCTGCTCTGCCCCCAGGTAAGCCATTAATGAATCCAGCCACCACCTTACTGCCTTTTTCTTGGGTACAATTAAAGACCCCTGGTATAGGCGTACCTCCCAAGTTTGAAGCTGGCATAGAATTAATGGCCCCTATGAACCACTGGTGTACAGGAATTGAGCTGGCGCAAAGTAAGTTGCTGGAGGTATACGACAATCTTGGTCACAACTTGCTTGATACAGCTAGCAGTGCGAAACCTGCAAACAAAAAAGCACTAATCTATCCTTACCTACTTGATAAAGACCAAGCATTGACGCCTATTCAGTCTGGCCATGGTTCTGGTTATGGTACCCCAATGAAGGTAGCTAGCTTTAGTATACAAACGCCAAATGCACCTACAATTGATGCGACTCAGGTAGTAGGTAAGGTGCAAGTAACCTACAAGTGCTTCGACGAACAAGAAATGCTCTACGAAGAAGTCAATATCTACTATAATGACCAGGAGCGTATCGACCTAGAGTTGAATGGGCATATCATCACCTACAAAAGGGCAAATGATACCCGGATGGTAGATGGAAAAGTTTACCGATCCTATGATCTACAGCACGAAAACCTGCCTGTATTCATTGGTGGTATAGTGGCCAAGGACGGAGAAGAGTTTCTCAGTCCAGATCCTATTATTGACTACTACCCCTACTATCAGCTTTATATTCCCGTAGACCTGGAAGAACGTTATTTAGATATTCTGATTTATTATGCCGAATTGTATTCTCGCCAAGCAACCGTAAATTTTGAAGTGAGCATTGGTGGAACAATTGGTGAGTAGTATCAAGTTCTCCGACAACTCTGAGTTGTCGGAGAACTTGACTTAACTACCGCGTCAAATACATGTACCGCTGCTTATCCAGCTCGCGGAAGAAGGGATCTGTTAGGTCCTTGATAAAGCGGATCGCTTCACCCGTAGACTTCATTTCTGGCCCTAGCTGCTTATCCACGTTCGGAAACTTATTGAAGCTAAACACCGGCACCTTAATGGCAAAGCCACTCGGGCGCGCTTGGATGTGATAGTCTTTCAACTTTTTGGCACCTATCATTACCTCCGTAGCAATTTTCAGGTAAGGTACCTGATAGGCCTTGGCAATAAACGGTGTGGTACGGCTCGCCCGTGGGTTGGCCTCAATTACGTATACTTGATCATCTTTGATGGCGAACTGGATATTGATCAAGCCGAGAATATTCAGCGCCTTGGCCAGCTTCTCCGTGATCTCCACCATTTGGTTCACTGCATTGACCGACAAGCTGTAGGTAGGTAGTACAGCTGAAGAATCACCGGAGTGAATACCAGCCGGTTCAATGTGCTCCATGACACCCATGATATGCACCTCGTCGCCATCGAAAATAGCGTCTACTTCTGCTTCTTTTGCGCGGTCCAGGAAGTGATCTACCAACACGCGGTTATCTGGCATGTGCTTGAAGATGTGCAGTACGTGGCGCTCTAGTTCGTGATCGTTGATCACAATACGCATATCCTGCCCACCCAGTACGTAGCTTGGGCGTACCAGTACGGGGTAGCCTACTTTATTGGCTACCGCCAATGCTTCGTCTGCATCATCCGCTACACCGTAGCGCGGGTAAGGGATATCCAGTTTCTTGAGTAAGTCAGAGAACGCACCACGGTCTTCGGCCAAGTCCATATCGGGGAAGTCGGTACCGATAATTTTGATGCCTTTCTTGTGCAGGGTTTCGGCCAGCTTTAGGGCAGTTTGGCCACCTAGCTGTACAATTACCCCTTCAGGCTGCTCCAGCTCAATAATCTCCTCTAAGTGTTCCCAGTAAACGGGTTCGAAGTAGAGCTTGTCAGCCATATCAAAGTCGGTCGATACCGTCTCTGGGTTACAGTTAACCATGATAGCCTCGTAACCCGCTTCTTTGATAGCCAATAGGCCGTGGACGCAGCAGTAGTCAAATTCACTCCCCTGCCCAATACGGTTGGGTCCCGAGCCTAGTACAATGATCTTTTTCTTATCCGTTGGGATACTTTCGTTCTCTTCGTCAAAAGTACTGTAGAAGTAAGGCGTTTGTGCCTCGAATTCTGCCGCACAAGTATCTACGATTTTGTAGGTACGGCGGACGCCCATATTCTTGCGGTGCTTGGTTACCTGCTCTTCTTCTACCCGTAGTACCCAAGCAATTTGCGCATCGGAATAACCCACCTGCTTCAACTCACGCATGAAAGATTCTGGAATATCCTCGGCTACATTGAAGCGCATTAGGCGCTCCTCCATTTTCACCAGGCGCTTGATCTGCTTGATGAACCAAGGGTCCATTCTGGTGAGTTTATGGATAGTCTTGCTTGGCACCCCAAGGCGCAATGCATCCTTCAGGCGGAAGATGCGGTCATCACTCACTTTTTCCAGGCGGGTGAGGATATCGTCGGTTTTGATCCACTCCTTCTTATCAGCACCCAATCCAGCCCGGCCTTGCTCTAAACTTTGGCAAGCCTTCTGCAAAGCTTCCAAGAAGTTGCGGCCAATGCCCATAACCTCTCCTACCGATTTCATCTGCAGGCCCAGTTCGTGGTCGGCACCGGGAAACTTAGAGAAGTTCCAGCGAGGCATCTTTACAATTACGTAATCTAATGTTGGTTCGAAGTAGGCTGAGGTAGTCTTGGTAATTTGGTTCTTCAGTTCATCCAGGCGGTAACCGATGGCCAGTTTTGCAGCAATTTTGGCAATAGGATAGCCGGTAGCTTTACTCGCTAGTGCCGATGAGCGGCTTACCCGTGGGTTGATTTCAATTACGATCAGCTCCTCCGTTTCCGGGTTCTGTGAGAACTGGATATTACAGCCACCCGCAAAATTACCCAACGAACGCATGGCCTTGATGGCCTGATCACGCATCTCCTGATAAGCGCTGTCCGAGAGGGTCATCGCTGGCGCTACGGTAATAGAATCTCCCGTGTGGATACCCATGGGGTCTACATTCTCCACCGTACAGATGATCACTACATTATCCGCAGCGTCGCGCAGCAATTCCAATTCGAACTCTTTCCAGCCCAGCACGGCCTTTTCCACCAGCACCTCGTGTGTGGGGCTCATGTTCAGGCCGTGGCGGAGCTTGGCGTCAAATTCATCCGCCGTGTGCACAAAGCCACCACCGGTTCCACCTAGGGTATACGAAGGACGAATTACCAGTGGAAAACCAATCTCCTGGGCGGCTTCCTTACCCTCTAAAAAAGAATTGGCGATGCGCGAAGGTGCCACCGCCAAATTGTTATCGATCATGTGTTGCCGAAAAGCTTCCCGGTTCTCGGCCAGCTCAATGGCGTCCAGGTCTACCCCAATGAGCCGTACGTCGTGTTTTTCCCAAAGGCCCTGCTGCCCTGCTTCAATGGCCAGGTTGAGGGCCGTTTGTCCCCCCATCGTAGGCAAGACCGAGTCGATATTAGGACGCTCACGGAGTATCTGATCCAGGCTCTCTACCGTAAGGGGTAACAGATAAACGTGATCTGCCGTGACGGGGTCCGTCATAATAGTCGCCGGATTACTATTGATAAGCGTCACCTCAATTCCTTCCTCGCGTAAGGAACGGGAAGCCTGGCTACCGGAGTAGTCAAACTCACAAGCTTGTCCAATAATAATAGGGCCACTCCCAATGATGAGAACGGAACGGATAGAATGATCTTTTGGCATGATGCTGCAATTTTTGCGTGGTTTGCGACCCGATTATATAGGTGGGTGGAGGGCCGCAAAACTTAGGTTCGGCACAAATTGCGGGCAAAGATAAGGGACTGGTGGGAAAAAACGGTATTGCGATTATTTATTTTTTGTGTGGATGAGCGAATGAAAAGAAAGAAGTACTACCATCTGATATTAATTACATTAAACCCAAGAGCTTAGGTACTTCAATTGGATTATTGATTAATATACCTGTCAAGCAGTGAAATTCATCAAACTGCAAGGCTATTTCACTATTTAGTGATAAAATACTCCTTCTATCTCCAAAACCAAAATACATTAGGTTATTCCCATTATGATATACTTGGAGGGCGTGATCACTCTCGATCAATGGCCACTGACCACCATCCTCTTTTTTCCAGCACGAAAGATCAAAAAACGGCACTTGAGGACCGCCATCAACTGAAACCTCTAAGTCGTTTACATATGTCATATTTTCAACTTTCAAAAGAACAAACCAGATAGACTTAAGTGTACCGATTTCTTTGTCCACGTAAAAATCAACATGCCACAGTTGTTTGCTGCTTAAACGATAAATATTCGCATTAGAAATGTTTCCGCCTCTGGTATTATCAAAAATAATTGCGCCGTAATCAGTTGTGTACTCACTCCGTTCATAATGTGCAAGAGACCGTTCATGTGCTTCTCCCTTCTTTTTTAGTTTTATCATTTAATTTCTGCTTAAGGTTGTTCTGATAATCTTTATAAGACTGTTTGGTTCTCTGACAACTCTATATTTTCTAGAGCAAGCAAGAGTCTGCTTGATCACCGCAAACAAATTTATCAGAGAACCAAAGTAAATACATAAATAAACATTAACAACAGTCTAATTATCAATGGATAGGTTGGGCGTGGTAAATTCGTCGTAAACCATTAGATGAAACAGTACCAGTTTCCCCATATTCTGTCCGACGCGCAGCAAGATATTCCTGAATTAGGTTTATTTGATTAATATACTCCGCTCTTGGTAAATGATTGGGAGAAACTTCGTCTGGTATATCAGTCATTATCAATAGCATCCAATAAGGCTGTACACTTACCTCCTCTTACTCCATGCTGTGGAGTATCCACAATTACATCAGGTGAGGTTTCTGAGCTACACTCCCTAATGATTCGGTCTAATTGTTCGCTAAAGCCGCTACCATAGCCCCCAGTAGTTCCCAAGGTGACACCACCTCCATTGGTTCCGCCATCACCTGTATTACCTCCCGGAATGTAGCCTCCACTAGCACCTGGACATTGCCATACATAAACAATATCGACTGCAGTACAATCTCTAAACTCAACTTCATCTTCGAGTGTACCCGAATTGCCATCACCACTTACGATTGCATTGGGGATACAGGTGGAAACCGTGGTAGAACATAAGTCTCTGAAGCTTACATTGCTACCTAAATAGTAGCGATCACCATTTTCACCTGTACTTATGAGGCCATCATGATCGTTCCAAATGGTCCACCATTCTTCATTTCGGTAGTCAAAAATTTGTTCATCGAAATGCAAGTAGTGAAAGAGGAAGGCGTAAACATTGTCAGATGCTTGTGCCAAGTCCTCTAGCTCCTCCGCTAATCCGTTCCGCGTTATCGTCAAATAGTAATAACCCGAACGATTGACGTTGTGCTCTTGATAAAAAAGATCATCGTCTCTGGGAATAGCAACCATCAAACCATTAGTTGCACCTGTTTCCAGATCCGCAAATGGGATTAAGATAGGCTCTGCTTGGTTGTTAAAATCTTGACCCACTTTTATGCGATGCCACATTGGATAACCAAATTCAGGAATCAAATCGGGTACATAGTCCAGCTCTCCATTCTTGATTAGGAAATCCATGTAAACGGGTTCTACAGCTGCTGGTAGCTCACCGCTGATCATCTCTCCACTCAAATGAGGGTTCGTCAATTCGATGAAGTCGAGGTTGAAAAAATTAATGACGTCAGCATCCGTGAGGCCATTCAGTAATGAAGCTTTATCCAACTCAATGGATGGTGCTTCCATAGTTGGCTCTTCCAACATCTCATCCTTTTTACAGGAGATCAGAGAGCATACGAGGGCGAGAAGAAATAGCCATTTGACTATTCTCAAACTAAAAACATGCATAATATTTTGATTTAAGATTTGGCTTTCCCTATCCGAAAGACCAAGATTTATTTGCCACTATCGGCGCGTTTTAGGCCATACTTGCTCAGTCTATGCCTGATCAATAGGTTTGACATAGTTTTTTGGAGAGCCTCTGAAACCAGTGATTGCCTACTGGTCTAAAGACTTCCTTGGAGCGATTATTTTTTTAGAACAGCTACCTCAGCAATTACTAATAGTGATATGGTATTTGATACTCCTTCATCAGGACGCAGCGGAATGTATAGGTTTGAGGTATTACTCGTCCCATTTGTGGGTTCGCGGAATTTATTCCGCTTTTGATACTCCCGGCGGAATGAATTCCGCGAAACTAGCAGCTAACCGTTTTCGGGTACACTCCCAAAAATCAGCAGAACACCGTCTTAATGATGATGAAATTTACACGTGCAAGAATCAAACACCGTCATATCACACACACATATAAGTGGCCAAATCACAAAACGTGACACCTTTCTACTAGAGAAGTAGCAAAGAATCGCTAGCAATGCTTACTAAACTTTGAAAGTTTAGTAAGCATTTGGCGAACCGCTTGCGGTAAGCACGGGGCGCGGAGCGCGCAAGGGCTAAGGATAAGAGGGCCGACGCTAGGAGCGCCTGTATAGCCTGACACCGCCATCGGCCGGTGGAGCCCCCAAACACCCTTCTTACAATCACCATGCCCCCTCTACGCCGAACATTTTCTCCGCCTCGTAGAAATATCGGGAGCAGTAATCGTCCGTTTGCTATCTTTGGGACTATTAGTTCTGTTCAAAAATTAAGATCGACATTTGAGTTTTCTTAAAGCTTCCTGTGTCACTTCCTAACGGTCGTTTCTTAGTCAGCTTTAGGAAAACTGCCGATTTAATTTTTCGAACCTTACTCCATTTCCCTTCCCACACCAGCAGAGGAAAAGCATATATGACATACGACAATTTCACCACCCGTGCCCAGGAAGCCATCATGCAAGGACAGCGCATTGCCGGTGGCCTAAGCCAACAACAAGTAGACACCCCGCACCTGATTAAAGGGATTTTGGATACCGACGAAAGTGTGATCCGCTTCCTGCTCGAAAAGAACAACATTAACCTACAGGAACTCAGCCGTCGCTTAGACAGCACAACCAAGGAATACCCCAAGGTGGCCGGTAGTGAAAAACAATTCCTTACGGATACCGCCAACAAAGCCCTGAGCCGCGCCAAAAAAATGTTGCCCGACTTTGGTGATGAGTACATATCGGTAGAGCTCATGCTACTGGGTATTTTGCAAGGTAAAGGCAAAGGAGCACAGTTGCTCAAAGACATGGGCCTCACTAATGATGGCCTGCGTACAGCTATTATAGAACTGCGTAAGGGCCGCAAGGTAACTGACCAAAGCGCGGAAGAGAGCTACAATGCCCTGAGCAAATTCGCGATTAACCTCAACGAGCGTGCGGAGAACGGCAAGCTGGACCCCATCATTGGGCGCGATGAGGAAATGCGTCGCGTACTGCAAATCCTCTCGCGCCGGAAAAAGAACAATCCGCTCTTGATTGGTGAAGCAGGGGTAGGTAAAACAGCCATTGTGGAAGGAATTGCCTGGCGTATTGTAAAGGGTGATGTACCAGAAAACCTAATGAGCAAGCGCATTTATGTGCTGGATATTGCGGCCTTGATTGCCGGTGCAAAATATAAAGGGGAGTTTGAAGAACGCCTCAAAGGCGTGATCAAAGAAGTGACGGAATCCAGTGGGGAGATTGTGCTGTTTATTGACGAAATTCATACGCTCATTGGTGCGGGCGGTGGCAATGGTGCTATGGACGCCGCCAACATCCTCAAGCCTGCCCTGGCCCGCGGAGAGCTGCGCACTATAGGTGCTACCACCCTGGACGAATACCAGAAGTACTTTGAAAAAGATAAAGCACTGGTACGGCGCTTCCAGACGGTGCTCATTGAAGAACCTAGTGTAGAGGATACTATTTCCATTCTACGTGGTTTGCAGGAGCGTTACGAAGTGTATCACAAGATTGAAATCCTGGATGAGGCATTGGTAGCAGCCGCTGAACTGAGTAGCCGTTACATTGCTGACCGGCAGCTTCCGGATAAGGCCATTGACCTGATTGACGAAAGTGCCGCCCGCCTGCGCCTGGAACTGGATAGCGTACCCGAAGAAGTAGACGAATGGGAACGCAAGGTGCGCCAGTTGGAAATTGAGCGCGAAGCCATCAAGCGCGAAAAAAACAAAGACAAACTCAATAAGATCAACGGCCAGATTGCCAACGCCAAAGAAAAGCGCGACAACCTGCGTGCGGCCTGGCAAGGCGAGAAGGAGATTGTAGACTTGGTGCAAGGCATCAAAAAGCAGATGGAAGAGCTGGAACTAGAAGCCGATAAGGCGGAACGCCACAGCGACTTTGAGACAGTTGCTAAAATCCGTTACGGTCAACTACAGGAACTCCAAAAAGAACTCGCCGAGGCCGAAAAGAAACTAGACAAGTTGCCCGACGAAAAGCGCTTTACCAACGAAGAGGTAACCGCTAACGATATTGCCGAAGTAGTGGGGCGCTGGACAGGTATACCCGTAGCCCGCATGCTACAAAGCGAGAAAGACAAGCTGCTCAAGTTAGAAGACGAGCTGCACAAACGCCTCATTGGACAAGATGAAGCCGTAGTTGCGGTAGCTAATGCCGTACGCCGCAGCCGGGCGGGTATGCAAGACGAGGGTAAGCCCATTGGTTCTTTTATTTTCTTAGGGCCTACCGGAGTAGGTAAAACCGAACTGGCCAAAGCCCTGGCCGAAGTACTCTTCAATGACGAACGGGCCATTACCCGCATTGATATGAGTGAGTACCAGGAACGCCACGCTGTGAGCCGCCTGGTGGGTGCGCCTCCCGGATACGTAGGCTACGACGAAGGTGGTCAACTAACCGAAGCAGTACGCCGCCGCCCCTACAGCATTGTACTCCTAGACGAAATAGAGAAGGCTCACCCCGATACCTTCAACATCCTCTTGCAGGTATTGGACGATGGGCAACTAACCGATAATCGTGGCCGGGTAGCTAACTTCAAAAATACCATCATCATCATGACATCTAACATGGGCGCCGAGGTGATCTTGGAAAACTTTGAAGACTTGGAAGCAGTAGGTGACGATCATCGAGAAGACATTCTAGAAACGACTAAGGAGGAGGTCTTTGACACGCTAAAAGAGAACCTACGCCCCGAGTTTCTCAACCGCATTGACG
>ERZ1740059.1217-NODE-1217-length-13052-cov-5.652227_pt1 | contig 13052 bp, 9 predicted proteins | sample MGYA00581744_ERZ1740059 | MGnify/ENA primary metagenome ERZ1740059 (study PRJEB43018, sample SAMN04849738) | marine metagenome | isolation source: floating plastic debris | place: Pacific Ocean | collected 2008-08-28 | study: EMG produced TPA metagenomics... | reverse complement strand
GGCCTTCGCGGCCCTCGCTCTGCTCGCGCTGGTGGCCGAGGCGGCGTGGGCGACGCGCCGCGGGCGCCCCGCGCCGGGGCCGACGCGGTGATCCGCTTCGCTCACCCCTGGCTGCTCCTCCCGGCCCTCGCGGCCGTCGCCTTCGTCGCGTTCCGCCTCCGGTCGCTGCCCCTGAGGGGGCTGCGACGACGCCTGGTCCAGCTCGCCATGGGAGGCGCCGCGCTGGCCACGGCGCTCGCGCTCGCCGGCCTGGAGCTGGGAAAGGCGCGCGACCGCGGCGCGGCGCGCTTCCTCCTCGACGTGAGCCGGAGCGTGGAGGGCGCCACGAACGGCGACGCGCGCCGGACGCGCTTGGCCGAGGCGACGCAGGCGATGGGCGCGGAGGACGTGGCGGGGCTCGTCGTCTTCGGCGCGGAGGCGGCGACGGAGCACCTCCCCAGCGCCCGGCCCTCGCTCGCGACGGAGGCGGCCTCGGTCCCGCGGGACGCCACGGACCTCGAAGCGGCGATTCGGCGGGGCCTCGCGGACCTGCCCGCGGGCTACGCGGGTCGCCTGGTGCTCGTGAGTGACGGGGCGGCGACGCGCGGCGCCGCGATCGGCGCCGCCGCCCTCGCCTCGGCTCGGGGCGTCGCCAGCGACGTGCACCCCCTCGAGGTCGCGCCGCGGCCGGAGATCGCCGTCGAACGCGTGCGCCTTCCCCGCGCCGCGACGCCGGGCGAGCCGGTGGAGCTCCGCGTCGTGACCCGGGCCTCCCAGGAGACCCCGGCGCGGGTGCGCGTGCTGCGTGACGGCCAGCTGCTGGCCGAAGGCGAGACCACCCTCGCCGCGGGCACCGACGTGCTCCGGCTCCGCGACGCGGCGCCCGAGCCCGGCGTCCATCGCTACGACGTTCTCCTCGAGCCGTCGGGGGACTTCGACCGCTACGACGCGGGGCGCACCAACAACGAGGGTGGCGCCTTCCTCCGCGTGCTCGGCGCGCGCCGGGCGCTCGTCGTCGCTGGAGCACCGGAGGAAGCCGAGGCCCTGGCGGAGGCGCTCGGGGATGGCGGACCGCGGGTCGAGCTCGTGGGTCCGCGGCGCGTCCCCGCCTCGCTGGGGGAGCTGGCGACCTACGACCTCGTCGCTCTCACCGACCTCAACGCCCGGCGCCTCTCGCGGCCTCAGATGGAGGCGCTTCGGAGCTACGTTCGGGACCTCGGGGGGGGCCTGCTGATGGCCGGTGCCCGCGAGAGCTTCGGCCTCGGCGGCTACGCGCATACGCCCGTGGAGGAGGCGCTGCCGGCGCACTTCGACCTCCGCCAGCGGAAGGACCGGCTCTCCCTCGCGATGGTGCTCGCCATCGACAAGAGCGGCTCGATGGGAATGGAGGCCACGCCCGGGACGACAAAGCTCGATCTCGCCAACGAGGCCGCCGCCCGCTCCGCGTCGTTGCTCGCGCCGCAAGACCGAGTCGGCGTGATGCACGTCGATACGGAGGTGAGCTGGACCCAGCCCATGGTCGCCGTGCAGGACCCGCGGGCCATCGCGGCGGCCACGCGGCGCGCCGGCCCCGGCGGCGGCGGCATTTACGTGGACGTGACCATGGACGCGGCCTTCGCGGCGCTTCGCGCCGAACGCACGCAGCTCCGCCACTTTCTCCTCTTCAGTGACGGCTCGGACTCCGAGCGGCTCGGCGGCACCGACGATCAGGTGCGCGCGGGACTCCGGGCGGGCATCACGACCTCGGTGGTCAGCATGGGCATGGGTCCCGATACCGCGGCCCTCGAGCGCTTCTCGCGCCTCGGTGGTGGACGCTTCTACATCGTCGATGACCTCCAGGAGCTGCCGCGCATCTTCACGCAGGAGACGCTCGAGGCCAGCCGCGCCGCGCTGGTCGAGGAACCCTTTCGACCGAGCGCGGGCGACCCGAGCGCCGTGCTCGCGGGCGTCGACGTCGCGCGAGCTCCGGCCCTCGGCGGCTACGCGCTCGTCAACGCCAAGGGTCGTGCGCGGACGCTGCTGCGCGCGAGCGACGAGGACCCGCTCCTCGCCGTCTGGCAGTACGGCGTCGGGCGCGCGGCGATCTTCGCCACGGACGTGGGCGCCGAGCTCGGCCGGCCCTGGCTCGGATGGCCCGGCTTCCGGACGCTCTTCGCTCAGCTCGGGCGCGCGCTCGCGCGGGCCCCGGAGCGACGCGACGCGCGCCGCCACGTCACCTTCGACGGCGGTGGGGGCCGCGGCCTCGTCGAGGCCGTGAGCGAGGCCGGGCGGACCCGGAACTACCTCGATCTCGACGGCGTGGTCGCCGGGCCCGGCGGCGAGGCCCGGCCGCTCACGCTGGCTCAGACGGCGCCGGGTCGCTACGAGGCGCGCTTCGCGGCGGAGGCGCCGGGACCCTACCTCGTGACGGTTCGCGAGGAGGACGCGGAGGGCGAGGCGGGGACGGCGCGCCTCGTGGGATCGGCCGGCGTCGTCCGTCCCGCCGGCGCCGAGCTCCGGGGCGCGGGCACCGACCGTGTGATGCTCGAGCGCCTCGCCGCCCTCACGGGCGGTCAGGTGCGCGGCTCCCTGGGTGAGGTCTTTCGCGATCGGCCACGCCGCAGCTGGGCCCACGCGCCCTTGGCGCCGACGCTGCTGCGTCTGGCGCTCGTCCTCCTGCTCTCGGGCGTGGCGCTGAGGCGCCTCGTCCTGCCGCGAAGGAGGCGCCGTGAGCGGCCCCGCACGGGCGCGGCTCCGGTACGGCCCGGAGTCGCCGGGCTCGCTATCACGCGCGGGGCGCGCGCACGGGAGGTGCCGCCGCCCTTCGGGGCGGCCCCTCCCCCGGTGGCGCCGGCGGCACCCCGCGAAGACACGGCGCCTGCCTCGGAGGAGGCGCCGGAGGAGACCCCGAAGGAGGCCCGCTCCCTCGCCGAGCGTCTCCTCGCCGAGAAGAAAAAGCCCTGAGGCACCCAAGGAAGGCGCGCGCGGCCCCGTCGCAGGCCCACGACGCCGGGAGCACCGCGGCGTCTCGGCGAGAGGACGAGGCATGGGAAACGAGAGGCGATGGGAGCGTGTCGCCGGCGCGCTGATGGCGACGTGCGTCGTGGCGATGGCGTGCGGCGGGACGACCCGTGGCGTGGGGTCGTCGGGAGCCCGAGACGCGAGGGGCGGGGAGCGCGCGACCCTCGCGAACGCCCTCGGCGCAGTCGAGTTGCCCACCTGCGCGCCGCGCGTCGCCATCGCGGCGACGGAGCTCCCGGCGGAGGCCGTCCCGCGGAGCGCCGCGCACGACGGGCCCGTACGCGAGGCGGCGCAGCGTGGCCTCGCCTTCCTCGGTCAGGACACGCTCGCCTGGCAGGAGCAGCACAACTGCTACGGGTGCCACGTCCAGGCCGTGACCTTCGATGCGATGATCGTGGGACGCGAGCACGGCTACAGCGTGCCGGACACTCACTTCGAAGGGGTCCTCCGCGGGCTCACGACGCTCCCCGGGGGAGCCAAGCACGGCGACGTTGGCTTCAGCGTCGGTGGCAACCCCGGGCACCTCGACGAGAGCAGCAAGACCTTCGGCGGGGCAGCCCTCGCTGCGTACGACCAGCACGTGGACGGGGACCTGGCCGACGACCTTCTTCGCGCGGCAGCGCAGATCCTGGCCTACCAGCTCGAGGACGGATCCGTGCGCTCGACGGACCGCCGACCGCCGGTCGTCGCGGGCCTCATGCAGTCCACGCATCAAGCGGCGGCGACCTGGCGTCAGGCCTACGCGCGCAGCGCCGACGACCGCTGGCTGCAGCCCCTGGCGCGCGCAGAGCAGTACATCCGAAGCCGCGCCGCCCATCTCACGGATGCGGAGGCTACCTACCTTCAGGATCTCAGCTACGGGGTCCTCGGCTTGCTCGCGGCCGGAGCCGACGCCGGCGAGCCGCTCGTCGCGCTCCTCGCCGACGCGCTCCGCGGACGTCAGAACGACGATGGCGGATGGGGCTTCCGCCCGGGCGAGCCGTCGGATGCCTTCGCCACCGGCCAAGCGGTGCACGTGCTCAAGCGCCTGGGCGCCGGTGATGGGGAGGGGCCCGCCGCCCGGGGCATGGGATGGCTGCTCGCGCACCAGCAGGCGAGCGGCGGCTGGTCCACCGGCGGCGACCGTCGGGGTGAGGCCATGTGGGGCGTCCTCGGCCTCGTCACCGTGGACGTACTCGACGTGCGCGTCGCCGGCCTCGAGGACGGCCAGCACCTCGGCGCTCCGACGGAGCTCGTGCTCCGCGCCCGGGATCCACGCGGTGCGGCCGCGTCACGCCTCGAGCTTCGCATCGACGACGTCCCGGTGGCGCGCGCCTGCGCCGGCGATCTCCGCAGCCGGCTCGACCCGCGGCGACTGGCCTCCGGCGTGCACCGCAGCGACGTGGTCGCCACGCGGGTCGATGGCCGCGAGAGCCGTCGCCGGCTCAGCTTCTACGCCGGGGACACCTTTCTCACGCGCGCCGGCGCGCGCTTCGTGGCCGGCCAGACGGAGGTCTCGTTCCGCAACGTCGCGCCCGAAGCGGGTGGGGTCGTGCGGCTGCGGGTCCGACGCGAAGGAGCGGAGGGCGCTCCGCTTCGGGTGCTGAACGCGCCCGCCGTGCCCGGGGCGATGGTGCTCGCGTGGGATGGCCGGGACGCCGCCGGCGAGACGCAGGGGAGCGGTCGCTTCGTCGCGGAGCTGGTCTACGTGGACGCCACCGGCCGCCGCCGGCAGACCCTCGACCTCACCTTCGTTCACGACACGGCGGAGGCGCAGGACGCCCGCTTCGCGCAGGTGACCGGCCGGCTCGCCCTCGATGGCGAGGAGGAGGTGGAGGGCGCCGTGGTGGAGCTGGTCGACGAGGAGGGCCGCGTGGTGCAGCGCACGACGTCCACGCGGAGCGGAAACTACCGCTTCCGCAACGTGGACGAAGGCCAGTACCGGGTGCGCACCCGTCGTCGCTCGGGAGCCGGCGTCGCGGAGGCACCGGTCACCGCGGCACCCGCCGAGGCGGCCAGCGCCGACCTCGAGCTGTGACGCGGGACCCCTCGCCATCTGGGGAACGCGACGCGGCCCTGTTCGGGCCTTAGACACGACCTCGACGAGAGTGCGCAATGCCGGGGGCCATGGCTCCGCCGTCCCCAGGCTCCCCCGAACGGGAGGGGCCAAGGTCCGGCATCGGCTGCCGTTCGACTTCACGAGGTCCCATGCTCCCCACCCCGACGTCCCCCGCCCTCTGCCCCTCTTCTCCTGGCCTCGAGGCGGCGCTGACGGCAACGGGCGACGGGCGACCGCCGCGGGACGGACGGGTCCCTTATCTGACGCTTCATGGCCTCGCCTTTGCCGTCGTGGGGTTGGCGATGACGCTGCCCCTGGCGGCCGTCAGCCTCCCGGCGGCCGTCGCCGCGGCCCTCGTGCTCGCCATCGGTGCGGCCCTGGCCCTCGAGCTGGGCGACGGGCCGGCCGCGCCGCTGCTCTATGCCGTGCCCGGCTTCGTGGTGCCGACGGCCTTCTTGGCGGGCCCCGCCTCCGTCGCCCTCGGCTACGCCTGGCTCCCGGGGCTGGTGGGCGCGATTGCCGCCGCCGCCCTCGTGAGCGGCGTTCGCGGGGCGCTACACGAGCTTTGGGCGCCCGTCAGCCTCGATTGGCGGGGTCGGCTGGCTGCCGGACTGGCCCGGGGCTGCCTCGCCCTCGGCGTGCTCTTCCTGCCCCTCCGCGACCTCGCCGCCGCTTCACTGCCCTCGGCGATCTCGCTCGCCCTCTCGGCGGCACCCTTCGCGTTCGCCCTGATCCTCGCCCTCGTGGGCCTGGCCGGCGACCGGCGCCGCCTCCGCTTCCTCCGCCTCGTCGCCACCGGGAAGCACGCCACCAAGCGACTCGTCTCCGCGACGGAGGTTCCCAGCGCCCTCCGCGACGAGCTCGCCGGCCTCACCTCGCGCAGCGCGCGGGCAGCGCAGGTGCTCGTGCACGCCGCGGCGCGGGGCGCGGGCGCCTATCGCTTCGGCAGCGCCTCGCTGCCCCTGGCCTTCGCCTCGCCGGACCGCGACGCGCAGGTCCTCGGTGAGCGCATCGCGACCATGGCCTTCGTGACCGTTGGCGCGGCCTTCGCGCTCGCCTCGCTCCTCGTTCAGGCCTGAGGCCCGAGCAGGGAGGCGCTCCTCATGAGGCGAGCGCCGGCGTCCCGCAGCTCCGCGAGCGCGCGCGTACCGTCGCCCGCGCGGAGGTCCACCGGGCGGACCCCGTCCTCGACGACGGTGACCCGGAAGCCCGCCGAGAGCGCGTCGCTGGCCGTGGCCTTCACGCAGTAGTCCGTCGCGAGGCCCACGCAGACCACCTCCGTGACGCCGCGCTCGCGGAGGAAGCTCGCCAGCCCCGTGTCGTGCCGACGGCCGTTGTCGAAGAAGCCGCTGTAGCTGTCGATCTCGGGGTCCATCCCCTTGGGGAAGACCGGCGCGTCGCCGAGCGTCAGCCCCGCCGCGAACGCTGCCCCGGCCGTTCCCTGCACGCAGTGGTCGGGCCAGAGGACCTGCGGGAGGCCGTGCAGCGTGATCACGTCGCCCGGGGACCTGCCCGGATGCTGGCTGGCGAAGGACTGGTGCCCCGGCGGGTGGAAGTCCTGCGTGGCCACCACCAGGTCGAAGTGCGGCCTCAGCGCGTTGGCGACGGGGATGACGGCGTCCCCCTCCGGTACGGGCAGGGCGCCGCCGGGAAGGAAGTCGTTTTGAACGTCGATGACGAGGAGGGCTCGTTCGGTCATGCGTAGCTCCTTCAGACCCACATCTCGAAGCCCTCGCGCTCGAGCTGCCGGTAGCGCGCTTCGTCGAAGCGGTAGAGGCGCGCGGGGCGCCGGGGCACGTCCGTCTCGGTCTCGCCGGTGTCCACCACGAAGCCGAGGGCGAGCATCTTCTTTCGGAAGTTCCGCTTGTCGACGCCCCGGCCCAGCAGCGTCTCGTAGAGGTGCTGTAGCTGCGAGAGGGTGAAGCGCTCCGGCAGGAGCGCGAAGCCGATGGGCCGGTAGCGGACCTTGCCTCGCAGCCGCTCCCCCGCGACCTCGAGGATGTGCGCATGGTCGAAGGCGAGGTCCGGCAGCGCTTGCACACGCCACCACCGCGCGTCGGCGGCGTCCGTCGCGGCGCGCACTTCGTGATCCCGGATGTTGACGAGCGCGTACCAGGCACAGCTCACCACATGCTCCCGGGGATCGCGCCCCGGAGCGCCGAAGGTGTAGAGCTGCTCGAGGTAGGCGTCGGCGAGGCGGAGCCCGGTCTCCTCCGCCAGCTCGCGTCGCGCTGCGACCTCGAGGTCCTCGCCCACGTTGACGAAGCCGCCGGGGAGCGCCCAGGTGCCACGGAAGGGCTCTCCAGCGCGCTCCACCAGCAGCACCTTGAGGTCCTCGTCGTCGAGGCCGAAGACTACGGCGTCGACGGTCAGCGCGGGCCGCGCATAGCGGTAGGTGAAGCTCATCGAGCTTCCTCCACCTCCGCCGCCAGCGCTCGAAGCTCGTGGGCGTAGGCGTCCGAGAGGATGGGGAAGCGGCACCAGGTCTTGGGGTCGAGATTCTCGTCGTCGAGGTGGAAGCTCGGCGCGTAGCGCTCGCGCTTCCATTGGTTGCGCACCCAGAGCTGGAAGAAGCGACGCGTCCAGGCCAGCCGCGCCACAGCGTCGGCCTCGGGGAAGAAGGCGCCCAGGCTCGCGTGTACCTCCCGGGGCCCCTTCTTGTCCCGGATGGCCAGCCGCTCGATGGCGTCCAGGACCGGGTAGGGCATGAGGTCCTTCTCGTCCGTCTGGGCGTCGTCGGGGTCCGCGCTCGCGGGCCGGAGCTCGGCGGTGGGCTGCTGGGCGGTGACGGCCGCCAGCGCCGGGCGCGGCGCGATTCCCGGCGTGCCCTCGGTCTCGAGCCAGCGGAGCCAGCGCCGCAGGAAGGCCTTGTCGATGCCGGCGATGGGCGAGAGGCCCCCGGCCGTGGCGCCGTCCATGGTGGTGTAGCCCACCGCGGCTTCCGAGCGGTTGCTCGTCGCCAGCAGGATCTGCCCGCGCACGTTGGCCAGCAGCCAGATGCTCGGCGCCCGCGACCGCGCCTGCACGTTTTGGAGCGCCAGGTCGTCCTGCTCCCAGGAGAGCTCCCGGCCGAGCGCCGCTTCGGCGGCCTCCGTGTAGGCCTGCACCATGGCGTCGACCTCGAGCTCGTGGTGCGAGGACCCGACGTCCCCGGCGACGGCGCGCGCCGCGTCGCGGGTCGTGGCAGAGCTGTTCCGCGTCGCCTGGTACGCCGTGGTCAGGAGCGCGGCCGTGAGGCGCGCCGGGTCGTCGGTCTCCGGCAGCTCGATGTGTCCGAGGGCGTCGCGGAAGGCCGCGCCGCCCAGCTCCGCGAGGCCCAGCTCCACCATGAGGCGGACGAGGTAGGCGCAGGCCGCGCTATCCGCGCCGCCGCTGAGGGACACCACGTAGCCGCGGCCGCGGCTCTTCACCAGATAGTCGAAGAGACCGAGGGCCACGCAGCGGGCGAAGGCCTCTTCCTTGCCGAGGCTCCGCGGGGACACGGAGCCGCCGGCGTCGGGCGCGTCGTCGGGTACCCGGAAGGCGGCGCGTGCCACGTGCGCGGGAGCGGGGGCGGGCGTGAAGCTCGTGCGGCTCGCTCGAAGCAGGCGCACGGCGTCGATGTCCACGATCGCGTCCGCGAGGGCGAAGGGCGCGTAGCGGAAGCGTTCGGTCTCCGCGCGGAGCCGGTCGCCTTCGGCGATCATGCCGTCGCCGTCGTAGATGACGCGACCGGCTTCGTTCCCGAGGAGGTTCGCGTAGAGGTAGACGCAGCCGAAGGCGCGACCGCCCTCGCGTACGAGGCGGAGCCGGACGTCGTGCGTGCCGAAGGCGAAGTGGCTCGCGCGCGGGGTGAGGATGACGTCGACGCCGGCCTTCGCGAGGCGCGCGCCGGGTCGCTCCGCCACCCAGGCGTCCTCGCAGATCTCGAAGCCGAAGGTCAGGTCGCCCACCGCGAAGCTGAGGTCGCCGAAGGGGAAGCGCCGGCCGTCGCGCTCGATCTCCGTGGCTTCGCCCGTTGGCCAGGGCCGAAACCAGCGCGGCTCGTAGTGCACGCCATCGCCGGGAAGGTGCTGTTTGGCGGCGAGCCCCACGATGGCTCCATCGGCCAGAAGCGCCGAGGCGTTGAAGACGGCGCTTCGGTGCGCGACGGGGAGGCCGACGCTCACCACCATGCCCTTCGTCTTCGGCGCGAGCGCCTCGAGCCGGGCCCAGGCTTCCCGGGCCACGAAGGGCGCCAGGAACATGTCGTCGCAGCCGTAGCCCGTGAGCGAGAGCTCGGGGAGGCAGAGCACGCGGACGCCGCGGCGCCGCGCCTCGTCGAGGGCGGCGGTGATGGCGCGCTCGTTGGCGTCCCAGCCGAGCGGCGTCGTTCGAAGCGCCGCGACCCCTACTCTGATGCGTCGCATGGGGGCTCTCCTTCCGTCTGGTGGGCGTTCACGACGCCGAGGGTCGCGCTTCCGCCGGGGCCGAGGGCCGCCGCGAGCAGCGGCGCCACGGTCTTCACGCGAAGGAAGTCGGGCTCCGCGGCGCCGAGCTCGCGGGCCCGTGGGTGGGTGTCCGTGCAGGCGACGCGGGTGAGGAGGCCGCTGTCGCGGAGTCGGACGAGGGCGTCGCCGGGGAAGACCCCGTGCGTCGTCACCGCGGCGATGCGCGCCGCGCCGGCGTCGCGGTAGGCCTTCGCGGCGCCGAGGAGCGAGCCCCCGGTGCGGATCATGTCGTCGTAGATGACGACGGTCTTGCCGGTGACGTCGGCGGCGAGGGCGGTCACGTCCGTCCCGGAGGCCGTGCGGCGTTTGAAGACGAAGCCCGCGTCGACGCCGAGGTCGTTGGCGAGGCGCTCGACCCACTTGGCGCGGCCGGCGTCGGTCGCTCCGACGACGAACTCGTCGCCGCCCGCGAGCTCCCGGATCAGCTCGAGGACCACCGGCGTGGCGCGGAGGTGCACCGGGCGCACGCTGCCCTGGAAGTACTGGGTGATCCCCTCCTGGTGGAGGTCCATCAGGACGACGCGCGTGCCACTTCCCGCCGTGGGGATGGAGCTGAGCAGCCGGGCCCGTGTCTTGGCGACCACCACGTCTCCGGGGTGCACCTCGCGCTCCATGGTCTGGTAGCCGTACCAGGGGATCGCGAGCGTCAGGATGTGGACGCCCCGGTGCACGAGCGCGCAGGCGAGGTCGTAGAGCTCGAGCGTGTCGGCCTCGTCCACGGTACCGCCCAGGAGGAGGACGTCGCGGCCGGCCACCTGGGCGTCGATGCGGCGGTAGCGCTCACCGTCGGGGAAGGTCTGCCGAACGAGCGCCCCCTCCTCGAAGGACTCTTCGGCGCAGAGCATGTCGCCGAGGTAGCGGTAGCGCTCGGTGGAGAAGACGATGCAGGGGTTCATCTCGGGTCTCCAGCTTTCCGATCCTGGGGGATGTCGTCTGCCGCGCTCTTTGGCGCCCGGCGCGGCGCTCCTCCCGGGCGTGGCCCGTGGGCGCGGCGGAGCGCTTCGCGACGCCTCGCGAGGCGCTCCGCGAGGCCGACGATGTTAGGCGCCGGGCTGACGTTGCGTGCCACCGCCTCCGGCATCGCGGCCTGGCCCGCGAGGCTCCGCACCCGGATGGCCTCGAGCGTCTCGGGGCCATGCACTCGTCGCCCGTTCTTCAGCACGGGCACGAGCAGCTCCGTCGACACGGCGTCGGGCGGCAGCGTCAGCCTCCGCGCGTCGTCCTCCGGATCCACGAGCGTCGGTGCGCGCAGCGGCGCCCCGTCCTCCACGTCGCCGCGGTCGACGATGGCATCGGCGAGCCATCGCCCCCGGTCGTCGGTGTAGCGCCGGACCGAGAGGCGTCCCGGAATGGAGTTCTTGGCCGGGGTCTCGCTGAGCTTCATGCGCGGGGCCCAGCGCCCGTCCTCGAAGAGCGCACCTTGCTTGTACACACCGCCGAGCGCGGGCTGGTCGTAGGCCGTCACGAGCCGGGTGCCGACGCCCCAGGTCGTGATCGCGGCGCCGGCGTCCTTCAGCTCGGCGATGCGGTGCTCGTCGAGGTCGTTGCTGGCCACGATGGCCACGTCCGGGAAGCCGGCGTCGTCGAGCATGCGCCGGGCGTCGCGTGAGAGGAGCGCGAGGTCACCGGAGTCGAGGCGAATGCCGCGGAGCGCGCGCCCCTCGGCGCGCATCTCACGCGCGACGTCGATCGCGGCCTGCACCCCCGCGCGCGTGTCGTAGGTGTCGACCAGGAAGATGGCGCCCTCCGGGAAGGCGTCGGCGTACGCACGGAAGGCACTCCGTTCGTCGGGGAAGCTCGTCACCCAGCTGTGCGCGTGGGTCCCGGCGACGGGAATGCCCAGGGATTGCCCGGCGAGGAGGTGGCTCGTGGCGCTCGTGCCCCCGACGTAGGCCGCGCGGCTGGCGCCCATGGCGCCGTCGGGACCTTGGGCCCGGCGGAGACCGAACTCGAGCACCGGCTCGCGCCGACCCTCGGGGCCCGTCGCGGCCCGGCAGATGCGCGCTGCCTTCGTGGCGACGAGGGTCTGGAAGTTGAGGAAGGTGAGCAGCGCGGTCTCGACGAGCTGCGCCTGCCAGAGCGGGCCTTCGACCCGGAGCATGGGCTCGTGCGGAAAGACGACGGTTCCCTCGGGGACGGCGGCGACGTCGAGGCGAAGCGTCTCGGAGAGCAGGAAGTCGAGAAAGGGCTCCGGGAAGAGGGGCGCGCCGCCGGGCTGTGCGAGCCCCGCCAGGTAGCTGAGGTCGGCTTCGTCGAAGCGCAGATCTTCGAGCCAGGCGAGCGCGTCGCCGAGGCCCGCCGCGATGGCGTACGCGCCGCCGAAGGGCGCGCGCCGGAAGAAGAGGTGGAAGACGGCGGGCTGGTCGTGGATGCCCGCGCGCCAATAGCCGCAGCTCATCGTGAGCTGATAGAGGTCCGTGAGCAGGGCGTTGGGCATGGTGGGCGTCGGCGCCGAGCGGGCTGCGCCAAGTGCTTAGTGTTATGTGCACACTAAGCTCTCGCGTCAAGAGACCTCGGCGAGATCGCGGGCGCGGGCTTCTGGCGCGGGCCTACGCGCTCGGCTGCGGGCTCTCCAGCGTCTCGAGGAGGACCTCGGGGCGGTCCGTCATGATGGCGTCGACACCCAGCGCCGCGAGGGCCCGCATCTCCGTGGGCTCGTTGATGGTCCAGACGTGCACGGCGAGGTCCTTGGCGTGCGCCGCGGCGACGAAGCGTGCGTCGACCACGCGCAGGGCGCCGTGGCGAAGCGGAACCTGAAGCGCGTCGAAGCGTGGGCGCGGCAGTACGCGGTAGAGGCCACTTCGGACGCTCGCCCAGAAGCGGAGGATTCCGCGGCGACCGGCGCTCGTCGGAATCGCCCCTTTCGAGAGTGACCGGAAGCGGGCGGTGAGAGCGTCGTTCGCCGACGCGACGAGCACGCGGTCCTCGGCTCCCACCCGCCGGAGGTGCTCGTGGAGCCGTTCCGGGAGCCGCGTGTCCGTGCCCTTCATCTCGAGCGTGACGAAGTGGGCCGGGCGGAAAAAGAGTACCTCTTCGAGGAGCGGGATGGTCACGCCCTGCCCCGCGTGGGGGAAGGTCTTCCCGTCCGGCGTGAAGCGGCAGCCCGCGTCGAGGCGCTTCAGCTCGCCAAGCGTCCGCGCGGCCACGGGACCGCTCCCGTCCGTGGTGCGATCCAGCGTGAGGTCGTGGTGCACCACGACGTGCCCGTCCTTCGAGAGCTGGACGTCGGTCTCGAACCACCGGTAGCCGAGCGCGTAGCTCCCCTCGAAGGCGACGAGCGTGTTCTCCGGAAAGCGGAGGGAGCCGCCCCGGTGGGCCCAGGGCACGGGCCGGGGAAGCCCGGGGGCGAAGAAGGGACGGGCGAGCACGCGGCGAGCGTACTCGCCCCGGTCGTCCGCGGCGCCGCCGCGGCGTCACCTCCACGACCGCCGCGAGCTGGGCGGGCCAGGGCCTCGAGGGCCGTGCGATGCTCGCGCCTCATGCGCGACGACGCCACGCCCACGGAGCGACCCTACCGGCTGCCCCTTCGGATCTACTTCGAGCACACCGACGCCCTCGGGATCACC
>ERZ1740059.1216-NODE-1216-length-13059-cov-7.228161_pt1 | contig 13059 bp, 3 predicted proteins | sample MGYA00581744_ERZ1740059 | MGnify/ENA primary metagenome ERZ1740059 (study PRJEB43018, sample SAMN04849738) | marine metagenome | isolation source: floating plastic debris | place: Pacific Ocean | collected 2008-08-28 | study: EMG produced TPA metagenomics... | reverse complement strand
CGCGTCGGGGCCGCTTCGTGAGGCCTGGCGCTGCGAGGAGCGGCTCCTCGAGCGCGTGCCGCCGGAGTGCGTCGAGGCCTGGCAGCAGCGACCGGAGCGGCGGCGCCTGGATGCGCTGGGCGCCCCGAGCTCGCTCCGGCCCTCGCGGCCGCCCGCGGCGCGCCCGGTGCACGCGGCGCTGCGCGAGCGCTACCCGGAGATCGTCGGGCACTCGCCCGAGGTGGGGCAGCTGCTGACGACCATCGACCGGGTCTCGGCCTCGTCGGCGACGGTGCTCATTCGCGGGGAGAGCGGCACGGGCAAGGAGCTCGTCGCCGAGGCGCTCCACCGGCACTCGCCGCGCGCGGACGCGCCGCTCGTCAAGGTGAACTGCGCGGCGAAGGGCCGCTTCGAGACCGCCGACGGCGGCACGCTCTTCCTCGACGAGATCGGCGCCATCTCGCCGGCGACGCAGGTGGCCCTGCTCCGTGTGCTGCAGGAGCGGACCTTCGAGCGCGTGGGCGGCACGACGACGCTGAGCGTGAACGTACGGATCCTCGCGGCGACGCACCGGGATCTCGAAGCGCTGGTCGCGGAGGGGCGCTTCCGCCAGGACCTCTACTACCGGCTCCGCGGCATCGAGCTGCGCACGCCCGCGCTGCGGGAGCGGCGCAAGGACGTGCCGGAGCTCGTGACGTGCATCCTCGGCCGCGTGGCGAAGGAGACCGAGGTCGGGAACCTGCGCTGCGCGCCGGAGGTGCTGGCGGCCTTCCGCGCCTACCCCTGGCCCGGCAACGTGCGCGAGCTCGAGAACGTGCTCCGCGCGGCGGCCTACTTCGCCGAGGACGGCATCATCGGCACGGAGAGTCTCCGCGCGGTGCATGCGCCTTGCCTGGAGGCGACGCCGCTCGAGGCGCCGCCGCCCGCGCCACCGCTCCCGGGTGAAGGGGGCCCGGATCGGCCCGGCGACGCCTTCTACGCGCGGGTGCGGGGCGGCGAGCTCAGCCTCGCGGACATCAAGAAGGAGATCGAGCGCGAGTGCATCGAGAATGCGCTCGGCGAAGTATCCGGCAACATCAGCGCGGCGGCCCGGCTGCTGGGCATGAAGCGCCCGCGGCTGAGCCAGCTGGTCAAGGAGCACGGTCTTCGCGGCGCTACGGCGCGCATGAAGACGAAGTGCCGAGGAGCGACGGCGTGACGCGGCTGGCGATCTTCCTGGCGCTCGCGGGCGTGGCCTGTGCGGCCCCGCTGGGCGATCCGAACGAGCCCGCGGCGCAGCGGGCGCCGCTCGTCGAGATGGCGAGCCTCGACGTCGAGGCCCGCGTCGACGCGCTCGACGCCGGCTGCGAAGACCACGTGGCGTGGGGCGAGCAGGCGGTGCTCGAGGTGCTGCCCTCGCACCGGGAGCTGGCCGTGCTGCGGGTGGACGGCGTGCTCCGATGCGTCGACGCGGTGCCGGCGCTGGTGGCGGACCTCGCGGCGGACGACGGGGCGGTCGAGCGACTGACCCTCGAGCGCTATGCGAGAGCGCTGAGCCAGGAGCACGGGACCTTCACGCGCCCCGTCGACGAACGCACGCCCCGCCTCGCCGACGTCGCGCCGCGCGAGCTCGACACGGTGCACATGATGCGCCGGTCCTGGTCGGGCCCGTTCCGGGGCGACCCCTTCCCGATCCCCGTCGACCTCCCCTGGGCCCCGCGCGACACCCGCACGAGCCACACGCTCCGCGACGACCCCTTCCAGGGCGACCCGCACCCCATCCCCGTCGACCCGCTCCCCGAGCTCGAATGCGAGGAGGACTGCGCGCCGGGCGGCGAGGGAGGCTGAGCCGCCGGCCGTCGGGCGGCGTAGGCCACGTGGCCACCAATTCGCTTGGTCTGGCCGAAGAAGCCTCTCCTTCCCCCAACGGCCGTTCGCGGGCACTCATCCGCGCACCGCGCGCGCACCACACCGCGCGATGAGGCTCACGAACGGCGCTCGTGGCGCCCAAAGACGAGAACATCCGATACGCGCAGCTATCGGCGCCCCGAGAGCCTTCGCAACCGGCCAGGAAGCAGATTGCCCTGCGCCAAGAGCCCGCCTGAGCGGCATTGCGCGCTCATGGGCGCAGGAAATGCCGCGCTTGGGCGACTCGCTCGACATTTAGGCGCCCGAGAGACGCGCCTATCGGAGTTCGAGAGCCTGGGCACTGCCGAGAGCCGCGCAGGAGGCTCATGGTCGGCCGTGCCGCGGCGAGCGGGGCAGCCAGAGCGGCGCCTACCACGAATGCCCGGACCGCCGCCCGCCCGAGACACGACCGTCGAGTCGTAGGCCACGTGGCCGGTAGTCCCTCGCGAAGACCTCTCCTACGGCCAGAGCCGGCCGTGCCTGGAACAGACGACCGCGGCGCGGCGTCAGGGGAACGGTGACGCCTGCGCGACCCGGCCCCGCCTGGATGGCCACGCTGGTGGTGCTGGTCTGCGGTTGCTTTCGGCCGCCCACCGTCACGGTGTTCCGACTACGTCACCCGGCCGACGCCTGCATCGAGGAGCGTGACCAGCAGCGCTGGCTGCACTTCCGACCCGCCGTGGCTCCGGTATCCTCGGTCCCCGGTGCCCAGGTTCGCTTTCGAGGCTTCGTGACTCGACGCCTCGGCCGGCGCGTCGTCATGCGCGAGGTGGTTTGCCGGGATTGGCGCTTCCGTTCCTGCCCCGCTGCCGGGAGCGCTCGCAGTCCCCTTCGACTCTCGTCGCCCTACCCCACGGAGTACCGGCTCAACTCGGGCGACAGGATTCCGGGCTGCAACGAGGGAAAGGTCGGCAAGTGAGACGTCGGCGAGGCCGTCGTGGTCGGGCTCCCGACCGCGCGGCCCCGCCCGGCCTCCTAGAAGGAGATCCCGAAGCGCTCCTGCACGTCGAGCAGGTAGATGAGGAAGGACTCGTCCTCCTCGAGGCGCCGTCGAAGCTCGAGCGCGTCGTCGGTTTCGCCGGCGGCTTCGAGCTCGTGGAGCTGGCGCTGGGTGTCGATCATCTTGCGGAGCAGCTGGAAGCCGAGGCTCTCCTGCTCCGTGTTCAGGCGCGTCACGCTCGCGCGCACCTTCGCCGCGACGAAGCTCGTTCCGAGGTCGTCCGAGGTGTAGACGGCGTAGCTTGCGTCCTGGGCCGTGCTGCACCCGTCGTCCACGTCCGGATCGACCAGCAGATGCGCATCGTCGACGCGCTGCGCGCCGTAGGCGCAGGCCGGGCGGCCGTCAGCCTGCGTGTCGACGATGCGGAAGCCCGAACCCTCGCCGAGGCGGAAGATGCGCAGGCTCTGCTCGAAGACCGCGTCCGACACGCTCCCGCCGAAGGTCGGGATGAGCGCGAGCGCCGCCACCGTCGCCCAGCTCCTGAGCGTCGCGTTCGTCGTCCCATCGAGCGCGGGCTCCGGGTAGCTCTCCGCCTGGCTCGGCACGTCCGCGCGCCAGAGCCCGTCGGCGAAGCGCTCCCCGCGGTTGAAGGTCATGTGCCGGATGACCGGCTGGCCCTCGTCGTCGAAGGTCACCCGCGGCGCGAACCAGCGCGGCTCGTCCAGGATCACCCCGCCCATGAACTCCGTGACCTCGTCCGGGTAGAGCTCGAAGAAGTTCACGTTGAAGCGCTCGTCGACGGTGAAGTTGTTGCCCCAGTTCCGGTTCAGGAGCCCGAGGATGGCGAACCACTTGTCGAAGAAGACGCCCGAACGCTCGGCCCGGAAGAAGCCCTGGTGCCCCTCCTGGTACTGGGTCCACATGCCGAAGCCCTGCCCCGGCGCCAGCGAGAACTCGGCGCCCGGCGCGTCCATGGCGTCCGACATCTGCCCGTAGTGCCCCGTGAGCTGGTCGAGCACGTAGTTCCCCTCGTCCGGCAGGTCTACGAGCTCCATCAGGTAGTTCGACGCGTCGAGGGACGCCTCGATCTGGTTCAGGAAGCCCAAGGGGCCCGTGTCCTCTTCGAAGCCCGGCTCGAAGAAGAGCCGGTAGTAGAAGTGCTGGAAGATCTTCGTCACCGCGACGATGGACGTCAGCGACGTGCCCGCGCGCGCCCCCGACGGCCGGAAGCGCCGGTAGGCCGCCGTCGCGTAGCGCTCGTAGAACTCGCGCCGGTAGTGGTCGATGATCTCCTGGAAGGACTCGCCCGCGTCGTGCCGCGTGCACCAGGAGAGGTCGAAAGCGCGCCGGTCCGAGCAGAACTGGTAGCGCACGGGGAAGTGGTCGATGGCCGCGTCGCCGTCCACGTCGGCGTCGTAGCCCGTGAGCCGCGCCGTCGTCGGGTCGCGGAAGGCGTCCACGTACTCCGTGAAGTCCGAGTCGAAGTCCGTGCAGACGCAGAGCTCCTCGTCGCCGTCCGTGCACGGGTTCGTGAAGCTCGGGTTGGCCTCGTTGCGCCGGTTCCGCACGCAGCGCTGGAAGACCGGTGAGTCCCCGGCGCGCGCCTGGTTGAAGGGGCAGTCCGCGTCCGTGTCGCAGCGCTGCCCGCCTTCGTAGGCTTCGAGCCAGCGGCGCGGCGTCGTGTGCGCGCGGTGCAGGCCGTCGTTCGAGTCCTCGGAGCTGATGCGCGGGTCCGCCGTGTACGCCTCCACCTGGTCGTAGTGGCTCCACATCAGCGCGGCCCTGTCGTAGCGACCGAGCCCGTAGCTGTCCGAGAGGTCGCCGTTGTAGTCCATGATCGACGCCGTCATGTAGTTGTGCGCGCCGCGCGCGGCCCGGAGGTTCCTCGCATCGCGGAGCGCCACGTAGTAGGCGTCGAGCTCGCCGCCTCCGTTGACCCCGTCGCCGTCCGCATCGAAGTCGTCGCGGACGGGCAGCCGCGCCCCCTCGGGCCCGTCGACGACGAGGTGGAAGTAGCCGTCGCCGAAGTGGTCGCGGTCGACGCTGCCGGCGAAGTTGTGCCGGAGGCCGACGCTGTGCCCCATCTCGTGGCGCTGCACGCTCCGGAGGAACATCTGCGCGATGCGAATGGCGGCCTCCTCGGTGGGCCGCCCGCGGAAGGCCTCCGCGAAGTACTCCCAGTAGCGGTTTCGGAGGAAGCTGAAGACGTCCGTGTACTCCGTGAAGTCCACGCCCCGCTCGCCGAGCTCGAGCGTGCGCTCCTGCTCCGCCGTGACGGCGCCGATGTGACCGTTGCCGCGGAAGGGCGAGACCCGCTCGAGGATGTCCTCGTCGAGGAGCGTCGCGCTCGGGTCGACGTCGCTGACCGTCGCCGCGCCGTTGGGCCCGAAGAAGCCCTGCATGCCGGTGCGCCCCATCCCGTCCATCAGCCGGCCCTCGATGTCCGTGTGGGCGAGGTTGCGAAGCCGGGCGCCGAGCTGGAGGAAGCTGTCCGGGCTGCCGCCCTGGAGGGCCTCCACGTCCGGCAGGTGGTCCTCCACGAAGGCCCGCGCCGCCGCCGCGCGGGCGCTCGTGCTCGCCGGCTCGGCGAAGAGCGGTCGCGTGTCGGGATCGAAGAAGCGGCCCTCGATGCCGCTCGGCGCGAGCGTCCGCGGGAGCTCCACCCGGCCGAGGTTCTGGAAGTACTCCCGGATGGGCCCGCCGGAGGTCCAGCGGAGGTCGGCGCCCTCCTCGCCCTCGGCGCAGCCGAGCTCGCCGAGGCAGCGCAGCACCGGGAACCACTCGTTGGCGATGAAGGTCAGGTTCTCCGTGACGAGCGCCGAGAAGTTGGCGTCGGCGGTGATGATCTCGCCGCTCGTGGGGTCGACGCGGATCTCGGACGCTCCGCCGAAGAGCGTCCCGACCTGGTCGATGTAGTTGAAGAACTGGTAGCGGATGTCGCCCTGCTGCTCCCAGCGTACGCGCGCCCCGTCGTCGTCGACGACGTCGTCGCAGGCGACGCTCCCGTCCTCCCGGAACCAATCGCAGGTGTTGCTCCGGAGCACGAAGGCACACTCGTCGCCCACGAACTCGTAGCGGTAGGCCGCGGGGATCGGATACTCGTCGTAGGACGTGGGCCGCGCCGGCTCCGCGAAGCCCGCCACGTTCACGACCTGGCAGTCGTAGGGGTCGGCGACGCCCGCGGCGGCGTACTCCTCCGGCGCGCGGAAGGGGTCGTAGCGGCCGGGGCAGGTGCCGTCGGCGCGCACGTCGAGGGAGCCCGTGAAGCAGTACTCCGTGGGGTCGTCGGACTGCGGCGCGACGGCGTTGCCTTCGATGCCGTAGTCCGGGAGAGCGCGGCCTGTCGTGACGCGGCGGCCCTGCATGAAGACCTCGTTCCACTCGCCGATCACGGCGAAGGCGTCCGGGACCATCCAGTGCGGGAAGCCGTCGTTCAGGTGGTAGACGACGGTCCGGAAGTTCTCGTCCGCGTCGCGGATGGACGCTGGCACGGTGCAGCGCTGGGCCGCGCGGTCACACACCGAGCCCTGCACGCCCTCGCGCGCGTCCGGATAGAGGCCGTTGCACTCCCAGTCGGACCGGCAGTCCGTGTCCGTGAGCTGCAGCCGCGAGAGGTTGTGACGCGGCCGATAGAAGGTGAGGAAGTCGAGCTCGCCGAGGTCGCTCGTCAGCCCGCCGGCGCACCAGTTGTTTTCGAGGTCGCAGTAGCCCGGGGAGCTCTCCGTGCCGCAATCGGCGTCCTCGTCGCAGTACTCGCGGAGCACGGACACGTCCTCGCCGCCGCGCACGTAGGTGCGCTGGAGCGTTCGGAAGGTCCCGAAGCGGTCGAAGCTCTGATAGCTCTGCTGCGCCGACGCGTATTGATGATTCGGCGGCACACGCAAGAACGCCGTCCGGAGCGGCAGCGCCACGGTCTGGCAGATGCCTCCGGCGAAGAGGAAGCAGCTCGCTCCCGGAGAGAACATCATGAGCGAGGTGAAGCTCATGTAGTGGACCGTGTCCGCCGCGTCCTCGGGCCACTCGTCGGCGAAGCGGTAGTCGGGGTCGTCGGCCACGCGAACGAACTGCGGCGCGAAGGAGCGCGGGAACTCGTCGAAGGCGCCCTCCTCCGGGAAGAAGATCGGGGCCGACTCCCGCCGATAGCGGCCGAGCTCGATCTCGTCCTCGAGGAACGCGAAGCTCGTCGAGAGGTTCTGCGACCAGTCGACGCGCATGTAGTCGCGCTCGAACCAGCGGCGGTCGCGCCGGTTCTCCTCGAGCACGTTCGTCACCTCGCCCGTGAAGGTGTTGTAGGCGTTCCGGACGTCGACGTGGTCTTCGATGCGGAAGGCCGCCAGCGGCTGGCCCCGGAAGTCCTCGTCGCGCCCGTCGGTGTTGCCGCCGTCGATGAGCTCGTAGGAACGGTAGGCGTAGAGGAAATCCTCGTCGATCACCCACACGATGCGCCCGATGGCCGGCGACTCGCCGCGGTCGAGGGCGAGGTCCGTCCACCCGGAGCCGCCGGGGAACGCGGAGTAGGTCGCTCCGCGGCCCACGTAGGTCGCGTCGCCGCTCGCGTCGACGATGGTCTGGAGCGTCCACCACTCGCCTTCGAAGATCGATTTGTCGACGAGGTTGGTCTGGACCCGGTTCACCGTCGGCGAGGGGTCGACGCATCCGATGGCGCACGCGAGCGCGGCGAAGGCCAGGATGCGAAGCGGAAGAGAGCGCGTGAAGGCGGGCACGGCGGGGCTCCAGGCAGGCAGGTCGAAGAGAAAACCGAAGCGCGTGTCGGCGGGCCTCACAGCGCACCCCACCCGTTCACGCGGAAGCGCCGGAGAAGCTCCATGAGCGCGAAGACCAGGTTTTCCTGCTCGGGCACCTCCCGTTCGAGCTCGTCGATCTGGTCGTCGACGGCGTCGTCCCGCGTGGGTAGGGAGAAGCCGAGGGCGTCGAGCCGGTCCACGTCGAGCGCCCCGAGGTTGGTCACGGCGTACTCGCCTCCCCCGAAGTCCCCTCGGTATCTCTTCAGGATCTCCAGCAGGTAGTTCTGCTCCTGGAGCTTCTTCAGGAGACCGAAGCCCGGCTCGTTGCCCTCGGGCAAACCCGCGCGCGTGGCGATGCGGCGCGCCACGAAGACCTGTCCGTAGCGCGTCGCGTCGTAGCGGACGACGTCGGACTCCTCTGCCGAGGTGACGCCGAGCTCGTAGGCCACGTCGTCCTCGGCGACGTCGAAGCACGCGCCGTTGCCCTCCGCGCAGACGTAGAGCTGGTTTTCGTAGCGCGTGTCGAAGAGAACGGGGAAGCCGACGAGAGACCAGATCATCGCCCAGTAGCGGAGCGTCGTGATGAAGTCGCCGTCGATGGTCGGCAGGTCGGCGTAGCGTTCCTCCGGCGAGGCGCGGCAACCGGGGGAGCCCGGGCCGTCGGTGCAATCGCCGCGATAGAGATCGAGGTAGACGAGCTGCGGATCCGCGCAGCTGGGGAACTCACCGGACCCGCACGTGACGCGCGGCGCCATGGAGGCCGAGTCGTCCGCGATCAATCCGCGGAAGAGCGACTCCATCTCCGCGGGGAAGAGGTCGTAGAAGTTCGTCCAGAAGGGGACGTCGCGCGTGTAGTCCGTGACGAAGCCGCGCTGCGTGAGCATGGCCATCGTGTTGTATTTCTCGGCGAAGGTGCCGATGAGCTCGAGGCGCGTGATGCCCGAGAGCGTCGTCTGGTACTCGGATCCGAAGTAGCGCGCGGCCCCGAGGGGGAGCTGGAGCTGCGCGCCCGGGACGTCGGGGCGCTCGCTGACGGAGACGTAGCGGTTCTGCACGTCGCTGAACGCGAAGGAGCCGATCTCCGGTTGCCCGATGACCCGGGCGTAGAAGTTCATCGTATCGGCGGCGGCGAGGAAGTGGTCGTCGAAGCCGAAGGGACCCGTCGTCTCCTGGTACTCGGGGTCCGCCTGATAGGTGAACATCAGGTTCTGGGCGATGGCCTGGAGCGTCATGTACTGACGCCCGATGAGGCGATTGAAGAGATAGCCGCCCGAGGAGAAGGTCCGCCGGTAGCGCCGGAAGTTCGTGAAGATGTACTGGCGCTCGTACTGCTCCTGCGTGTTCCGAACGATCTCGCGGTAGCTGTCGCCCTCGTCGAAGCGGTGGCACCAGGCGTAGGTGCCCACGCGGTCATCGGTGCAGAAGCGGTACTCGACGGGCGCGAAGGGCGGGGTGGCGTCCTCGGAGGTGACGAGGGCCGCCGCGTCCTGGTCGAAGTTCGAGCAGAGGCGCCCGAAGGCGCTCCCGTTCGGATGCGGCCGGCAGGTCTGCGTGAGACCCGCCTCGATCTGCACCGCCAGCAGCTCCGCGGCGTCACTCCCCTCGAGGCTGAAGGGGCACTGCGCGTCGGTCTCGCAGCTCTCGCCGCCGCGGTAGTAGCGCGCCCAGCGCTTCGGCGTGTTCGAGACGTTGATGTCGCGAACGGGGAGGCGCGCTTCGTTCTCGTAGACCTCGACCACGTCGCCGTAGCCGAAGGAGACGGCGGCGACGTCGTAGGCGCCGGGGCCGTAGGCGCCGCTCTGCGTGCGCTCGTACCACTGCGCCGTGTACTCCATGATGGAGCTCGTCATCCATCGGTCCGCGCCCGCGAGCTCCCGCGTCTCCTTGATGTCGGCATAGGCCGCCTCGTAGCGGGCCTGCTCGTCCTCGCTGAGCCCCGACGCCCCGTCCGTGTCGAAGTCCCGCGCGTCCGGGTAGGGGAAGCGCTCGTCGATGGCGTGGTACTCGGCGTCGTAGTTCGGGATGTCCGTGCTGGCGCCGAAGGAGTGGCGCAGGCCGAGGCAATGGCCGAGCTCGTGCAGCTGCGTCTGGAAGAAGAGCAGCTGGTTGAGCGCGATCTCGAGGCGCGCGCGGGGCCAGTCGCGGTGCCGGTTGGCGAACTCGAGCACCGAGTGGTCGACGTACTCGTTCGGCATCATCACGTTGGCCTCGCCGACCTCGCGTTCGGTATCGAACTGGTAGGTCAGCTGCTCCATGGGCGATGCGCCCGTGCGGAAGGGCGAGGCGCGGAGCGCGATGCCCTCGGGCACGTCGCCGAAGTCGAAGCCCTCGTTCAGCGTGTCGACGCCGGCGATCGCCAGCATGTCGGGGTTGCCGAGGAGTCGCTGCTCGATGTCCGTGCCCGCGAGCTGCCGGAGCCGGTCCTGCAGGATGCTGCCGCGACCGTCGGGGCCTGCGAGGCGCTCGGCGCGGCCCGCGAAGGCCTCCATGCGCCGCATGATCGAGCCGTGGTCCACGCCCGGCGCCGAAGGCATGCCCCCGGCGAGACCGGGCGCCGGCAGGAAGGGCTCCTGGGGCGCGGCCGGCGGCACGGCGCGGTTGAGATCGTCGGCGTAGGCACGGATGTCTTCGCCGATGAGAAACTCGCGGTCGGAGATGTCGCCGTTGACGAGGTCGAGCGTCTGGAGCGCGAAGGTGCGGTAGCCGTCGAGGGCCGGGCCCCCGATGTTCGCGTCGCCGGAGATGACCTCCCCGCTCACGGGATCCCCGCGGAGCGTCGCCACGCCGAGAAAGCGCGTGCCCGGCTGCGCGACGTAGCTGAGGAAGCGGTAGCGAAGATCGCCGCGCTCCTCGCACTCGAGGCCCGCCGTCGCGCCCTCGTTCGCGGCGACCGCGGCCTTGTGACAGGTGTTGACGTCGAGCGTCATCACGCACTCGTCGCCGACGAAGCGCGCGTCGTACCAAGGGTAGAAGTCGCGGTCGCTGAGGTCCGGCGCGTCCCAGTCGAAGTCGTCCAAAGAGGCCGGGGTCTCCACGTAGCAGTCGAAGGGCTCGGCGCCGTTCGTGATGACGCCGGCGCTGCGCACCTCGTCCGGGGAGACGAAAGGGTCGTAGACGCCCGGGCAGCTCGGGTTGAGCACCTCGTCCGGGCGCTCGGGATCCTCGGTGCAGAAGCAGTAGCCGTCGGGGTCGTCGGTCTGGCAGGCGACCCGGGCATAGCGAGGCGCCGCCTCGCCGCGGAGGTTGCGCACCGTCTCCATCATCACGGCGTTCCACTGCGCGACGACGTCGAAGCTCGGCTCCATGAGGTGCGCGGGCATCTCCGGCGTCGTCGTCCAGACGTTTCGGCGGATGCGGCGGTCGGGATAGGGCACGGCGCGCCGGGCGCCGCTGTCATCGAGGATCGGGTTCCCGGCCTCGTCCGTCTCGTACCAATCGCGCCAGATGTTCTGGCGATTCACGTTGTAGTTCATGAAGTCCGAGAGCCCGAAGCTCGGGTCTCCCGCGTCGGTCGAGCGGTCGAAGACGGGGCGCTCGTTCCGGAAGAACCCGTGCCGATCGAAGCGACCGTCGTCCCAGTTCTCCGCGACGTACTGCCGTGTATCGCTCACCTTCAGGAAGCTGTTGCGGACGAAGACCGCCGTGGTCGTGCAGATGGGCGCCTGCGTGTAGGCCGTGAGGCAGTAGTTGGTCATCTGCCCCGTGAAGGGGTCCGGCACCTCGCCGGGACTGACCAGCTCCTGGGTCACGAAGCTCATGTGGTAGAGGTCGCCGGCGGCGTAGTCCTCGGCGAGCTCGCGCTCCCCGCGGCCGCCGGCCTCGCAGCGCTCGCTCTCGTCGTCGAGGCCCGCGCAGCCCATGAAGTCGAAGCGCGGCCGCCAGCTGTCCGGGAAGTCCGAGGCGCCCTGCACGAAGAGGCCCGCGGGCTCGCGCTCGTAGCTCCCGAAGATCTCCTCGAGTTTGTAGACCTGCCCGTAGTAGGCGGGCAGTAGGTTCTGCGACCAGTCGACGCGCATGTACTGGCGCTCCCACCAGCGGCGGTCCGTGGTGTTCTCGACGAGCACGTTCTCCTCTTCGCCGGTCGTGGGCGAGTAGGCCCGCCGGATGTCGAAGTGGCTCTCGACCCGCCACGCGGCGACGGGCTCGCCCAGGTTCGCGCCCGGCGCGCTGTTCGTGTCGGGCGGATTGATGCCCTCGATCAGCTCGTAGTCGCGGAAGGCGAAGAGCGTGTCTTCGTCGATGACCCAGCGAACCCTGGGCAGAGAGAAGCCGAGGCCCTGGCTGAAGTCGTAGGCGGTATCCCCCGGGAAGGTCCCGACGCTGGCCGCTTCGTAGTCGACGTCGATGACGACGCGGTTGTAGTACCAGCTTCCCGTGAAGAGGGACTTGTCGACGACGTTGACGCCCACGCGATTGACGGGCGGTTGCTCGTTGTCACAAGCGGACGAGAGGCCGGAAAACAAGGCCAGGAGAAGGCAGAGCGTGGGCGAGCGATGCACGAGCGCACCTCGGTCGGAGAGTCGGGACGAAAGCGTTAGGCGAACGCACGCAGCAAAGAGGCTCGCGCTGCGTTCGTGAGGTGAAAGCGCAACGCCCGTGCCAGCCGCCCCGCGGAGCCCGTCCTGCAGGCGATTCGCCCGAGGACACGCCCTGCGGCGCGCCGGCGAGAGACCCGCCCAGGGGAGGCCAAGGGCGCACGCCGTCAGCCCGACGCACGCTTCGCGTCGTCGTCCCGGGAACCCCGCGGTGGGGCGCTCAGGACGGGTGCGTGTCGCGCGCCGGCGCCGCCTGAGGTCCCGTTAGGAGAGCGCACGCCCTACCGTTGCTTCCCTGACGGGTGCTCCGATCCCCTTAGAAAAGCAGGGGTTTCTAGCCGCTCGGACGCACCCGTGGGTGGGCATGGAACTTGATGTCTTCTTCGTGCGGCCGTTGCGCCGCCGCTTGCTCTCATTCGAAAGGACAGACGCATGAAGCACTCGCGGGCCGAGCGCCGCGTTCCCTCCGTCGCCCCCGGCGCGGAGCCCTTGCTTCGTCCCATGCCGCCGGTCCCCACGCCCTTGCTTCCCCGTCCGCTCCCCATGGTGGGACGCGAGGATCAGCTCGACGCGCTCCGCGCCCGGCTGGGCGCGGTGACCCACGGCGGGGCCGAGCTCATCGTGCTCACCGGCCCCTCGGGGGTGGGGAAGACGGCGCTCGTCACCACCTTTGCAGAGCGAGCCCGCCGCGCGGGGCACACGGTGCTCGAAGCGCGCTGCGAGAAGCACCGCGCCTACGCGCCCTTCGCGCGCCTCGTGCAGCAGTCCCTCGACCGGCTGCGCAAGGCCGGCCGCCCCGCGCCGGCCGAGACTCGCTGGCTCGCCTGCGCCGAGGGCTGCTGCCGCTTCTGGTTCGAGCACGAGGCGCACGGAGAAGACGCCGCGCCCGGGCAGGCGCGCGCGTCGGCCGAGGCACGGGAGCGTCGCAATCGCTTCTTCGCCGCCGTGCAGCAGCTGCTCCGCGCGCTGGCCC
>ERZ1740059.1215-NODE-1215-length-13060-cov-6.373626_pt1 | contig 13060 bp, 12 predicted proteins | sample MGYA00581744_ERZ1740059 | MGnify/ENA primary metagenome ERZ1740059 (study PRJEB43018, sample SAMN04849738) | marine metagenome | isolation source: floating plastic debris | place: Pacific Ocean | collected 2008-08-28 | study: EMG produced TPA metagenomics... | reverse complement strand
GGCCGAGCACCCCCATGGCGCCCGTCGGGATCGTCACCGATCCGGGCTTCTGAGCGCTCGTCGCCCGTCGTCGTCGGGTCGCGCGCCCGTCAGGGGCAGGGGCGCCCGCAGCCGCGCCGGTTCCCGGCGCAGCGCTCCGCGTCGCCGGGCCGGCAGCGCTCGATGGCGCAGTTGCTCGCGCCGCGGCAGTCGACGAGGCACGACGAGTCGTTGCACTCGACGGTGCAGTTGGCCGTGTTTCGGCAGTCGACGACGCAGGTGGCGTCCTCGCACTCGACGAAGACGTTGCTGGCGCGGCGCGCGTGGACGACGCAGTCGGCGTCGTCGCAGAAGACCTCGAGGTTGGACGCGCCCTCCCCGTCGATCTCGCAGCTCGTGCCCGGAAGGCACTCGGGCTCGCAGTCGTCGTCCGTGGAGCAGGCGAGGGTGCAGCACCCGTCGTCGCAGACGCAGCGGCCGCAGTCCGTCGTCGGAACGCAGGTCGGCTCCATGTCTTCCGCGCCCATGTCTTCTGCGCCCATGTCCTCCGCGCCCAGGTCTTCACGGCCCATGTCCTCCTCGGCCATGTCCATCGGACCGAGCTCCGGACCCATCTCTTCGCCGGCGAGGTCGCTCCCGTCCGCCGCGCCGCCGTCCACCGCCGCATCGGGGGTGCCGGCGTCCACCGTCGCCGGGTCGCCGGTCCAGAGCGGGAGCCGCTCCCGAGGTACGACGGCACTGACGCAGTCGCCGTCGACCCCGCAGGTGCAGCCCGTCTGGTCGCACTCTTCGACCTCCAGCTGCCCCTCGCACTCGCGGTCGCGCTCTTCCGAGCACGCCGTCAGGAGCCGCACCTCGAGGGTGCGCCGCTCGCCGGGTACGAAGTTCACGACGGCGCGCCGGCGGGTGACGGCGCGCCCCCTCGAGAGCCCCGTCACGCGCACCTCGAAGGGGCCGACGGGGCCGGCGGTGCGCCGCAAGGCCACGTAGCGCGGCAGTCCGTTCTCGTCCGTGAGGCGACCTCCGGCTTCTGCGCCGACGCGGTCCGCGCCGGCGGACTCCGGGTCTCCGAAGCCGATGGTCTGGACGCGAAGCTCGTCGAGGGCCTCGGGGACGTCGTGCTCGGCGTAGACGACGACGACGATCTCCGTCAGCCCGTCGCTGCACCCGAGCGCGAGGCAGGTCAGGACCACGCCCGCGAGCCGGCCCCGTCGCCGAGCGCGGGTCAAAAGACGCTCCCGGGGAGCGCACCCGGCGCCAGGTCTCCGGCCGGCGGGGCGGGGTCGGCGCCGAGCGTCAGCGCCAGGACCGTCCCGATCGCGGCGACGGCCACGACGGCGATCGCGCTCCCCACGATGATGCGGCGGCGCCGTCGCCGCGCGTCGGCGGGCGCGCGCTCCCTCGGCGGAGTCGCTGCCGCGCGCGTGAGCTGCCGCTCTTCCGCCGCGAGGGCGGCCCGGGCCGCCGCTTCCGCCGTCGGCGCCTCGGGGATCTCGAGGATCACCTCCGCCCGCTCTCGCGGCGCGACGCGCGCCTCGGCCCGTGCCGTCGCGTTGCCGTCTCGAAGCGCGACGACCTCCAGCGCACCAGGGTCCACCGGGATGGCCACGTCCCACATCGCCTCGGGGACCTCCTCGGCGCCGACGCGCACCGTGAGCCCCTCGCGATCGCCGCGCACGTGAACCACGAGCCGTCCGAGCTGGGATTCCGCCTCGGCGAGCAGGGGCGCGGCGGCCTCGAGGAGGTCCGGCTCCGTGTCCTCGCTCCGAAGCACTGCGCGGAGGTTCTCGGTGGCCGCGACGTAGCGACCGCGACGGATCTGGGCCTGGGCCAGGTTGTACGCGATGGGAGGCGCCCACCGCAGCGCGAGGGCCCGTGCGAAGCGGTCCTCGGCGGTGCTCCAGTCCTCCGCCGTCGCCGCATCCACACCTTCCGCGAAGAGCGCGCGCGCAGCCGCCGTCGCGTCCACCTGCGCCCGCGCAGGCCACGCGCCGGAAGCGAGGGCGACGAGCAGCGTGGCCATCGCCGCCGGTGCGGAACTGCGAGGCACGGCGGAACCATAAACGGATCGGGGTCCCCTGGCATGAATCCCGCGTCGTCCGCAGGGCGGCCTCGAGGCCCGAAATCCGGCTTCCGAAGGCACCGTCACCGGTGCGTGACACTTGACCTGGGACCTGAATCTGGATTCAAGTGCGGGCACCGGGGACGGCGGCGCACGGGGGCGCCGGCCGCGATCGCATCGAGGATGTACGGGATGGCTTGGCGTATTGGGACTCACCTCGGGCGCGTGCTCGCGGTCGCCTTGGTGCTCACACCCTCGCTCGCCTTCGCCGGCGGCACGCAGTTCCCGGAATCCGGGACGCGGCCCCTGGCCCGGGGCGGCGCGTTCTTCACGCGCGCCGACGACCCCATGGCGACCTTTTTCAACCCGGCGAACCTCGCCGAGATGCGCGGCATGCAGCTCGGGCTGAACGCGCACATGGCGTTCTACCAGCTCTGCTTCCAGCGGGATGGCACCTACGGCGGCTACCCCACGCGCGGCCCGAACGGTGAGCTCGTTCAGCCTCCGAACGACTTCTCCTTCGATGGCGCCATCGTGCAGGACCTCGACGGCAACGGCATCGCCGATACGAACGTGCTCCTCGGCGACCCCTCGGACCCCGACAACGTCCGCGGCATCCCCGGCCCGGGATCCACCCTCAGCGCGAGCACGGACGGTGCCTCGATCTTCACCCCCGGGGCCACGACCGCTTCCGTCGGCGCGCTCCCCTTCCCCGAGGTGTGCAACCAGCCGAACTTCAACCTCGTCCCGCAGCTCGGCTTCAGCTGGCGCATCACCGAGCGCATCGGCCTCGGCATCGGCTTCTTCGCGCCCTTCGGCGTCGGCGAAGCGCAGTTCGGGCAGACCCGCCGCGTCGAGGTCGATCGGAGCGTCTACGACGCCGACGGCAACAACGAGCTGGACACCGTCACCCGGACCTTCGACGCCAACGGGGACGGGATGATCGGCCCCGGCGAGACCTTCGACGTGCCCGTCGACGTGCCGAGCGACGCCGTGCTCGACGAGAACGGCATCCCCGTGGCGCGCGACGTGCTCGGCACCGTGCCGGTGCCCGGCTCCCCGCTCGGCATCCTCCCGGCGCCCACGCGCTACAACCTGGTCGACCAGGACCTGAGCGTCGCGTTCCCGACCGTCGGCATCGGCTACAAGCTCACGGACAAGATCCGCATCGGCGCCTCCTTCGCGTCGGGCTTCGCCATCCTCAATCTACGGACCATCAGCCGGTCCTTCCGCGGCGAGAACTTCAACGACGACGTGCTCTCGAACGTCGATGGCGCCGTCGACCCCTTCGTCCCGCGCGTGACCGGGTCCATCGCGGCGAACCCGACGGACAACCTCTCGCTCTCCTACACCTTCACCTGGACCGACGACATCACCGCCGAGGGCGACCTTCAGGTGACGACCGGCTACTACAACGACCGGGGCTTCGACGAGCTCCTCATCCCGAACACCGAGGTCTTCTCGCCCCAGCCCTGGCAGATGGCCATCGGCGTCCGCTACGCGGACCGCATCCGGCCCCGGAACCAGGGGCTCGACGGCGGCGACGACGACCCGACGCGGGCCTTCGGCGACGACCGCGTCATGAACGACCCGATGAACAACGAGCGCTGGGACATCGAGCTCAACGCCGTCTGGGAACGGAACTCGCTGGTCGAGGCGAGCAACATCCGGCCGGGCCGCTGTGACGGAGCGACGCTCAACAACGACCCCCGGGACGGCGACTACCCGGACCGCGATTGCAACGAGGTCTTCGCGCTCCTCGGTCCGCTTTACACGGCGGGTCTCGACGACGTGAACCTGCTGACGGGCACGGTCCCCAGCGACGTGCGCGTCGACCGCCAGTGGCTCGACCAGCTCTCGCTCCGCCTCGGCGGCAGCTACAACCTGGTGCCGGGCGTCGTCGCCCTGCACGGCGGCTTCTCCTTCGAGACGAAGGGCGTCCGCGACGGCTTCGAGCGCATCGACATCGCACCGCTCATGCGCTTCGGCGGCCACGGTGGCCTCACGGTCCGCGTCGGCCGCTGGGACCTCACCTTCGCCTACGCGCACATTCACCAGCGCACCGAGGTGATCACCACCGGCGAGGCCGGCGTGTCCCAGACGACCAGCGACCCGCGGCTTCGCCAGCTCAACTGCGCGCAGGACGCCAACTGCTCGCGGCTCTCGAGCGAAGGGCAGCGGGCGCGCGCGGCGCGGCTCCCCATCGGTGCCGGCGCCTCGGACGAGACGCGGACGGCCTACGAGACCAACCAGGCGACGGCGCCGCGGCAGAACGCCAGCGGGCAGTTCATCAACGAGGCGGGGGACGTGGTCTCGGATCCGTCGCAGGCCGCGCAGGACCCCGTGGCACCGGGTGACTTCCAGTCGCAGTTCGGCGAGGGGACCCGGGTCAACATCGGCCGCATCCGGTCGAACCTCGACGTCGTCAGCTTCTCGCTGACCTACCACTTCCGCTGAGCGCTCGGCGCTCCGGAGCTGCGCGCCGCGGGCTCCGGACCTGCGGCGCGCTCGATCGGGGGCGGGTCCGGTCGCGTCGCGTTCTGGCGGCGGGAGCTCAGTTGGGCCGGGCGTCCACCTGGGCGAGGGGCTGCGTCGCTTCGCGCCACCACTGGCTGAGCGCCGGCCAGAGCCGCTTTCGGGCGGACTTGCTCACCACGGAGCTCACGTGGCCGCCCGCGAGATGCGTGTGGGTCACGCGCTCGGCACCCACCAGCTCGGCCAGCGCCGCGGCGGCGTCCTTCGGCACGATGTAGTCGTGCTCGAAGCTGATGGCGTGCGTCGGGCAGGTCACGTGCGCGAGGTCCACGCGGCGTCCCCCGAGACGGAGCGTGCCGTTGACGAGGCCGTCCCGCTGGTAGAGCTCCCGCACCCAGGTGCGGAAGACCTCACCGGGGAGGCTCACGTTGTCGTTCGCCCACTTCTCCTTGGCCAGGTAGCCCGCGAGGAAGTCCTCGCTCCACGCGCCATCCTTGATGGCCTGGTCGACGAGGTAGAGCTGCTTCGAGAGCGTGAGCGTCGGCTTGAGGAGCTGGAAGCTGGCTACGAGGAGCGGCCAGGGGACGTTGCCGAAGGCGTCCACGAGGGCGTCCACGTCGAAGGTCGGCACCCGCGTCCAGGTGGAGAGCAGGCCTTCGTCGTGGAAGCGCACGGGACCCGCGAGGCTCGTCAGCGAGGCGACGCGGTTGGGCAGCGGGTGCCCGGGGTCGCCGGCGACGGCCGCGTGAATGCTCGCGAGCGTCCCGCCCATGCAGTAGCCGAGCAGCTGCGCCCGGGGCGCGCCGCTTCGGTCCGTCGCGTGGCGAAGCGCGCGGCCGATGGTCCGCAACACCACGTCCTCGAAGCGGAGGTAGCGGTCCTCCGGACCCGGCTTGCCCCAGTCGATGACGTAGACGTCATGGCCTTCGTCGACGAGGTACTCGACGAAGCTCCGGCCCGGCATGAGGTCGAGGACGTACCAGCGGTTGATGAGCGAGGGCACCATCACGATGGGCGTGCGCTCGCGCGGCGCTTCGGGTCCCCGGAAGTGGAGCAGGCGCCACTTGTTCTCGGCGTAGACGACGTCGTGCGGCGTCTGGCCCACGGCGGGCTCCGGCCGCCGGGCGAGGGAGAAGAGGCGCGTCGTGGCCTTGGCGATTCGAAACACGGGCGTGGGGCTCCAGGGGCTGCAGCCTACCTAGGCGCGTCGTAGAGCGCAGCGAGGGAGGTCTCGTAGCGTGCCACGACCTGCTTGCGCTTCACCTTGAGCGTGGGCGTCAGCATGCCGCCTTCGACGGTGAGCGGATCGTCGACGATGAGGAACTTCTTGAGCGTCTCGAAGCGCGCGAGCTCCCCGTTCACGCGCGCCACGGAGCCCTCGAGCGCGCTGCGGAGGGCCCGGGGGTCGGCGTGGGCCTCCCGGGCCTCGGCGCTCGGCCAGAGCGCCGCGACCAGGTACTTCCGCCCGTCGCCGTAAACCACGCAGTGGTCCACCAGCGGGTCGTGCTGGAAGCGGATCTCGATGTTGGCCGGGGCGACGTTCTTGCCACCGGCGGTCACGAGGATGTCCTTCTTCCGGTCGATGATCTGGAGGAAGCCGTCCTCGGTGAAGCGGCCGATGTCTCCCGTGCGGAAGAAGCCCTCGTCGTCGAAGGCCTCGGCCGTGGCCTCCGGGTTGCGGTGGTAGCCCGCGAAGACGTTGGGCCCGCGCGCCAGGATCTCGCCGTCCTCCGCCAGCTTGAGCTCCACCGAGGGCAGGGGCTTGCCTACGCTGTCGAAGCGGAAGTCGTCCGGGCGGTTGAGCGTGAGCGTCGGGCTGCACTCCGTGAGCCCGTAGCCCTCGATGATGAGGAGGCCGCTCTCCATGAAGAGCTCCTTCACCTCGCGCTTCAGCCCGGCTCCGCCGCTCAGGCAGAAGCTCAGCCGGTCGCCCGTGCGCGCGCGGAGCGGCGCGCCCGGCCCGCCGGCGAGCGTCGCCAGCTTCTCCCACACGCTGGGCACGCTCATGAAGACGTGGGGCCGCACCTTCGGGAGCTGCGCCAGCACGTTCATCGGCTCGCAGAGCGTGCTCGTCCATCCGAGCTGGTTGCCGAGGCAGGCTTCCCCGAAGCCGAAGATGTGGCTCATGGGCAGCCAGAGGAGGTCGACCATGCCCTCCTCCACGAGGGGCCCGTTGCAGCGGAGCCAGTCGCTCCCGTTCTCGCCGACGTTGCGGTGGGTGAGCGGGACGCCCTTGGGCCGCCCGCTCGTGCCGCTCGTGTAGAGCATCACCGCGTACGCATCGAGATCGACGGCATCGAGGGCGCGCTCGATGGCCATGGGGTCCGCCGCGTGCTTCTCGGCCCCTCGGCACCTCAGCTCCCCGAGGGTCATGAAGCGAGCGGCGAGCTCCTCCGCGCTCGGCAGCGCGTCTCCCCCGACGCGCGCGGCGGTTGCGGCGGGGTCGAGGTCGTCCGAGAGGCAGACGATGCGGCGGACGCCGGCGTAGCTCGGCCAGCTCCGCAGCACGCGCTCGAGGAGCACCTCGCCGTCCACGAAGACCACCGTGGCGCCGCTGTGCTCGACCACGTAACCGGCCTGCTCCGGCGTGCTCGACCCGTAGATCGGCACCATGGCGCCCCCGGCCGCCTGGATGCCGAGCGCCGCCGAGAGCCACTCGACGCGGTTCGCGGCGAAGATGCAGGCGAAGTCACCCGCAGCCAGCTCCTCGCGGAGCGCGAGCGCCACGTCGCGGACCTGGTCGGCGAAGGCGCGCCAGCTGACGGCCTCGAGCCCGTCGCCGGCGGGGATCCAGAAGCGCGGCGCGTCGCCGTGGCGCGCCGCCTGCTCGAACACGATGTGCGGCGCCGGCCGCACCTCGAGCAAGGGAGTCACGTCCATTCGCTAGCCGTCCTCGCCGGAAGTGGCCGTCTCGGACATCTACTCCGCCTCCTCCCACGCCACGCGCCGCGCCTCGAGGTCGTGGAGCTTCTCCTCGAGGTCGATGAGTCGGCTCTGGAGCTCGTTGATGGCGTGGAGGGTGCGCTGCTGATCGCTGCGCGTCGGCAGCCCGAAGAGCGACCACCACGCCGCTGCCATGCGCTGCTGCTGCTGGCGCCACTGCGTCATGGTCCCGAGCAGGGAGCCACCGGGCTCGAGAAGGTTCGCGCTGCGGAGCATGCTCTCGAAGAAGGGCGAGACCGCTCGCTCCCAAGCGTCGTAGCTCTCCTTGAAGAGCTCCCAGCCACGAAGCCCGTCGAAGGGGTTCGTGCTCGCGCCGGGGGTCTCTCCCTCGCCTCGCCCGCCCGCGCCGAGGAGCGTCGCGAGGGGACCGAGCCACGGTGTCGGTCGTCCGTTCGTGTCGTTTCCGTTCACTGTCATGGCCCGTCCTTCACGGTCTGCGCGCATGCTAGGCCCGGCGCAGGGGGCGTCGAGACCGGCATGCTGCGGGCGCAGCAAGGGCGCCGCAAGCCTGGAGCGCGCGCCCCGCGACCTTGCGGTGGAGGCCCTCCGCCCCTCACCCTAGCCCGGTGATCACGGTCAAGAAGTACAGCAACAGGCGGCTCTACGACACGGATTGGAGCCGCTACGTGACGCTGGACGAAGTGGCTGGCCGGGTCCGCGCCGGGGAGGACGTCCGCGTGCTCGACGCGAAGAGCGGGCGCGATCTCACCCAGAGCGTGCTCGTGCAGATCATCCTGGAGAGCCGCGGGGCCGCCCAGCTCCTCCCCGCCCGCCTCCTGGCGCAGCTCATTCGCCTCGAGGACGCCGATCTCGCGGAATTCTTCGGCAATTGGATGAGCTGGTCCCTCGAGACCTACCTCGCCGCGAAGCGGAGCGTCACGGCCGCCGGCCCCTTCGCCGCCATGCCCATGCAGGCCACGGAAGCCCTCGCACGGCTGGTTCGCGGGGTGGGGGGGCGTCGCGTGGAGGCGTCCGCTCCCCTGCCTCCGCCGTCGCCCGAGCCGCCCATCGAGGGCTCCGCCGCCGGTCCCTCGGGCGCGCGGCGCCTCGAAGGCGATATCGCCGACCTCCGGCGCGAGCTCGCGGACCTCAAGGCGGCGCTCGCCGCGGCGCAGAAGTAGTGAATCCGGTGTCTCGGTGTTGTGCGACGCAGCAAAATGCACGTTGACGCAGTGCGTCGAGAGCTTAGCTTCCGGACGGCGCCGGACGCCTTCGGGCTGTTTTCCCGCGCCGATCTCCACTATTTGACGCAGGAGGGCCCCATGGATCCCATCACGCAGATGCAGCAAAAGCTCGCCGACAACCCCGTCAGCCAGTTCTGGATGAAGGCGGCGCGCACCCAGCTCGCGCACGCGGCCACCTTCGCCGCGGAGCTCGAGAAGCTCCAGCTCAAGGGCTTCGAGCAGGCCACGCAGGGCATCGACGAAGCCGCGCGCCTCGCCAAGGAGGGCCTCGCGGCGACCCAGGAGCTGAGCGCCGCCTGGCAGAAGATCGCGAGCGACGCCGTCGCCGAGGTCACCAAGAGCGCGGACGCCTGAGCGTCGGCTCCGCCACGAGAGGAACGAGATGAAGCTCGAAGAGATGAAGATCATCGTGACCGGCGGCGCGTCGGGGATGGGTCGGCACTTCGCCGAGCAGCTCCACGCCGCCGGCGCGCAGGTGGCCGTCGGCGACGTGAACGCCGAAGGTCTCGAAGCGCTCCCGCCGGGCATTCACCGGCGCACGCTGAACGTGGCCAGCGAGCAGGAGTGCGCGAGCTTCGTCGGCTGGGCCGCGGAGGTCATGGGCGGCCTGAACGGGCTCATCAACAACGCCGGCATCATCCGCGACGGGCTCCTGGTGAAGAAGAGCCGCAGCACCGGCGAGATTCAGAAGATGAGCCTCGAGCAGCTCGAGGCCGTCATCGACGTGAACCTCATCGGCGCCACGCTCATGGCGCGCGAGGTGGCCGCGGTGATGATCGAGCGCGGGACGCCCGGCGTCGTCGTCAACGTGTCCTCCATCGCGCGCCACGGCAGCCGGGGTCAGACGAACTACGTCGCCTCGAAGGCCGCCATGGCCATGAACACCGTCACCTGGATGCGTGAGTGGTCGCGCTACGGGATCCGCTGCGGCGCCATCGCACCGGGTATGGTCGAGACGGCCATGACCCAGGGCATGAACCAGAAGGCGAAGGACGCGCTCGTCGCCGGCATCCCCGTAGGCCGCATCGGCCAGCCCGAGGACCTCTGGCTCGCGGTGAAGTTCATCATCGAGTGCGACTACTTCAACGGCCGCACCATCGACGTCGATGGGGGCGGGGGCATGGGCTGACCTTGCCCGCCGGCCGGCGTTCGGAGCCGTCCCCGGGCGGACCCTTTCCACCGAAGGCGGGCACGCCCTTCGGTGGCCGGCCGAAGCGTGCCGCGGATCCCTGGCCGGAGCCGCACATGCTGCGCCTCGGCGCCTTTCGTGTGGCCTACCGGGAGCTCCACGAGGACGCGGCCGCGGCGGCGCTCCTGGTTCACGGTCTCGGCACGTCGGGGCACAGCTTCGTGCGCTGCTGGGAGGCCATCGCGAACGTCGGCGAGCGGCGCCGTGTGCTGGTGCCGGACCTCCCCGGCTTCGGCGACAGCGACAAGCGCCGCTACCGCTACACCATTCCCTTCTGGACCGACCGGCTGCTGCGGCTCCTCGACGCCCGAGGCCTCGAGCGCGTGGACATCGTCGGTCACAGCATGGGCGCGCACATCGCGCTCTGGCTGGCGCTCCACCATCCCGACCGGCTGCGTCGCCTCGTGCTCGTCTCGCCGGCGGGCATCGAGCGCTTCAACGGCGCGCAGCGACGCATCCTCCAGGCGGCCGTGACGGCGGGCTGGGTGCGACGTCAGCGCCCGCGCCAGGTGCGCTCGCAGATCGCGATGGCGTTCCACCGCATGCCGCCCGAGGCCGAGTGGATCATCGCCCGCCGCCTCGCGCTCCAGGGACCCGAGCTCGAAGGCTACGCGCACGCCTTCGCGGCGGGCGTGCGCGCCATGCTCGCGGCGCCCGTCATCGACCAGCTCCGGGAGATCCGCGCCCGCACCCTCGTGGTGATGGGCCAGGACGATGCGCTCGTCCCCAATCGCCTCTTCCGTCCGCAGGGGAGCGCTGGCTACGTGGGTCGACGCGCGGCCGATGCCATCCCCGGAGCCCGCCTCGTGATGCTCCCGCAGACGGGCCACCTCGTGCCCTTCGAGCGGCCCGGCGAGCTCACCGACCACGTGACCACCTTCCTCGGCGCGTGACTGGCTGGAGCCCCTCTGGTGCCCAGGCTTAGCCCGGGCATCGGCTCGCACCGACTTCGCCCCGACCCGAGAAAGAGAGAACGCGATGCGTCACGCCGCCATCGTCAGCACGGGCCTCTACGTACCGCCCATCGAGATCACGAACGACGAGCTTCGAGAGCGCTACCGGGAGGTGAACCCGGAGTTCGTGGACAAGCTCGAGCCGAAGAGCGGCATCCTCACGCGCTTCGCGGCGCCGGAGGACATGGCAACGAGCGATCTCGCGCTCCATGCGTCGCGGCAGGCCATCGAGCGTGCGGGGATCTCGCCCGAGGACATCGACCTCATCCTCGTGGGCACGGATTCGCCGGACCACATCACGCCGTCGACCAGCGTCATCCTGCAGGGGAAGCTCGCCGCGAAGAACGCCGGGACCTTCGACGTCGGCTGCGCCTGCTCGTCCTTCCCGACGGCCACGGCCACGGCGGCGGGCTTCATCAAGAGCCAGCCCTGGATGAGCAACATCCTCGTGGTGGGCGCCTACATGATGCGGCGCCTCGCGGACCCCATGGACCCGCTCACCTTCCTCTACGGAGACGGCGCCGGAGCCGCCATCGTGCAGCCGAGCGAGACGCCGGGCATCCTCAGCGCCGCGTTCCGGGCCGACGGCAACTACGCCCAGGACTGGAAGATCCAGATGGGCGGCACGGTGGAGCCGGCCAACGAGGAGGGGCTGCGCGAAGGGCGGCACTTCGTCCGCATGACCCAGAGCTATCCGCCGGAGGTCAACGAGGGCGGCTGGCCCGCGATGTTGCACCAGGTCGCCGCCCAGGACGGCTTCTCGCTCCACGAGGACGTCGCCACCTTCATCTTCACGCAGGTCCGCCGCCGGACCATCGAAAAGGTGATGAAGCGCCTGGAGATCCCCATGGAGAAGGCGCATCTCATCATGCAGAAGTACGGCTACACGGGCTCGGCCTGCATTCCCATGGCGCTGCACGACGCCATCGAGGCCGGGGCGGCCAAGCCCGGCGACCTCGTCTGCCTCGTCGGCAGCGGCGTGGGCTACAACCAGGCTTGCGTGGCCGTGCGCCTGACCGACGCGCTTCGCACCGGCTGACCGGGGGCGACGCTCAAGGCGCCTGCCGGCGCGCCGTTCTCAGCCCCCGTGAGCGTGGCCGATCACGTGCAGCGGCTCTTGGCGTGCGGTGCGGGTGACGCGCCGGACACGGGGCCGCCCCTCACCGAGGTCGAGGCCACCGTCGAGGGGGCCTTGCGAGCTCGCCTCTCCCGCGAGGACTACACGCCGCCGGTCATGCCTTCGGTGGCCCTCGAGCTCCTCGCGCTCTTCGAGGAGCCCACCACCGAGATCGCCACGGTGCGGGCCACCCTCGAGCGCGACCCGCTCCTCGCGTCACAGGTCATGCGCCTCGCCCAGTCGCCGGCCTTCGCGACCCGGGTCCCGGCCCGAAGCCTCACGGACGCCGCTCGGCGCCTCGGGTTCCGTCGCCTGACGGGGCTCGCCTGGGCCGCAGCTCTCGACACGCGGGTCTTCCGCTCGGCCGCCTACGGGAGGGCCATGGAGGCACTCCGCCGTCATTCCTGGGCCGTCGCGCAGCTGGGGCGCGCCATCGGCCAGCGCGCCCGCGTGGAGCCGGATCACGTCTTCCTCTGCGGCCTCCTGCACGAGGTCGGCGCCGCGGCGGCACTGGTCGTCCTCGGCGAGCTGCCCGACGCGGAGCGCCCTCCCATGGACAGCGTCTTCGGCGGCCTCCGCGACATCCACGAGCCCATCTCTGGCCTCGTAGCGAGCCTCTGGGGCCTCGGCGAACGACTCGAGGATGTGCTCGGAAACCACCACGACGCGCCGGCGACCCCCGTCGACGCCTGCCTCGTCCTGGCCGAAGCGCTGGTCACGGAAGCCGGCGCGGGGCTCCCCTTCTGTCCGCCGCCGCACCGCCCGAGCGTGGAGAGGGCCATCGCGTGGCTTCGGCTGGACGAGACGGCCATGACCGAGCTTCGCGCCACGGCGGCGACGCTCGGTGGCGGCGCCGCGGCGGCATGAGGCCCCACGCCGTGGCAGGCTCGCGCCGTGCGCCTCGTGTCGCCGACGGATCTGACGCCGCTCACCGAAGATGCGCGCGGTGCGCTGGTCACCCGAGGCGGGGAGGTCTTTCCCGTGCTCGCCGGCGTGCCCGTGCTCGTGGCACGGCCCGAGGCCTTCCTCGCGCAGCATGCCGAGAGCGCGCTCGCCGCCCTCGCGGAGCACGGTCGCGCGACGCCGGAGGCCGTGCAGCTCCTGCGCGAGGCCGCCCGACGGGCCCCGGGCCTCGCGCCCGAGCGTTTCGCACGCGAT
>ERZ1740059.1214-NODE-1214-length-13066-cov-6.356468_pt1 | contig 13066 bp, 9 predicted proteins | sample MGYA00581744_ERZ1740059 | MGnify/ENA primary metagenome ERZ1740059 (study PRJEB43018, sample SAMN04849738) | marine metagenome | isolation source: floating plastic debris | place: Pacific Ocean | collected 2008-08-28 | study: EMG produced TPA metagenomics... | reverse complement strand
GTGCCCCCGTCCGTCTGCCGGAGCGCATGGAGCGTGACCCGGTCGGCGACCCCGGCGTGCGCCAGCCGCGGGGTCGCGCGGCCCTCGGCCCGGAGGGCCACGCCAGCGTAGCCGTAGTGGTCGAGGCGCCGCGGCTCTCCCTCGCGCGCGCGGACGAAGCGCCCGCGCCACCCCCGCGCGTCGACGTCCACGCCGGCCCGGCCGGTCGCAAAGGGCGTCGCCGGGAGGACCCAGCCGGGACCGCCATCGCCGAAGCGCGCCTGAAGGCGGCGGCGCAGCACGCCCGTGTACTCGTCGCCGGCCGTGTGCGAGGCGCCCCAGAAGGCCAAGCGCACCCGGCGCGTCTTGGCCTCCCGAAGGGCCGCGTGGAGCGTCGCGAGGGCCGCGGGCGATCCTCCGATCTGCGGGCCGCGCTGCGCCGGCGCGACCCGCGCGCCGAAGGCCAGGGCGAGGGCGAAGCCGGCCAGGGTGAGTGAGAGGCGAGCGGGCATCCGAGGCCCCGGCAGGATACGGATTCCCGGCGGCCGGGGGCAGCTTTCTCGCGGGCCCTCGTCTGGCCGCGTGCGCCGTCGCAGGCGGACTCCATACTCCGGCGATGGCGGTCGCGACCGGTCCCGCGAGGGCGGAGCACTTCACGTGCTGAGCGAGGGCCTGCCCGAGCGGGTCCGCGCCAAGCTCGACACGCTCCCCACGCAGCCCGGCGTCTACGTCTTTCGTGGCCACGACGGCGGCGTGCTCTACGTGGGCAAGGCGCGATCGCTGCGCAGCCGCGTGCGGAGCTACTTCCTTCCGGGCTCGAGCGACGTCCGCGCCTTCGTGGCCCGCCTCGAGCGCGAGCTGGGCGACCTCGAGACCTTCGTCGCCTCCACGGAAAAGGAGGCCGCGCTCCTCGAGAACCAGCTCATCAAGGAGCATCAGCCCCGTTACAACATCAAGCTCCGGGACGACAAAGAGTTCCTCTCGCTCCGGCTGAACCCGAACGCCCGCTGGCCGCGCCTCGAGGCCGTGCGCCGGCCGCGACCGGACGGCGCGCGCTACTTCGGCCCCTACCACTCGGCGACGGCGGCGCGGCAGACGCTCCGGCTCGTCAACCGGCACTTCCAGCTCCGCACCTGCACCGATGCGGAGCTCGCGCGGCGCTCGCGCCCTTGCCTGCAATATCAGATCAAGCGCTGCCCGGGGCCCTGTGTCTTCGACGTGGACCGCGAGGCCTACGGCGAGCAGGTGCGCGGCGTCGGGCTCTTCCTCGAGGGGCGCCACGACGAGCTCATCGAGACCCTCGAGGCGCGCATGAAGGCGGCCGCCGCGCAGCTCGCCTACGAGCAGGCGGCGCTCCACCGGGACCAGATCCGCGCCGTGGACCGGGCGCGGGAGACGCAGCGCGTCGCGGTGGTGAAGGACGTCGACCAGGACGTCATCGGCCTCTTCCGCCAGGCGGACCAGGCCGAGGTGGCCGTACTCCTCGTCCGCGGCGGCAAGCTGAACGGCGTGCGCACCTACGGCTTCAAGGACGTGTCGCTGCCGAACGATGAGCTCCTCGGGAGCTTCCTGCTCGAGTGGTACGCGCGGGCGCCGATCCCCGACGAGGTGCTCCTTCCCGCGGCCGTGGAGGCCATGGACGGCCTCGCGGGCGTGCTCGCCGATCAGCGCCGCCTGCAGGTCGGCCCGCGATCCCCGCGGGTTGGGGAGCCCGCGGGCGGGCGGTACCGCGCTCCGAAGGTGCTCGCCCCGCAGCGCGGAGCCAAAAAGGAGCTCCTCGCCATGGCGCAGGACAACGCGCGCCACGCCTTCGAGGAGAAGCGCCGGGCGAGCGAGGACAGCGAACGCCGGCTGCAGGCGGTGCAGGAGCGGCTCCGGCTTCCGAGGCTCCCGCGGCGCATCGAATGCGTCGACGTCTCCCACACCGGCGGGCAGGAGACGGTGGCCGCCGTGGTGGCGCTCCGCGACGGGGCGCCCGACCGGAAGCGCTACCGGAGCTTTCACGTGAAGCGCGTCCGCGGCGGCGACGATTACGGCGCGCTCTACGAGGTGCTGAGCCGGCGGCTCAAGCGGGGGCGAGACGCGGAGAAGGGCTGGGAGCTGCCGGACCTGCTCGTGGTGGACGGCGGCAAGGGCCAGCTGAACGTGGCCCTCGCGGTGCTGCGGGATCTCGACGTGACGCTCCCGGTCGCCGGCCTCGCCAAGGAGAAGGAGAGCCCCCTCGGCGACAAGCGCGTCGATCGCGTCTTCCTCCCGGGTCAGAAAAACCCGATCCCCGTGCACGGAACGCCGGCGCTCCAGATGCTCGCGCTGGCCCGGGACGAAGCGCACCGCGCGTCGAACCAGCTCCGCGTGAAGCTCGGCGCCAAGAGGCGCCTCCGGAGCGAGCTCGACGACGTGCCGGGCATCGGTGCCAAGACCCGGGCGAAGCTGCTCCAGACCTTCGGGAGCCTCGACGGCGTCAAGGCCGCGTCGGGGGACGAGCTACGCCGCGCTGGCGCGACGCGGCGGCAGGTCGACGCGATCCTGCGCGCCTTCCACGGGGCGGGGGAGGCCGACGCCATCGCCCGCACGGGCGAAGCCGAGAGCGCCGCGCTCGACAACGCCTTTGCGAGCCTCGACTGACGTTCAGCCCGGCGCGATCGGCGTCGGGCCGTTCGCGGCGGGGGCCGGCGCGGGGGGCTTGCTCAGGGCCCAGGCGCGCGCCGCGGCGCCGGCGATGAGCACGAGCGCGACGAGCAGCCCCACCTGCCGCCGCTTCGCGGCCTGCCGCCGTTCCATCTCTTCGGTGAGGTCGTCGAGGTCGGCGCCGATGGCCTGCCGCTTGATGGGATCGATGGAATCCCGGCGCGGCGCGGGCTTCAGCGGCGTGCGGTCGAGCTCCGGGAGGCTGTCGGCGCGCCCGGGAAACATGGCCTGTACGAAGCCGGCAATGTCCGCCTCGCGCACCGCCTGGCGCTCGAGCACCAGCCACTTCTCGAGCGCCGCCGAGACGGCCTCCGCAGTGGTGGCGCGCTTCTGCCGGTCCTTCGCCAGCATCGTCTGCACGATGCGGTCGAGCATCTCGGGCACCTCGGGCCGCGTGGCGCGCACCGAGGGCGGCTCCTCGTCGAAGAGGATGGCTGCCACCGTCTCGGCTTCGGTGCCGCGGGCGTAGAGCGCCTGGCCCGTGAGCGCCTCGTAGAGGCAGAGCCCGAGCGAGAAGAGGTCGCTCCGCCCGTCGAGGCGCTCGCCGCGGTACTGCTCCGGCGACATGTAGGCGAGCTTCCCTTTGAGCTGGCCCTGCTGGGTCTTGCGCAGCTGCGCGCTCGACTTGGCGATGCCGAAGTCGAGGAGCTTCACGGTCCCGTCGAAGCCCACCATCAGATTGTCGGGCGTCACGTCCCGATGAACGATGCCGAGGGGCTTGCCGGCGTCGTCGCGGGCGCCGTGGGCGTGGGTCAGCGCGTTGGCCACGTCGGCCACGAGCCGCACGCTCATGCCCATGGGCATGGGCCCCACGCGTTCGATGAGCGCGTGGAGCGAGACCCCGCGCACGTACTCCATGGCCAGGAAGTAGCGGCCGGCCTCCTCGCCGAACTCGACGACGCCGCAGATGCTCGGGTGGCTCAGCCGGAGCGAGAGCGTGGCCTCGGCCACGAAGCTCTCGACGTAGTCGGGATCCTCGGCGACGTGGGGCAGGATGCGCTTCACGACGAGCGTGCGCGACGCCTCGCGCGGACCCGACTCGCGGGCGAGGAAGATCTCGGCCATCCCGCCCGTCGCGAGGCGTCCCAGGATGTCGTAGCGCCCGATGCGTCCGACGGGTGCCAGGTCCTTCACGCCGCTCACGGCGCGGAGGATGGCGCCTTCGCGGCGAGCGCGTCCAGCGAAGCGGGGCTCTCGAGGAGCGTGCGGAGGGCGTCCAGGGTGCGGAGGTCGCCCGGGGCCTCCGGGAGCGCGTAGGCCGGAGCGTCCGGCGCCAGCGTTCCCCGGAGCCCTTCGAGGGCCTCATGAGCGGCGAGGCGGTCGGCAACGTGACGTCGCCGGAGGGCGTCGAGGGCCGCCACGACGTTCTCGAGACCGGCCGGTACGACGCGCGACGTCGGGGGCGCGACCGGCGCAGTGCCGCCGGGCTCGGGGACGAAGGCGCGGTTGAAGAGGAAGAGCCCCGGCGGCCGGTGCCGCTCGGCCAGCGTGTCACCGAGGGCTTTGGCGTCGTCGAGGCTGGTCGGCGCGGGCGACGCGACGAGCGCGTAGACCGTCGCCGGATCGGCCAGCCAGGCCCGTACGGCCTCGGCCCGCTCCCGGAAGCCATCGCGGAGGTGAGAGAGGACCTCGAGGAAGCCGCGGCGCTCCGCCGTCACGTCCTCGCCGGCGATGCGCCCCAGCACGCGGAGCGCGGCGGCCCCGCCGGCCTGGGCGAGCGCCTCGAAGGACGCGCCGGCCAGCGAGCGCGACGTCCCCCGGCCGAGGAGCAGGCGCAGCACGCGCTCGTCGAGGAGCTGCGCCAGCCGGCTCGGGGCCTCGAGGATGTCGAGGGCGCTACGCGTCGGCGGCGTATCGAGCACGATGAGGTCGGCCACGTCGCGCTGGCGGACGTCGTAGAGGCGCTCGGCGGCGACGTAGGCGTGGGAGCGGGCCAGCGTCTTCGAGAAGGCGCCGTAGACGCGGTTCTGGAGGATGTGGTCGCGGGCCGGGCCGGTCGCGACGCGGTCGATGAGCGCGTCGTAGCTCGCCTTGGTGTCGAGCATGGCAGCGCGCAGCGTGCCCTCGCCGCGGACCTCGACGGGACGCAGCGCATCGTCGAGGCCGTCCAAGCCGAGCGCGTCCGCGAGCCGCTTCGCCGGGTCGATGGTGAGCACGGCGACGCGACGGCCGCGCTCGGCGGCGCGGAGCGCGAGGGCCGCGGCCGTCGTCGTCTTGCCGACGCCGCCGGGGCCGACGGTCACCAGCAGCGACGCCCCGTCGAGAAGCGCGTCGAGGCCGTCGGTCACGCGAGCGCCTCCCGCAGCGTGCGCCCGAGGCCCGCGACGTGCTCCAGGGTCAGCGCGTGCCGGAGCGCCCGGTGTTCGGGCAGGACCACGGCCGGGAGCGACACCTCTTCGCGCAGTCGGGCGACGCAGGCGCGGGCCTCGTCGAAGCGCGCGAAGGCTCGGTCGGCGAGCGCCACGTCGGCGCGGAAGTCCGGGCCGAGCGCCTCGAGGCTCTCGCGGGGGACGTCTCCGAGTGGCGGCATGGGCATGCGGTTCACGAGGAGCGCGCCGAGGGGCACCGAGGTGTGGCCCTTCCGCGCGGCTAGCGCGGCGTGCAGCTCGAGCGTCTCCTGCGTGGGTAGCGGCGCCGGTAGCGTGACGAGGTGGAGCCGGGTCCGCTCCGCGTCGCTGAGGAGTGCCGTGAAGCGGTCGAGCGCGTCGCGGAGCGGGCCCTGCTCGGCGAGGCCTTCGAAGACCTCCGGGAGCGCGAGGAACATGAGCGCGTGGCCGGTCGCGTCGAGGTCGACGAGGAGCGGATCCCAGCGCGGAAGACCGCGATGGGTCTCTGCGGCGAGGTCCTCCAGATAGCGCAGCGTCACGACCTCGGAGACGGCGGGCGCGGCGCGGAAGAAGCGCTGGAGCGTCGGCAGCTCGGTGAGGCGCCGCGCGAGGGGCCGAAAGCGCACGTGGTCCACGACGTAGGCGAGGAGCGCCTCGTCGAAGTCGACGTTGCAGGCGTGCACCCCGGCGCCCACGTCCGTGGGCCCGTGGCCGATGGGGACGCCAAAGAGGGACTGGACCGACGCCCGGTGTCCGAGCTCGACGATGAGGGGCCGAGTGCCAGCCTCGGCGGCCGCGAGCGCCGTCGCCGCCACCAGCGTCGTCTTGCCCACGCCGCCCTTCCCGGTGAAGAGCTGGACGCGCGCCGCGAGCGGACGGTCGGCGGTCACCGCGAGGTGCTAAGGGCGCTCTCGCGCGGGCGCAACGCGCGGAGTGCTACATCGTGCGCATGGCGAGCACGGCGACGGCCCGCGGCGGGACGCTCGGCGCCTGGATTCAGGCGTCGCGGCCCCTGGCGCAGGCGAACCTCGCGGGCCCGCTGCTGCTGGGCCAGGCGCTCGCGTACCGGATCACGGGGCGTTTCGATCTCCGGGTGCTCGCGCTCGTGGCCGTGTGGGGCGTGCTCGACCAGCTCTTCATCCTCTGGGCCAACGACGTCGCCGACCGGGAGCACGATGGCGCGGAGCGGACGCTCTTCAGCGGCGGCTCGGGCGTGCTCGTCGAGGGCAAGCTGACGCCAGGCGCGCTCCGCCGGGGCGCCCTGGCCGCCTATGGGCTGCTCGGCGGGCTCTCCTTCGCCCTCGCGCTCGGCCGGAGCGCGTGGCTCGTGCCGCTCTGGCTCGCGGCAGGCGCGCTCGTGCACGCCTACAGCTACCCGCCGCTGCGCCTGAGCTACCGCGGATACGGCGAGCACCTGCAGGCGCTCGGCGTGGGCGTCGTGCTGCCGCTGGTGGGCTACGCGGCGCAGGCCGGCGAGCTCGGAAGCCTGCCCAAGGGCTTTCTGGTCGCGACCTATCTGCTCGGCTGGGCCGGCAACGTGGCTACGGCGCTGCCCGACCACGCGGCGGACGCCCGGGCGAAGAAGCGCACGTGGCCGGTGCGCTTCAGCCCGGGCCCGGCCGGACGCTACGGGCTGCTCCTCACGGCGTTGGCGTGCGGGGTGGTCGTGCTGGCGACCGGGAGGCCCGCGTTCGGGCTGGGGCTCGCGCCGCTCGTGCCGGCGGCGTTTCTCGACACCGGGACGCGCCGCGGCGCGCTGACGTACGTGGTGCTCCAGGGCCTGGCAGCGCAGGGGCTCGTGCTGGCGTGGGCCGCCTGGCTGGCGTTTGGGTAGCGCGCAGCTCCGGCCCGAACGTGCGTCGAGGTCTGACGCGAGAGCTGCCGACGCGACCGCCTCGCGCGCCGCGTCGTCGCCCGGGTGGCGAGGCTGCTGGGGAACGTCAGGGCGTCGCTCTGGCGGAGCGGTCGTCCCCCGGCCGCCGAGCGAGCCTGCGGACCTGGCCGGACGACGACTACGTGGGACTCCTCGACGTCGTGAAGTCCCGAGGCTGCCGGCTCGGCGCGTCGACCGCGCAGCACGTCTTTCGTGAGAGCCAAGGTGACCGATGCGGTCGTCGGAGAGGCCGATTTCGCAGCCTGCCTCGTCATGGACTCCCCCTCCGCCGACCACATTCGGGGTCTGTGCGCGGGCGAGGCTTGCGCCGAGCTCGTCCCGCATCGGGACCGCGGCTTCCGCTTCATGAACATCATGATCTCGGAAGCGAACTAGCGACCGAGGCGCTTCCGGCCCGAAGGCACGCGCTCCGCGCGGCCGGCGCGAGTCGTGGTCGACGCGCCGAGCAGATCGAGGAAGAGCCGTACGCGGGGGATCCGGCGCGCGCTGCGACTGAAGACGGCGTAAACGTCTCGGGCCGAGGCGCGGCCGGGTCCCGGGACCTCCACCAGCACTCCCTTCGCGAGATCGTCGGCGACCAGGAACGTGGGAAGAAGCGCCAGGCCCGCCCCCCTTCGGCAGAGGAGGTGGGCGAGGTCGGCGCTCGGCACGCGAAGCCGGGGCTCCATCGCCTCGGCGACCGTCCGTCCCGCGAGCTCCCAGGTCGGGATCGTGGAGAGGCCGATGCGCTCGTGGTCTTCCAGGTCGGAGGCGAGAGCCGGCGTGCCGCGTCGCTCGAGGTAGGCCGGGGACGCGACCAGGACGGGACGACTCCGCTGCAGCCGCCGAGCGATGAGGTCGGCATGGCGTTTGGCCGGCGCACCCACCCGGAGAGCGACGTCGATTCGCTCGCTCAGCAGGTTGACCGGCTCGGCCCCCACGCTGACGTGCACGCGCACCTGCGGCGCCCGCTCGACGAGCTCCGGAAGCACCTGCGGCAAGAGGTGCCGCGCGACCGTGGGCGCCGCGGCGATGCGGAGCTCCCCCGCGGGTGCCTCGTCGCTCCACCCGGTCACGCTCGCCACCGCCGTGGAGAGCTGGGCCAGCGGCTCGCGGACCTGGGCGAGCAGATGGCGGCCCGGCTCCGTGAGCGTGAGGCGGCGGGTCGTGCGCTCGCAGAGCGTCGTACCGACCGAGGCCTCCAGCTCTCGGAGGCGACGGCTCACCGTCGACACCGGTACGCCAAGCCGCCGCGCGGCGGCGCTGAGGCTCGGAAGACCATCGAGCGCCGCCAGCACCTCGAGGCCTCGAACGTCGACGCCCTTCATGTGCGCACGATGCCACGTTCTCACGGGGGCTGCGCTCATTTGCTCGAAAATGAGCAGTTGCTCTCCAAATTCCGGTGTACCGACCTCCGGGCGGCGTGCCCATGGTCTCCGCGTAGCCCGCCAACCGCGGCGGGGAAGGAGACAGCACCATGAACGAAGTAGATGCATCCACCGGCGCGGCCTGGGTCGCCGTTCTCGACATCGCGGGCCTCGAGAAGAGCGAGTACGACGCCATCGTCGAGCGCATGGGCGTCGAGGAGAAGCCCGCCGCCGACATCTTTCTCCACGTGGCCGCCCCCCTGAACGACGACGGGATCCGTGTCATCGAGCTCTGGCGCGACGCCGAGGGGTTTCAGTCGTTCATTCAGAGCCGGATGCTGCCCGCGGCGGAGGCGCTCGGGATCCAGCGCGAGACCACGGTGACGGTGACGCCGCTGCACAACCTCTTCGCGCCCAGGCTGGCGGAGCTGCCTCGCTTGCCACGCACGAAGCGCTGACGCGGTGTCGGCGCGGCCGCCCGCGGGAGTTGACACCGCGACGGCCCCCCGGTGCTCGCCGTCGCCACGCACTCGCGCAGCGGGGCGAGCGGGCGCCTGACCGGGGCCGCAGGCTCAGGCGCGGCGTCGCGCGTCGAGGTCGCGATCGAGCAGGGCGCGGAGCGCGCGGGAGAGCGCCTCGAGCGTAAAGGGCTTCCAAAGGATGGGGCCGAGCTCGCGGGCCCGGGTCTCCCGCTTCTGGGACGCGAAGCCGGTGATGAAGAGCACCGGCATCTCGGCGCGCTGGGCTCGCGCGCGCGTGGCCAGCTCGAGGCCATCGATGGTGAAGGGCATGGCGATGTCCGTGATGAGCACGTCGATGGACTCGTCCTGGAGCGTCATCAACGCGCGGCGGGGATCGGTCGCGATGCTCACCGCGTAGCCGAGCGAACGGAGCCCACGTTGCGTCGCCCGCGCGAGCGATCCTTCGTCGTCCACGACGAGGACTCGCTCCGTGCCCCGGAGCACCCGCGTTCGCCCCGGGGGACGATGCTCGCGGGGAAGGTCGCTCTGGACGACGGCCGGGAAACGGAGCTCGGCCGTCGTCCCCTCCCCGGGGGCCGAGTGGAGCCGAAGGAAGCCGCCGGCCTCGCGCGCCACTCGGTCGACCATGGGCAGACCGAGGCCGGTCCCGTCCTCGTCGCTCTTCGTCGTGAAGAGGGGCTCGGTCGCGCGCGCGAGAACGTCCGGGGTCATGCCCGGGCCGTCGTCTTCGACCGAGAGCACGACGTAGCTGCCCGGTGCGACCCCCTGCGCGCCGGCCTCGGCTTCGTCCACGGATTCGCGCCGGCAGCCCACACGGATCGTTCCCCCGCGCGCCAGGGCATCCCGGGCGTTGATCACCAGGTTGAGGAGCGCGCTCTGCAGCGCGCCCGGGTCCACCTCGATCGCGGCGAGGCCCGTGCCGCGGGCGACCTCGAGGCGAATCCCGGAGGAGAGCGCGGTCCGGAGCACGTGGCGGGAGGCGTTCAAAAAGCTCTCCACGACCACCGGCTCGCGCTGGGAGGGCGCGCGACGCGCATGGCGGAGCAGCGAGCGCGGGAGCTCGGTGGCGCGGTCGAGGGCCTCGCTGAGCTCGTCGACCAGCTCCCGCGCGTCGCCCTCGAGGTCCATCGAGAGCAGGTCGACGTTGGCCCGGAGGATCGACAGGAGGTTGTTGAAGTCGTGGGCGATGCCGCCGGTGAGCTGCCCGAGGACTTCCATGCTCTGGAGCTGACGGAGCTGATCCTGTTGGCTCCTCACGGCGTCGATGTTCTGCTGCGTCCCCGTCACGCGCGCGGGCTTCCCATCCGCGGTGCGCTCCGTGACGTAGCCGCGCGCATGCATCCAGCGCCAGGAGCCATCGGCCGCGCGCATGCGATGCTCGGCCTCGTAGAGCCGTACCTCGTCGGAGATGAGCGCCTGCATGTTCTGGTCGGCCTCGCCGATGTCGTCGGGGTGCACGCGTTCGGCCCAGGTCTCGTAGCTCACGTCCCATTCACCCGGCGCGTACCCGAGCAGGGTGAAGTAGCTGTCGCTGACCCGCGCCCACCCGTCGACGAGGTGCCAGTCCCACGTCGCGAGGTCGCCGCCCTCCATCATGGTCTCGACGAGCTTTTGCAGGTCCGCGACCTCGGCCTCGCGACGCTTCTGCTCGGTGAGGTCCGTGACCGTTGCGAAGTAGTTGAGAACGCCGCCCCGTTCGATGGAGGCGGGATTGACGCGCACCGGGAAGCGCGTGCCGTCCTTCCTCATGAAGATCAGCTCGTAGGGGCCGCTCCCGCCGGCCTCCATATCCTCGAACGCTTTTGCGATGCGGGGCATCTCCTCCGGCGGCCAATACGGGTGCGGCGGACCCCGACCGACGAGGGCGCTGCGGTCGAAGCCCGTCATCGCGCAGAGCGCTTCGTTGACGCGGAGATGGCACCCCGAGGCGTCCAGGACGGAGAACCCGTCGGCCATCGCTTCGATGAGCGCGCTCGAGAGGCTGTCGTCGGCGGGCACCGTCGGGCAATTCTGCCCGAGCGTGATGGGCATCACAAGCGGCGGCGGGTGCGGCGCGCCGCCGCCGCCGCCTGCCGACGCGGGGGACGTGAGCGGCCGGATTTTGGCCTATCGCGCGCCCACCTTGACGCACCGAGCTGCTCGAACGGACACTTACGGGATGATGACGCCACGCGCTTTCGCATCCCCGCTGCTGGCCTCTGGGCTGGCGGCCATCGGCGCGTGTGGCACCGCGTCCTCGGACAACATCGGCATCTTCGTCGAGGCGACGGGCCCGGCGGGAGCCACCGCCGTCGTCAGCTTCGGGCCGACCGGCGTTCCCATCGACGCCTGTACGGTCTCCGCGGGTGGGCCGAGCTGCTCGCGCTTCTTCTCCGACGCGAACGCCACCGGCACGGTGCGGGCGCTGGCTTCCCCCGCTGCCGGCACGCGCTTCGTACGCTGGGGAGGCGAGTGCGCGGACCCGACGGCAGCAGAGTGCGAGGTGCCCTTCGCGACCGACGATCGGACGGTGAGCATCGAGGTCGTGCTCGACGCCGACGGCCCCCTGCCGGACGCGGGACCGGTCGACATGGGCGGTGGCGACGACGGTGTGGGGGGCTGCACCGGAGAGCCGGTCCAGGTCATCGCGGACGGCGGCGACATGGACCCGGCGCACTGGGAGCTCTTGGTCCTGGCCCTCGTGCCGGACGACGGGGCGAGCGCCTTGGTGGTCGAGCAGATCAGCGAAGGAGGCAACACCTTCCGCCGTATGACCCACGACATCGCCCCGCGCCTCGCGGAAGAGGACGACCCGAGCCGGGTCAATGGCCACCATCGCTACGTCGGGCCGGACGGGATGCCGGGCTCCCCCGGAGCGCCCGGCACACCGGGCCCGAGCGCGCGCCATGACTTGGCCGAAGGGGCCATCGGGTGCATCGAAGCGTCCTGGCGACGCCGCAGCACGACCGGGATCGCCGTCGGTGAAGCGCTCATCCTCCGCCTGGACGACCGAAGCTTCGTCTTCAGCCTCCCTGGCGGGGACCGCAACGTCCTCAGTACGGAATGGGAGCGCCGCGCCTACGTGCTGCGGCCCGAGGACTTCGACAACGGTGGCGGGGGCGACCCGCCGGACCTCTCCGCCAGCACGGGGGTGGTGTCCTTCGCCGTCGTTCGCAGCAACGCGCGTACGGCCGTGGGGCCCGACGGCATCGCCACCGTGCACGACCTCGACGACTTTCGCGTCGCGCTCTTCGGCCCGCAGTAGTCGGGGGTGGGCCTTCGGCCGAAGCGAACACCGACCGGCAACCCGCTCCGGATCCTGCGCTCCTCGCCGGACGCCTCGAGCGCGACCCGACTCGGCGCACCCATCATGGAGCGCGGCGCAGCGACCCGACCGTCGCGCCGGTCTTTTCGCGCAAGAGCGCGCGCAGCGTGACACCGTCGCGGTAGCCCACGGCTTCGGCGATGGCGTCCACGGCATCGTCCGTGGTCCGCAGCAGATGGAGCGCGCGCTCGACGCGGAGGTCGCGAACGAAGCCGATGGGCGTGCGGCCGAGCGTGCGACGCACGCGACGCTGAAGCGTCCGTTCGCTCGCGCCGCTGGCGCGGGCGGCCGCTTCCATGGAGAAGTCCGCCAGGTGCGACCGGCACCAGTGCTCGAAGCGTCGGACCACGGGGTCGTCGTGCGCGAGGTGGTCGCTGATCGAGAACGCCGCCTGTGAGGCGCGCCCGTCGATGACGAGGTAGCGCGAGACGAGCGCGGCGAGCTCGGGGCTGTGCTGGCGCACGAGCCACAACGCGAGGTCGATGTGAGCGAGCGCGGCTCCTGCGGTCACCCGGCGTCCGTCCTCCACCACCATTTGCGTGTCGTCGAGCTCGACGCGCGGAAAACGGGTGCGGAAGTCGGCGGCCAACCACCAGGTGGTCGTGGCGCGCGCACCATCGAGCGCGCCGCTCGCGGCCAAGACGTAGGTTCCCGTGCACGCGGCCGCAACGAGGGCTCCGGCGCCGTGCGCCCAGGCGAGCCAATCGGCCGTCTCCCGCACGTCGTTGCGGCCCAGGGCCTGCGCCAGAGCGCCGGGGACCTTGGCGCCGAGCGCGGGCACCATCGCGATGTCCGGAGCGCGCCGGGAATCCACGGGCTGGACGGGCACGCCGAGTCCATGTTGCGTGCGTACGCGGCGCCTGACGCCCACCAGCTCGACGGCGAAGGGAACCGGGCACGCCAGCGTCGGTGCGAGATCGTTGGCCATGGACAACGTGTCGAGCACCCCGGTCAGCCCGATGTCGAACATCCCCTCGACCACCGCCACGCTCACTCGTCTCATGTCGTAAAAGATATCACGAATGTCGATTCCGACACTCGCGTCC